>Ga0308389_1001821_pt1 | contig 13988 bp, 12 predicted proteins | sample Hotspr2Sample148_FD_202362 | JGI IMG/M metagenome (GOLD analysis project Ga0308389, IMG submission 202362) | Hot spring phototrophic mat microbial communities from Mushroom Spring, Yellowstone National Park, Wyoming, United States - 20040719_148 ... | reverse complement strand
TGGTGCGGCAATTCTCAAATACGCCAAAGACAATATGATTGATTTGATTATTCTTTCCGCACACGGCGCATCGGGCTACAAACAATTTTTTCTCGGCACAACCGCTGTTGAAGTTTCCAGTAAAAGCGAATGCCCTGTCTTGCTCATTCGCAAAATGGAGTTCTAACGCTTTCCTTTCACTGAACTTGTCGCTTTTGTGCGACAGATTTTTCTAAAAGTGTCTTTTTTTTGCGACACACTTCCCGACAAACCCTTTATTTCTCAATAATTTGGCGGATTCGCGCTTTGGCACGCTTTTAGAGTATAGAGAGTATAGCAGTCTTTCTGACTGCCTAATTCAAACTCAACTTAAACTATACTAACTATGAAAAAGTCTCTTATGTTTCTCGCTCTACTCGGGGTTCTTGTTTTACCTGTTATGGCACAAGAATCTTCATCGCAAGCGCAATCTTCGTCGGGCTTAGTGTTTTTGAAGTCAGGTGATATTGTTATGGGCGGTCGCTTGGCTTTGGGCGGAGTTGCTGGTGCGTCATTTGGCTTTGCCGCCAATGCAGAATACGGCATTCAAGAAAATATCGGCGTTGGCGCGTTCTTCGGCTATTCAGGCTACAAGGAAAACTTTTTTGCTGCTGAAGCCTCCTATACCAACATCTTGGTTTTAGGCTCGGTGAATTACCACCAAGACTTTTTGAAGATTCAAAACCTTGACACTTGGGCGGCAGTCAGTCTTGGCTACAATGTGGCGAGTGTCTCGCTAAAACCAAGCTTACCCACTCCTCCTTCAGTGGGAGGCTTTGTTTGGGGCGTTACGGCAAATGCACGCTACTACTTCACGCAAAACCTTGCGCTTGCTGCCAGTGCAGGCTACGGGCTTGGCTACTTGCAAGTTGGCTTGGATTACAAACTTTAATGTTCTTTTGTTCTTTCTCGCAAGATTCTTTTATCGTCATGCTAAGCCGTCTCCAAAAGAGGCGGCTTTTGTTTTAGGCGAATTGCGTTGTAACTTTTGGTCAAATGAACACTTTAACATTTCGCAAGGAGTTTAACTATGAGCTCACTTCACCACAACGATTTCATTGCTTCTGATACACTGACCGTTTCAAAACCTGCTTCTTCAAGAAAAAAGCGTTGGCTTCTTGTTCAGCCGAAAAGCAAAACGAATTTGATGGTCGATTCAGGCAAGGTCAGCATTCCGCTCAACTTGATGATGGTCGGCACATTGGCAAAAACGCGTTTTGAAGTTGATTTTGTTGATGAGCGCATCGGCGATGTTGTGCCCGAAGATTTATCAAAGTATGATGTGGTCGCAATTACTGCAAGAACGCTCAATGTTTCAAAAGCCTATCAAATTGCTGACCGCGCACGCGCACAAGGCGCACGAGTGATTCTCGGCGGCACACACCCAACCATGATGTTTGAAGAAGCCAAAGAACACGCCACAAGCGTTGTTTTCGGTGAAATTGAATCTGTTTGGGATTCACTTGCCGACGATATAGAGCGCGACACCATGAAACCGCTATACAAAGCCGGGGCATTCAAATCCATGACGCAAATGGGCATGCCTGATTTCAGTATCGTGCTCAATTCACCTAATTCAAAGCGGTATAGTTTCAGAATTCCATTGCTTGCGACGAAAGGATGCCCTGTCGGCTGTAACTTCTGCACCACTCCAACTATTTATGGAAAGTCGTTCCGCACACGCACCAGCGACCTTGTCGTTGAAGAAATTAAATTTCATCAAAACCGTTTAGGCAAAAAAGATATTCACATCTCGTTTATGGACGATAACATCAGTTTTCGTCCTGCCTTTATGGAAGAGTTGATGCATGCGATGATTGGACTTGGCGCAAAGTGGAACGCTAATATTTCCATGAACTTTCTTGAAAAGCCCGAAGTGCCAAAGCTCGCCAAAGAAGCCGGGTGCGAACTGCTCAACATCGGCTTTGAATCGGTTACACCCGAAACGATTAAGTATGTGCATAAAGGCTCAAACCGAATCAATCGTTATGATGAGGTCGTCGCCAATGTGCATAACGCGGGCATCGGCATACAAGGCTACTTCATCTTTGGATTCGACACCGACACGCCGAACAGTTTTCAAGGCACTTACGACTTCATTATGCGCAACCGCATTGAGTTCCCCGTCTTCACGATTGCTACGCCGTTTCCCGGCACGCCTTGGTTTGAAGAAATGAAACCGCGCATCTTACACTTTGATTGGGACAAATACGACACCTTCCACTACATGTATAAGCCGATGAAAATGGAGCGCGACGAGTTTTTGGAGAACTTTATCAAAATTCAGCGCGAGATTTATTCGTGGAAGAACATTTGGAAACGACTGCATGGCAAGCCATTTAATTGGATTTGGATGGTCAATGTAGCGATGCACTACTTCACCCATCGGCTCACGCCAAAAATGCTGATGTGAGGGCTATGCTTCGATTGAGATAGTTACATCACTTGTTGGAGAGCATTGGCAGGCTAATCGTTCCTCTTCTTTGAGCAGATTTTGGGCTCGGAACTCTTTTTCTTCGCGCGTGAGACGGGAGAGAGAGTCTGCGCCTTCGATTACTTTCACTTTGCAAGTGGTGCAAAGCCCTAATCCGCCGCACGCGCCGCCAATTCGTATTCCTTCGTTCAGCGCAAGACTTTGCAGACTTTCACCCTCAATCCGATTTTCGCAAACAATTCGGTGCGTGTCGATTTCTCCGTTGGACTGCTGTATGCAAATCGTAACAACCATCGCCTTCACGCTTCTTCACAGGGCAAGTTCACGATTAAAAATCACATCAAACCTGAATGACTTTGTCTTCGTGCGATGTTCAAAATACTGAATCACCTTTTCCAAACGAGAAGGAATCGCCATGATTTTTTCTTGTGCTTTTCTCCCTATCTCGTTCAATCCCGTTAAGGCTTCCACTTTCCAATGTGAGATAAGTTGTTCGACAATGATTTTGTAATCATTTATTGAGTAACCACCTGAACGCGAAATCACTTCTGCATATTCGACAAAATTTGTAATAGAGACACCAGGCATATCGATAGAGGGCAGGACTTCGCTTGCGGCTTCAAGAGCGGCATTGGCATCGCGCTTTAAGATTTCTTTGAAGACGGTCATGTAAAAAGCAAAGTGCCGTGCTTCTTCGGTAGCAATGCGTTTAAGAATGTTTGTAATTGTTGGCTCACGGTCGCCAATCAGTTTTGCAGTGGCTTCGTGAGAAATTTGCGTTGCACGTTCTTGCGCAGAAGTGTAGACAAAGGTTTTGTAGGGGTTGCCTGTCCAACTTGGCGTAAAGCCTTTGCGAAGGTAGTCAAACTGTGCGCGTTCAAGCGCGTTGAAGTCAAGAAGATTCGCATCACGGCAGTAGTCACGAATGACATTTCCGTGTCGGTCTTCTTCTGCTGTCCAAAGAAAATTCCACTTCGCCCAAAAACTTTCTGTTCCAAATGCTTGTGCAATCAAGCGATGAAAGTGAGGCAAGCCTTCTTCGGTCATTAGGTTTAGTGCAAGCGACACACGAGCATTATCGGGAATTGATTTTGCGCGCTGACGCAACGCATGTAGTTCTGAAAGGTCTTCAGACTTGCTATGTGGCAACACATCGGAAGAATACCAAAGCGTTCGCTTTTGTTCATGCGCGGCGATTAACGATTCAACAATGGGCTCTAATTCGGAGAGAACTTCTAATTGAGATGCAAAAGACATTTGAATATGATTTAATTGACTGCAAATATACGCCTACTTTGTCTATTTGTTCCCAATTATCTCTCCGACTTTTTACGCGCCTGATGATTGAATGAAATGCACCATGTTGAGAAACTTGAAAATCATCTTGGTGACATCTTCGCGATACATCACGACATAATCTCCTCTATCAACAGCAGAAAATTCGTGCTTACGTTGTTCATACTCGGCTTTGCTGATGCAGGTTTTGAAAACGGTGGCTTTGCCTGTAAAGATGAGCCATTTCAGGTAGCCGTGCGTTTTGAGATAATACTCGCTGATGCGCACTTTTTGGACTTCGGGCGAGGTGTCGCGCTCATGCCCTACGCGATTAACAGTGGCTTCGCTCATTCGCTTTCGCGCTTCGGCAGCATTGATTTCAATGACGACAATGATGGCGTAGATGTTATTGCGCTTCAAAAATTTTTGAAAATGCTTTGCGTGCTCAACCGTGCGCGGATAACCCACGACAACAAACGGGCGCGTGTAATAATCATCGTGCCGTACAAAGCGGTGATAAAACTCCTCCAATGCCCAATCTGCAATTTTCACGCGCAAATCGTCAGGCAAATAGACAGCGTTCTTCAAGCAGTATTGAATCGTCGCCGCCTCAATTTCATTTTCAGGCTTGTATTTGGAAACCCATTCCGAAAATGAGAATAGGGGAAGGTCTAATTCTTCGCTCATGGCTTTGGCTTGGGTGTGCCGACCGGCGTAGGTCATGCCTTCCACGACAATGCATGTATTCGCATCGGGTGGCAATTTTTTGAACTCTTCGGCAGTAAGAATGTTGGGTAGGTCTAATTCGGTGAGCACATTGCTGTAAATCATTGTTGGATTTTGTCTGATGGTTAATGGAAATCTTGATTGAATGTTGCTTGAAAATACGCTCGATTCAACCTTGCGCAAAGTTTTATGTCATCTTCATCTGAAAGTGTTTAATTTTGCGTTGCTTTTCAACATTAACCAATAACCGTTATGAAGTTCACCATTCTTTTCTCATTGATTGTTGCTTTTTTGTTCTCGTCTTGCACGGGGCAAGAAAAGAAATCCGCGCCGCCACCGTTAGATGAAAACACAAAAAGCGCGTTGGCACAAGATTCCAAAGCCAAAGCCCTCTACGAGAAAGTCGAGCAAGCCTACGCATCAGGCGATAAAGTGCAGATTATTGCGGCGTATTTGAATTTTGGAAATTACATGATGTTTGAGTCGACCGTGCCGCCGCGTCAGAAGTATCGCCCTGCGCTCAAAGCCTATAATGCCGTCTTGGCGTTACAGCCCGACAATCCCGAAGCGGCAAAGAACAAAAAGACGATTGAAGACATCTACACGCAAATGGGCTTGCCGATTCCAAAAGATTAGAGAGATTAAATCGTTTGCAAAATTTTTTCAGCCATTTCTTTCCCCCACTGGCGGCTTAACACATACTCGGCTTGCTTGCGATAGCGTTTGGCTTCTTGCAGATTTCCGATTTTGTGATAGACTTCTGCCAGTTTGAGCCGTGCGGGCACATGAAACTTATCGTAATCCAAGCAAGAAAGCAGGAACTTAATCGCTTGCTCATAGCGTCCTTTTTCAAGGTTATAGACCCCTTCACCGAAATACAGTTCGATGAACTCCAAATCGTCTTCGGCTCGCTCTGACAACAGGATTTCCGCGTGAGTGGTTACAAATGAGCACGGCGCGTTTCGGATAACCGTCTCGGTTACGCTTCCCATCACGATACGGCTTAATCCCGTTCTGCCGTTTGTTCCCATCACAAGCAAGTCGTTTTCCGAAAGATGCTCCAAAATTTTTTCCGTCGCCTTTCCTTCGGCGATTTCCGTTGAGAAGTCCTGCTTGTAAAAGTCTCTTAAAAACTCCTCGAGTTGAAATTCGGCTTGTTTTTTTCCATCGCGGTTGATTTCCTCTAAGTTGACTTTGACAAACGTTGGCACATGCGTAATCGGCTCAAAGACATAGAGCACTCGAACACTTGCTTCATAAATGGTTGCAAGATGCAGTGCCAAGGTCAGTGCGCTTTTTGAAGCGGCAGAGCAATCGACAGGACAAAGGATTTTTCTAATCTCGTGTCTTGCCCCTTTGAGTGTTGTCCATACAGGCACAGACGAAAGACGAATTGTTTTTTTCACCACTTCACTGATTAAATGTTTTGTGTCTGAATGCTTTTCGTAAAGCACCACTAAGTCCGCACCTGTTCTTTCGGCACTATTGATAATTGACTGTGCAACATCGCCGTAGTCACAGCAAGTATGCACTTCACGGACACCTTGTGCGACGAGGCTCTGTCGGAGTTTTTCAAGCACATCGGTTGCATATTGTTCGACAAGATTTTTCAAGCTTGGATTTTGCGCCTCTTTTGGAAGCACAGTAAGAAGTGTAATTGCGGCTTGCTCGCGCAGTGCCAATGTTGCGGCATCTTCGAGATGCGGGTGCTCGTTACGACTGACATCGACCGCAACGAGAATGTTCTCAATCCATTTCATTTGTGTTCAAGGTTTAGGTGTCTGCCGTATTGCCAGTATTTTTTTAAGCCGATGATGATGTAAATCGCAAGTCCCGGCAAGAGCGCAATGCCCCAATCGGAGAGCGAGAGCGGCGCACTTTGAAATGCGATATTCATCGCAGGCACGTAAGTGTAAAGCACTTGTAGGGCAATCATCAAGAAAACGCCGAGCCATAGAAGCGGATTGGTGAAAAGTCCCAGTCGGAACATTGAGTAGCGCATTGAGCGGCAGTTAAAGAGATACATCATTTCGCCCAGCACGAAGACATTTACGGCAAGCGTTCTGGCTTCTTCGTTTGAGCGACCTTGTGCTTGCGCCCATTCAAAAACCCACAGCGCACCCGCACAAAGAATTGTCCCAACAATAATGATGCGAATAATCAACTCTGTTGTCAAAATCGGCTCGTTTGGCGAGCGTGGCGGGCGATTCATAATATCAGGCTCTTTTGGTTCAAAGGCAAGCATTAAGCCTAACAAAATGGCGGTCGTCATGTTTATCCATAAAATTTGCACGGGCAAAATTGGGAGTGTGATTCCTGCAAAGACAGCGGCAAGGATAATCAAGCCTTCGCCAAAGTTTGTGGGCAGTGTCCAAGCAATAAATTTGACCAGGTTATCATAAACCCCTCGCCCTTCTTCAACAGCGGCTTCAATGGTGGCGAAGTTATCATCGGTTAAAATCATATCGGCAGTTTCTTTCGCAACATCAGTTCCTGTGATTCCCATTGCGATTCCGATGTTGGCTTGTCGAAGCGATGGTGCGTCATTCACGCCGTCGCCTGTCATTGCCGCAATCTCACCATTTTGCTGAATGGCTTTCACAAGGCGAAGTTTATCTTCGGGCGCAACACGCGCGAAGACTGAAGTTGTCTTCACTACTTGACGCAGTTCTTGCTCTGAAAGTGTCGAGAGTGTCTTGCCGTTTATCACACCATCGGTTTCGGGATTTTTAATAATGCCAATGCGCTCGGCAATCGCTTTCGCAGTGAGTTCGTGGTCGCCTGTAATCATTTTGACTTTAATGCCTGCCGCATAGCACTGTGCGATAGCATCAATAACTTCGGGACGCGGCGGGTCAATCATCGCTTGCAATCCTAAAAACACAAGTCCTTGTGCCACATCTTCGTGCGAGATTGTTCGTTTTGTTGTTGGAAATAATTTGTAAGCGAAGGCAAGAACGCGCAAGCCTTGTTTTGCCAGTTCATCGGATTGGCGTTTGATGTTTTCCGCATCAAAGGGTTTGAGTTCTCCTGTGTCTGTGAGGTATCTCTCGCATCGTTCTGCCACTCGTTCCAGAGAGCCTTTGATGTAAGCGATATTTCCGCCAAGTGCCTGACTTTCGTGAAGGGTTGCCATGTATTGATATTCGGATTCAAACGGAATTGCGTCAATGCGAGGCATTTCGGCAAGCAAGGTTTCACGATTGAGTTTTGCTTTGAGTGCTGAAACGATGAGCGCGCCTTCGGTTGGGTCGCCTTCAATGCGCCACTGTTCATTGCTTGAAAGAAGATTGGAATCATTGCAGAGCAAGCCGCACTTCACGGTTTCCATTAAGGCTTTTGCATTTTGTGCTTCAATCGGTTGATGATTGAGTCGAAACTCGCCTTTTGGTTCATACCCAACGCCTGTAACTTCGTATTGCTTTTCATCTGCATAGATGACTTGGACAGTCATTTGATTTTGGGTGAGCGTGCCTGTTTTATCGGAGCAAATGACAGACGCACTTCCAAGCGTTTCGACAGCAGGGAGTTTGCGAATAATCGCATTTCGCGCCGCCATTTTAGCCACACCGATTGCAAGTGTGATGGTCATTGCCGCAGGCAATCCTTCGGGAATCGCACCGACGGCAAGCGCAACTGCCGCCATGAACATATCCACCCAACGTTCGCCGCGCGCTGTTCCAACAAGAAAAGTAACTGCCGCAAAGGCTAAAATCACATAAAGCAACACTTTACTGAACTGTGCAATGGATTTCGTGAGCGGCGTTTCCAATACATCGGCTTCAGCAATCATCTGATTGATTTTGCCAATCTCTGTTTGGCTACCAATCGCCACGACCACACCGACACCTGTGCCGTAGGTTACAAGCATTGACGAATACGCCATGTTGGTTCTATCTGCCAGCACGGTGTCGGGGTCAATCGGCTTGGATTGTTTGCTAACGGGAACCGATTCACCTGTGAGTGCAGATTCATCAATTTGAAGCTCACGCACGTTGATTAAGCGCAAGTCCGCAGGCACTTTATCACCTGATTGTAGATAAACAACATCACCAAGCGTTAATTCAGCGGCAGGAATGCGCTTCTTTTTTCCCTCACGCAAAACGGTGGCATCGCTTGCAACGGCTTTGGCAAGGGCATCAATCGCTTTCAGGGCTTTAGATTCTTGCAAGTATCCAACAACTGCATTCACAAACACGACTCCGAAAATGACCGAAGAATCCACCCACTCGTTCAAGAACGCCGTAATGATAGAGGCAACAAGAAGGATATAGACCAACGGTTGGTTGAACTGTTGGAGAAAAAGTTCGATAGGCGTTTTGCGTTTTCGTTTGGGGATAAGGTTTGCACCGTATTTGGCTTTGCGCTTTCGCGCTTCTTCTTCGCTTAATCCGCTTTGAAGATTGACACCGAGTTTTTCTAAAACTTCATCGCTCTCCAAAACGAACCAGTTTTTCTTTTCTAAAACGGTTGCTTCCATACTGCATAGCAATTTAATGTTGAACGGACGCTTTTAGGTAAGAAAGGTTTAGCGAAAAACCAAGCAACTTTTTCGCGTGGGTGTTGCGCTTTAAGAGGTGTGATATGAAAAGAGTCCGTGTTTTGTTGCTAAAAAGTGCAAGGTTCGTAGGTCGCTTGGCACTTCGTCGATGGGAATGAAGTCGTTTTTATCTGACTGCCACATGAGTGCCTGCACCAACTCGTCGTGAATGAGTGTTCTTAAAACTTGCGCGAGCGTTTCTTCGCCTATGTTTATTTCTCGCATCAGGTCTTCAAACGAGAGCATAAAGTGCAAGGCTTCAAGAACGCTTTCTTCGTGCTTTGAGAGCGGACGGAGTTTGCGCTTTTCTTGCTCGGTCATTCGCTTTGAGAGATTGCTTTTTTGCCAATGCTTGAACTTGTCGTTTGGAAAGCCCCGTCGTTTTGGCAATCACTTCAATCGGTAGATTTTCTTGCAATAATCGCTTTGCAATTTCTTCAACTGTTTGTTGTTTTCCTTGTTGCAAGCCTTTCTGCAAGCCTTTCTGCAAGCCTTTCTGCAAGCCTTCTTGCAAGCCTTTCTGCAACCCTTCTTGTAAGCCTTCTTGTCGTCCTTCTTGTCGTCCTTCTTGTCGTCCTTCCTTGATGGCTTCCTCTCGGGCTTCTTGAAAATAGCGCGTCTTCATCAGATTGGTTTCCAGCTTCAGCATGGTTTGAATCTCCTTTCGCGTTAGATTTGGAAATTTTGATACGAGAATCTTCTCCAAAATCTCCCAAAATACTGTGCCTGTTTCAGATAAAATCGCTCTTGCGGTTTTAAGCGTTTCTTGTTCATCAGCAATCATCAATCTAAAAATTTCCAACTTCGGAAACAGTTGTTGTGTCTTCGGCAATTTATCCAAATAAATGCGTTGGACTCTGCCGCTCTCTATCAGTTCTTCATAGTTCTCGAACGGCGGCTCAATCTTTTTGCTTGGGAAAATCACCACGCCACGCCAATCGCGAACTTCGTATTGATGCAGATATAAATAGGTTTCAGCAAAAAAACGACGGTAAAATTTTTTGTCGTGCTGAAACTGTGCCTCCACAAAAAAAGTCGGTCGCTTTCCATTTTTGGGCTGAAACGTGGCATCAATGCGAAATGATGTTTGCTTCAACTCAACCGATTGACACTTGTAGTGCTTCGCTTCGCTTTCAGGCAAGCCGATTAAAGCGAAAAACGCTTCGGGCAAGTCGTTGAAGATGTGATAGAAAAGATTGTCAGTTTTCACGGTCTTATCGATAGACTTTTCGCCGCTCCCAATTCGTTGTTGGGAAGTTCAGCATGGGTTGAGTTGAAGTTTGCGCCGCACCATTTGAAACCACCGATACTGTTTTTTGTTTTTCAGAGAGCAGAGCCGCAAGTGCCGCCGCGACTTCTTTGGTTTCAGGCGCGGGTTCTTTTTTAGTTCTGTTGTTATAGAAATTTTGAACGAAGTGCGTATCGAATTTTCCGCTTCGGAACGCTTCGTGTTCAAGGGCAAAGATGCAAAAGGGAATCGTGGTTTCTACGCCGACGATTTCATACTCGCGTAGGGCGCGCAGCATTTTATCAATCGCTTTTTCTCGGTCGATATCGTGCGTAACGAGTTTGGCAATCATCGGGTCAAAATACATTGAAATCTCGCCGCCCTGCGCCACGCCTGAATCCACGCGCACGCCCAATCCTTGCGGCTCAACATAGTGCTGCAATTTTCCGATTGATGGCAGAAAGTTGTTCTCTGAATCTTCTGCGTAAATACGGCACTCAATCGCGTGTCCATTGATTTTGACATCGCTTTGTGAGAATGAAAGTGGCTTGCCTTCGGCAATGTGAATTTGCTCGCGCACAAGGTCAAGCCCTGTGATCATTTCAGTTACGGGGTGTTCGACTTGCAAGCGCGTATTGACTTCGAGGAAATAAAATTTCATGTGCTTATCAACTAAAAATTCGCACGTGCCTGCATTCGTGTAGCCGACTTCTTTGGCAAGGCGAATCGCGCACTCGCCCATTTCACGGCGCATTTCAGGCGTGAGAATCGCCGAAGGGGCTTCTTCAATCACTTTTTGATTGCGTCGCTGAATTGAACACTCGCGCTCGTTGAGCCAAACACCGTTACCGTGTTCGTCCAAGAGCATTTGAATTTCAATGTGTCGCGGATTTTCCAAATACTTTTCAATAAAAACTCTTCCATCACCAAACGCAGAAAGGGCTTCGGCTTGCGCTAATTGAAAAAGCGATTCAAACTCTTCGGGGCGTTCAACTTTTTTCATGCCTTTTCCGCCGCCGCCCGCCGATGCTTTCACCAACACAGGATAACCGATTTTATCCGCGAAGGCTTTGGCTTCTTTGACGTCGTCAATCGAATCGGGCGTGCTGGGTGCAACAGGAACACCGGCTTTCATTGCTAATTTCTTCGCTTCAATTTTATCGCCCAAAGCATGAATCACGTGCGATTTCGGTCCGATGAAAATAATGCCGCTCTCCTCGCATCGCTTGGCAAACTCTGCATTTTCAGACACAAAGCCGTATCCAGGGTGAATCGCATCAGCACCACTTTTTTTTGCGATTTCTATTAGCAACTCCTGACGCAGATAACTTTCGCGCGATGTCATTCCGCCTAAGTAATAGGCTTCATCGGCAAGGCGATGAAAGCGTGCATCTTTATCGGACTCCGAATAAACTGCAACAGATTGAATGCCCATTTCTCGCAATGTGCGAAAGATTCGAATCGCAATCTCGCCGCGATTCGCTACCAAAACTTTCTTGATGATTTTCATATTGAGACAACCTCGGAAAGATTATTGTTGATTTGAACAGAAATAAAGATACTGAAAATGCATCGACAGCACGCGTAGTCTTGTTTTTACAGACTTACTTCTTTCACTTCTTTTAATGTTCCCATAACACGCTACATTTTAAGCACTTACCGTTGCTTTTTTTAGATAACTTGTTATATTTGCGCTGACTCGATGGCATCAGACAGCAAGAATCTTTGACTAACATTTTGCCCGAATGATACAACGTTACCTGAACCACAAAAAAACTTTTGAATCTTGCACTCATGCACTGCTTGCTTCGTCTGAACTCAAACACATTTCTCACACTTTCGCTTTTCCTTTCCTTCTTTGCCACATCAACGCTTTTGGGATTTGCTGAGAAGAAACGCAAATCTGAATCTATCACGCTTTCGGGCAGTACGGAAGTTGAGCGGCTAAACGAATGCGCAGAAAAAATTGCACGCACGTTCCGCTCCAGGCAACACGCTTTCGGCGTTTTGATTCAAACGGCTTCGGGAAAAATCCTTTATGAACTCAATTCCAATCGCCTTTTCAAGCCTGCTTCTAATTTGAAACTGATTACTTCTGCGGTCGCGATTGAAAAACTTAAACCTGACTTTCGCTACCGCACTGAATTTTACATTGATGGCGACATTACACCTGACGGCGTTTTGCATGGAAATCTTATCGTTAGCGGCTCGCCTGACCCAATTCTTTCAGGCTTCTTTGACCAACGCATCAACGATATTGTTCACTCTTGGATTGACACACTCCACGCACGCGGGATTTCTGCAATTCTCGGCGATTTAATTTTGGACAACAGTTACTACTTCGGAAACCATGTCGCCCTTGCGGAACAAGATTCCTATAAACCGCTCGAATTTTTAACTGTTGCCAGTTTCAGAAACGCCGATGAAAAGCAACTTTCAAAAGCCAAAGTGCGGCGATATCGAACAATTAAACTCAAAAACGGAAAAACGAAAAAAGTTGCTTATCGCTATCGCCGAAGAGCAAGGTTGCGTAAGGTTACCGTAGAGCCGAATGCCTATATGATGGAAGTTTTGATGACGGAACTTCAAAAGCGGCACATGATTGTGCATGATGAAGTTAAAAAAATTGCATACTCGCTCACGCTCGACCGAACAAAGTGGAAACATCTTTACACGCATTTTTCTCCACCGCTCGAAGAGTTGCTAAAAATCATCAACAAACATTCGGATAACTTCTACGCAGACCAACTTCTGCGCACACTTGGCGGCGAATTTCGTGGCGAAGGTTCAATCGAGAAAGGCATTGATGTTGTTAGAGAGTTTCTCATCTACAATGTGTATGCGCGCCCTGACGAGTTTCAACTCGTTGATGGGTCAGGGCTTTCGCACGACAATCTCGTTACACCTGAATTACTCGTTAGAGTCATGCACTACATGCGCTCTCGAAGCGAACATTTCCAAGCCTACTACGAATCGCTTTCGATTCCAACCGTTGATGGCACATTAGGCGGAAGAATTCGACACGAACTTGCTACGAACATTCGCGCTAAAACAGGTTCTATCAGTGGCGTTATTTCTCTTTCAGGTTACCTGACCAGTCGTAGCGGACAGCAAATTTATTTTTCCATCATTGGCAACAACGCAGGCAAGCGACGCGCCAAAGCGATTGAAGATAAAATCTGTAAGTATCTGCTCGAGATTTAGTGTTGCGGTCATCTATGAAATCGCACACGGATAACACAGATTTGAACGGATTTCACACAGATTTTTCTCTGCGCTCTTCGTTTCCTTCATCACAACGCACACAAAGAAGAATCGCACACAGATAACACGGATTCAACCGATTTCACGCAGATTGACCTCTGCAAACCTCATTTCCTTCATCACAACGCACACAAAGAAGAATCGCACACAGATAACACAGATTGAACGGATTTCACACGGATTCAAACTTCTCTTTTTCTCTTATATTACCCACTGAAATTTCTTCTACTACCAACAAACTTTCCAAAACTATGACCACTGAAACGCTGACACGACCGCTCAACGGCACTGTGCTTGAAAATGGAACACCGCAAACCAACCCGCTCCGCACTCGGCACGATTTTGATGCCATGCGCAAAGCTTGCGAAAAAGATTTAGGCAAATTTCATGGCGACATTGCTAAACGCGAAATCCACTGGTTCGACCCAAAACTCAACGCTTGGATTACTTACTCCGACGAACACAAAAAATGGCTCGGCATTGATGCCAAAACAGGTAAACCT
>Ga0308389_1001817_pt1 | contig 14006 bp, 8 predicted proteins | sample Hotspr2Sample148_FD_202362 | JGI IMG/M metagenome (GOLD analysis project Ga0308389, IMG submission 202362) | Hot spring phototrophic mat microbial communities from Mushroom Spring, Yellowstone National Park, Wyoming, United States - 20040719_148 ... | reverse complement strand
GCCTGGTCGCCCGGCGAGACGCTGGCCGAGTGGCTGCGCCCGCGCGTGCTGGAGCTGGTCTACACCGCCTGGGATCTCGCCCCGGCCGCCCGCGACCTCGGGGACTCCGGCCCGCCCTTCCGCTGGGAGCCGGGACGGCGGGTGCAGCTGCGGGCCGAGCTCGATGCCGCCTTTTTCCTCCTCTACGGTCTCACCCGCAGTCAGGTCGAGTTCGTGCTCGGCACCTTCCCGGTGCTGCGCGCCAACGAGCAGAAAGCCTTCAGCGAATTCCGCACCGCGCGCCTGGTGCTGACCGCCTACGACGCGCTGGTCGCTGCCCAGACGCTCGGCGAGCCCTACCGCTCCCCCCTCGCCCCACGACCGGGGGACGACCGGGTACGCTCAGGCGCTGCCTGACCGAGCGCACAAGACTACGGGGAGCCGCTCTCGTCAGTGGCCCAACCGCGGCACCGCTCGACCGCTCGTTCCCATTGTGCGATGAGAGCGCTCCGCACCGTTTCCGGCATCGACGGCTCGTAGATCCGGCGACATTCCCATCGCGCTGCAATCGTTCCGAGATCCCAGAGACCGAGTCCTAGGCCGGCCAGCAACGCTGCTCCCCGAGCTGTCGCTTCAGTCTCTCGTGCCACTTCCAAGGGAACGCCGAGGATATCCGCCTGAAATTGCATCAAGAACTCGTTCGCCGTCGGCCCACCGTCCACACGCAGCACTGATATGCGCACTCCACTGTCCTGCTCCATCGCCTCGACGATCGCTCGCACCGAAAATGCGATCCCCTCGAGGACAGCGCGGACGACATGCGCACGAGTCGTTGCTCGCGTCACACCGATCAGCAAGCCCCGGGCACGGGCATCCCAGTACGGCGCGGACAACCCAGCCAGGGCCGGCACGAACACGACACCCCCGTTGTCGGGAACGGATCGTGCTGCGTCGGCGCTCTCGGCAGGGTCATGCAGCAGTCCGAGTCCCTCGACCAGCCATTGCACCGCCGCACCGGTCGTGTAGACACCTCCATCGAGCGCGTAGCTCGGGCCCGATCGCAGCAACCAGGCCACCGTGGTCAACAAACCGTGCTCGGAGCGGCGTGGCACATGCCCGACCTGCATCAGGATGAATGTGCCCGTCCCGTAGGTGGCCTTCGCCATACCTGGTTCCAGGCAGGCGTGACTCAAGAGGGCCGCTTGCTGATCCACGGCAAGGCCGACGAGCGGTACCGCCAGGCCGGGAAGTGGGGACACCAGGCCGACGACTTCGTCACTCCGCACGATCTGAGGCAGCGTGAGACCGTCCAGACCGAACCCAGCTAGCAACACCTCGTCCCAGACGAGGTGTTCGATATCGAGCAATGCCGTCCGCGAGGCCGTCGTTGCGTCCGTGAGATAGAGCCTCCGCCCCGACCAGTTCCAAACGATCCACGTATCGGTCGTTCCGACCAGCAGTCGGCCATCGCGGAGAAGCTCTTGGGCTTGCGGGACATGGTCGAGCACCCAACGGACCTTGGAGGCAGAGAAATACGGATCGAGACGGAGCCCGGCGCGCTCTCGGACGACGTCGCCGAAGCCTGACCCAGCGAGCCGATCGCACAGGTCACTCGTCCGTCGATCCTGCCAGACGATTGCGGGATAGACCGGCTGCCCAGTCAGCCGATCCCAGAGAACGACCGTCTCACCCTGGTTCGCCAGCCCGATACCGAGCACCTGGGAATCTCCTGGGAGGCGAGCCAGGCATTGCTCGAGCGCATCGGTGGTCACGCGGAGAATCGCCAACGGATCTTGTTCCACCCACCCCGGTTTGGGGAACGATGCGTCGAGGGAGGCGACACCCTCCGCGACGACCCGAAGTTCTCTGTCGAGCGCGAGCGCCTTGGTACGCGTCGTTCCGTGATCGATCGCGATCACAACGTCCATGAGACGACCAGCCCGTCCTTCATCTATCCCGTTGCAGGCAGATAACCTTTGATCCGTCGACCCTCGAGGTTGATCACGGCAGCACGAAGAATCCCTTCTCCGTACTCGCTACCCATGTTGACGCACAGTGTCTGCCCGATGCGACGAAATCCCGGAGATTCGTGAATATGCCCGTGCAGACCGAGCAAGGGCTGGAACTGTTCGATGATGGCACGCACGGCCCGAGATCCGACTGGCTGGAGGAGGACCTGTCCACCGGCATAGCGAATGCGCAACTGTTCGTCGAGAACAGGAGCCAAATCGAGGCCCGAATCATACGGCGGCACGTGCACGAGCAGAATGGCGGAGTGCGGGTCGGGAACGTGGGACAGAAGACGCCGCAAGGTCTCCTCGATGCGTTCCTCTGTCCAATCGCGTGGACAGTTCCACGGCGTTGGGTTACTCACCCCAAGGCCGACAACGGTATAGGTTCCGTCGGCCAGCGGGAGACACTGCCCATCGGCAAAGACGATCGGGTCCCCTGCCGAGCGGAGGAGTGTATCGATGAATGGCGGATCGTCATTGCCAGGAATGACGCACAGACGCACCCCACGGTGCCGCAAATAGTCAGCGGCGAGCTCGAGCCAGTGCTCGATTTGACTCTGAATGCAGCTCCGGAACAGCGCTTCGAGAGCGGCCGGATCGCCCGCGAGCGCGCCCACCTCCTCGGCGTCCATCACGCGAGGATAGTAGCCGACATTGGCGATCAACTGCTCGAGCTGGCGCAGCTCGCTGGTCGTGCGGGCGATGTGGCGTACCCCAGCCAATTCCGCCTCGTAGGTACCATTCCGCCGGACGATCGGCACCAGTGCTTTCCCGGTCAAGTCCCCACCAATGAGCAGCGCCTGCGCCTGGTACAGCTCGACGGTTCGCAGGAACTTGCGAAAGACGAGATCGGAGCCATGGAAGTCGGACGCGAAGACGAGTCGAAACAGCGCCACGACGTTGCTTCCTTCCCGCAGCGCACCCGTTGCCCTGAATCGTCACACCGGTGGAATCTCACGGAACGTCCACGCAAGATCGATCCCTTCCTGCCGCAGCCGATACCAGCGGGCGATGCGCTGAACGGCAGCACCGATCAGGAAGAGCACCGCGAAGACCGCGAGCGTCCCCATCCCGATGCCTCCACCGACTGCAGGGAAGAGGAAAGAGGCGACGATCATCCACACGAGATAGACGAGCGTGATTCCACCGACCAGCGTGATGACCGGAATAGGACCGACCTTCGCTCGAACGATACGCGGCGCTGTCGCCCACAGCTGTGGCTTCAGGAACGGGAGGAGGGTCAGCGCGAGAACCGGCACGAGCTGGGTGATGACCGCGAAGAAGACGAAGTGCAGTTGCGTCGCCAGGATTCCTCGAGTCGCAGCATCGATAACCCCCACCCAGGCGAGGAGCGCAATGATGGAGACTGCCACGACCGGGCTACCCCATCGCGGATGCACGTGGGCGACCCCACTCGGGATGATGCGATCGAAGGCCCACGAGAAAATGATCCGGCTCGTGTAGAAAAAGTATGTTTGGGCGAGGTTGATCAGTGTGTAGATCCAGGCCAGCGTGATGAGCCCAACGACGAGCGGATTCGGAGCGAGGATCGATGCATAGAACGTTATCCATGGCATCGCAAACGTCTCGGTATTGTTATAGAGATATCCTTCCGCAGCGATCCACTTGAGCGGTACCAACCGCTCCAGCAAGATATTCGCAAAGGAGAAAATTGCCCAGGTGACGAGCAACGAGGACCATGCACCGATGAGTAAGTTGCGTTGCGTGTCTTTGACTTCACCAGCAAAGAATGTCGGGATGTAATACCCGTAATAAATCCAAAACCCCATGATGAGGCCGGCCAGGGTCATGATGACCACGTTGGGCGAATACTCCATGCCAGCCTGGACGGCCAGGTCGATGCGCGATGCGTAGGATCCCGTCCCCATGAAACGATCCCAGGCCTCCTGGAAAGCACTGGGACCAGGTGCCGTGGCCAGCACGATAAAGATCACGATCCAGGCGGCGACACCGAGGAAGAAGCCGACTTCCAGAATTCGCACGATCCGCTGTGTCGGCAGGAGCATGGTCATCCAGGTAACGAGCACGCAAATCGTACCGATGACGAGAATACCGGTCGACGAGGCCGACCAGGAAGCGAAGTCGACTGCCGCTTGATTCTCGAAGATGATGCCGATCGTTCGCGCCAAGGTCGGCAGCGCCGTGCCAGGAATCCAGGCAATGAGGCCCCCAGCCACGATCCCGCTGAAGATGCCAAGCACCCAGGACGCCGCAAAGGCGAGCGTGGGATGGAGCACGCGGCTGCCAAGAACGTAGTCTGCTCCACTGCGCGGCATCGCTGAACCGATCGCCGCATAACTGTAGGCATGGAACAAGCCCAGCAGCATCGCCACGGTCAGTACCCCGATGATCGAAGCACCCGGCCAGACCGAAGCGACCCACGAGAACGGGATGAGGCCAGAGGAGGACAAGCTGATACAGTGCACACCGAAAACCATGGCGCCGAAGGCGCTGATCGTTCGCACGAGTCCAGAGCTTTGGCGAACAAAGAGGCGGGGTACGGCTGTCATGGCTCTCCCACCTTCCCGTCAGCTCGCACCAAGGGAAATCCCCAAGCGGTCACGATGATCTCTTCCTCACTCGGAGCCACGGCCCTCAGGTCGAGAGGCACACTCCGTTGCGGCTTCGCAACGATCTCGGCGGCCCGGCCGAGCACTGCGGCTCCCCGCCGCGCTCGAATCAGGGCTGGTCGGAGTGGTTCTGCGACACGCACAGCGAGTTCGACCGCCGCTGGTCCCTCACCGGACGACCAGCGTAGCCGCTGGGGCACAACAGCTCGAACACCGTTACCGGCCCGGACCGATGCGACGCACGCTGTAGCGGCCCCGAAGCGCAAGTAACGCAGCACTCCGCGCGCAGCGCGCTCTCCATCTGCTGCGGCGCGATCTGCAGAGTCCGCAGCGTGCACGAGATTGCCGCACGCGAAGATCCCCGGAACCTCCGTTGTGAACCATTGGTCGATCACCGGTCCACCGGTGGCAGGATCGAGCAGCAGCCCAGCCTGTCGAGCGAGCGTGTTCTCCGGAAGGAACTCGCCGCTGAAGATGACCGTGTCGCAGCCAATCCTGATCACCCGCGCGCTGCCCTCGGCGTCATACCATGGTGCCACCTCCAATCCCGTTACCCGCTCATCACCGAGAATGCGACGAACGCGATACCCGACCAACAGAGGAATCTGTCGCCGAGACAGGGACCAGAATTGGTTCGCCCAGTATCCCTGCCGGTACGGCCGCTCCTCGACCACCGCAACGACGCGGCAGCCCAATCGATCGAGTTCCGCCGCAGCAACCAAGCCTGGGTCGTCGGACCCGACGATGGCGACGGTCCGCCCCGGCAGGACCTGGAGGAAGGTCTCGAGCCGTTGGACAATCCCGGTGGTATAGACGCCTGCCGGTCGGCTGCCTGGTACGAGTCGCGTGGGCCGCGGACTCTCGCGGCAGCCCGTCGCGAGAACCACCGCACGTGCATGGAGGATCTCCACCCCCGCCGGGCTCGTTACCAGCAGGGAGCGATCCGCGCCGACGTGCAGGACCGTCGTTTCCACGGCAAAGCGTGCCCCGGCTCGCTCCGCTTCCTCAGCGAGGCGCCTGGCGAACGCTCTTCCGGGCAGCAGTCGTCGGTAGCGCCAGAGGCCGAATCCAGCATGAAGGCACTGTGCAGGTAACCCGCCGGGCTCGGCCTCGCGATCGACGACGACGACAGCCACGCCTTCGCGGGCAAGAAGACTGGCCGCAGCGAGCCCAGCTGGCCCCGCACCGACAATAGCCACGTCAACGCGAGACTGCTTCACGGTCATGACCACACCCTCGAACAGCCTGTGCCATCTGGCACGTGAGCCAGCTCTGCTCGGTGCTTTTCACCAGGGCCGGGAGAGGCTGCTCGAGCTCCTCACTCATCACGCGCAGGATCGCAGCCATACAATAGAACCCCTGACAACGTCCAGCCGTCGCCCAGGTTCGCTTGCGCACCGCGTCCAAGGTGCGGGATCGAATCGGTCTGCGGAACACCGAGCGGATCTCTTCCTCGCTCACCAGTTCACAGAGGCAGAGGACACGGCCATAGCCTGGACATTCCGCGACACGCTCGGGTACTGTGCAGGGCCGGGGCTCACCAGGCCGCCACGCAGGCCGCGGCCGAGGCTGCAGCGGGCCACCGGTACACAACGACTCTCCTCGCTCAAGCAGCAACTGCACGACAAAGCGCGCCACGGCCAAAGCAGAAGAGAGGCCGGTCGAACGGATTCCCGCAGCGACGACAAGCCGTTCGCGAGGAAAGATCTCGATCTGGTAGCCGCCGCTGGCGTGAACGGCTCGCAACCCGGCATAGGTTGCGATGACTGGTTCGTCAGCCAAGTCGGGCGCCAGACGCAGCGCACCTTGGCGGGCACGCTGCAGTCCCGCGAGGCTCGCGGTCCGGTCATGCTTATCGGAAATATCGTCAGCCGTTGGACCCAGCAGAACATTACCATACACGGTCGGTGTAACTAGAATACCCTTCGAAACCTCGCTCGGAACTGGTAGCAAGATGCATGGGACTTTGGTTCGTGCTGTTTTGTCGAGAATGAGAAATTCACCTTTTCGCGGAGTGAGATGGAAATCATTCACTCCAGCCCATGCTGCGACCTCATCTGCCCACAGCCCGGCAGCGTCGATCACCCAGCGGGCAGTAAAGGCACCGCGCGTGGTCAGGACCGTTCGCTGGGCACCGTTTGTCGGCTCGAAACCGAGCACACGAGCGCCCAGCAGGAATTCCACACCGTTGATCGCTGCTTGCTCGGCCAGAGCGATCACAGCAGTCATCGTGCACGTGATGCTCTCCCGAGGGATCAGGAGCCCACCGCGGACACAAGATGGGGCAAGCGGATACCGCTCCCGCACCGCCTCAGGTGACAAGCGTTCGACATCGGTGACTCCATTGCGGTGGGCGGTCGTCCACCAATGCTCGAGTTGGAGAAGTTCTCGATCGTCGAGCGCGAGCATCAGTGCTCCCACCTGCTGGAACGGAAGATGCAGTTCATCAGCCTCCTCTTGCCAAAGCTGCCAACCTTCCGTCACGAGCCGAGATTCCAGAGTTCCTGGCTTCGTATCGAAGCCGGTATGGAGAATGCTGCTGTTCGCTTTGCTCGCGCCCTCTCCGACATCGAGGGCTGCCTCCAAGACGAGGGTTCGGCAACGCGAGCGGGCCAACTCGCGGGCGATAGCGCAGCCGATAACTCCGGCACCGACGATGATGAAGTCGTATTTTCCTGCAGCCATGCTCGGATCCTTTGCTATCCAGGTAGATGCAGGACCATCAAGAACCGCACACGATCGCCGCGGTAGAGATCCTTCGCGTATTCCACAGGAAGGCCGGTAACAGTGAACGCGAGGCGTTCCCACAGCATGAGAGGAGAACCCTCGGCGACGCCGAGAGCCTCTGCTTCGAACTTGCGTGCCAGGGTTGGCTCGAGCGACTGTTCAGCCCTGACGAGGATGAGGTCGTACTCTTCACGGAGGACCTCGTAGATTGACCGACGCTCGAGGTCGAATCGATCTAGGCTTGGGCACAACCGGACAGGAAAGTGAGAGAACTCGAGCGCCATTGGCTGCCGATTGCCAAGGCGTACTCGTACGATCCGGTAAACGGACTCGCCGACCGTGAGATGCAGCCGCTCCGCTAACTTTCGCGTCGCTGGCATGACCTCGACCGCGACCAGGCGGGCACCTGGTTCGATCCCTTGACGGCGCATGGCTTCCGTGAAGCTCAGCAGAATATGGGCGGGCATCTCTACCTTCGGTTCAGCGACGTAGGTGCCGCTCCCCTGGACGCGCCGAAGCAACCCTTTCGCGACCAGGTCAGTGATCGCCTGCCGGACCGTGCCACGACTCACCCCGAACTCCGCAGCCAGGTCACGCTCCGCCGGTAATCGCGTGCCAGCAGGCCATTCACCCGATTGAATCCGCTCGATGAGCGACTCGCGAATCTGCACATACAGCGGTACCGACACGCGACAACCCCTCTCTCGACTCCCTGCGGTTCAGACCAATTCTCCACTGATCCATCGTCATTGTCAAGAGCATTACCGTTGCTGTTGGACACAGCATTGTACTCGACAAAAATTGGTCTACGCATGTGTCGTGCCACCGAGCCCACTCGCTCCTGCACCGGGCTTGGAAAGGGCGGCACGCTGTTCCCACTGCAGCAGACAGCGCCACCTCCGATACGGTCGGCGGGAGTGCCGAGAGCGGGCGAGGCGGGGGTGAGTGGAGCTTCCTCGCGTGCCTAACCCAACGGGCGAGACAGAGCTGCACCACCGGGGCGATGGTGGAACGGCATCTCTCGTGCTCGCCCCCTTGTGCAGCGACCGATGCAGCACGCGGTGGAGCGCGTGGCTCCCTGGCCCGGGCGCATTCCGCCTGCTCGAGTCGTCTCTTGCGTGCCCGCCGAGTGCAGCCGGTATACTCGCTCGACGAGCGCGTCCCGCACCGGTGGGAAGACCAGTGTTCCCGTCGCTCCACGATCCTCGAGATGGAACGGCAACGCAGCAGAGGGAAGGCAACCGATGTCGTCCGTCTTCGAGCTCCACCGCCGCGTCATGGAGGACTACCAGGACTTCATCCGCGCCTTCGTCATCGCCCGCGACCCGCGTATCCAGGCCGAGATCCATCGCCTCCTCCAAGACGAGCAACACCTCTGGCCCGAGCCGCTCGTCCAGCTTTCCCCCGCCTACCGCCGCGAGGCGACGATCGACCAGCTCGCCGCGGAGGGACTGCTCCATCCCTTCACCGCCCAGATCTTCCGTCGCTCCGGGGGCCAGCCGATCCACCTCTACACCCACCAGGTCCAGGCCATCCGCGCCCTCCAGCAGGGGCGCAGCGTCGTCGTCACCTCCGGCACCGGCTCCGGCAAGAGCTACTGCTACTTCATCCCCATCGTCGACCTGGTCGCTCGGCACCCCGATGAGCCCGGCCCCATCGCCCTGGTCGTCTACCCGATGAACGCCCTCGTCAACTCGCAGTACCACCACCTCGAGGAGTTGCAGAAACGCTACCAGGAACGGACCGGGCGACCCTTCCCGCTCCGTTTCGCCCGCTACACTGGGGAGACGCCCAACGAGGAACGCGAGGCGATCCGCCGCGACCCACCCCATCTCCTCCTCACCAACTACGTCATGGCCGAACTCCTGCTCGACCGCCCCGAGGACGCACCGCTCGTCGCCCCTCGACCGGACGCCCGCGTCCCCTTCTTCCTCGTTTTCGACGAGCTCCACACCTACCGCGGTCGCCAGGGCGCCGATGTCGCGCTCCTCGTCCGCCGTCTCCGCGCCCGACTGGACCGTCCTGCGGTCGTCCACGTCGGCACCAGTGCCACGCTGGTCGCCCACCGCGAGGCCACCGCAGCCGAACGGCGTCAGGTGGTGGCCGATTTCGCCTCCCGCTTCTTCGGCCACCCGATCGCGCCGGAAGACATCGTCGAGGAGACGCTGGAGCCGATCACGTTGGGACCGCTGCCCAGCCCGGACGAACTGGCGCAGGCCATCGCGCGCCCCTTGCCCGAGGATCCAGACGCGCTGCGGGCACACCCGCTCGCCCGCTGGCTGGAGCACGCCCTGGGAGTCCAGCGCGAACCGGACGGGACCTTCCGCCGGCGCACTCCCCGACCCCTGAGCGCGGTCGCCCGCGACCTCGCCGCGGCGACCGGCCTGGCTCCCGAGACCTGCCGCGCCCGGCTCCAGGAACTCCTGGAACTCGGGAGCCGCCAGCGCGATGCCACCGGGCAACCGCTCTTCGCGCTCAAGCTTCACCAGTTCATCTCCCAAAGCCACGCGCTCTACGCCACGCTCGAACCAGCCAGCCAGCGCCGCTTCGCGACCGAGCCGCGCGCCAGCGGCGAGCACCTGCGCCTGCCGCTCGCCTTCTGCCGCGTTTGCGGGCAGGAGTACTACCGCGTGCTGGTCCGTGGCGACCGCCTCGAGCCCTACCCGCCCGGCTCGCCGCTGGACGACGCCGATGTAGTCCCCGGCTATCTCGTCCTCGCCGAAGCCGTGCCCGATTGGTCGGAGGAGCGGCTCCCCGATGACTGGCGCGATGCGCACGGCCGGCTCCGAGACCCTTGGCGCGACCGCATCCCGCGACCGCTCTGGGTTTTCCCCGACGGGCGGCTGGCCGAAGGCGAGGCCGAGGGTGCTTTGCCCGCCTGGCTCGAGACCGAGCGGTTCTGGCTCTGCCTGCAGTGCGGCACCTGGTACGGTGTCCGCGAGGGAGAGTACCAGCGACTGACTTACCTGGCCAGCGAGGGACGCAGCTCGGCAACGACAGTGCTGGCGGTCTCGCTCTTGCGCCACGCCCGCGCACTCGGCAGCCGCGACAAACTGCTCACCTTCACCGATAGCCGCCAGGACGCCTCGCTCCAGGCCGGGCATTTCAACGATTTCGTCCACGTGGCGGTGCTGCGCTCCGCTCTGTACGCCGCGCTCAGCGAGCGCTCGCCGCTCGCCGCCGAGGAAGTCGCCGAGGCGGTCGTTCGGCACATGGGACTCACCCTCGACGACATCGCAGTCCAGCGCGGGCTGCGCGAGCACTCACCGGCTGCTCTCGTCACGCGCGACTGCTTCCGTGACCTCACCGCATACCGGCTCTTCGAGGACCTCCGGCGCGGCTGGCGTGTCGCGTTGCCGAATCTGGAGGACGTCGGCCTGCTCCGCATCGACTACCTGGGACTCCCCGAACTCGCCGCCGACGAGGACGCCTGGCGTGACGTTCCCGTCTTCTCGGCGCTCGATCCGGCTCGCCGCGAGCGGATCCTGCGGACCATACTCGACCACTTTCGCCGCGAGCTGGCGATCGATGCTCCTCTCCTGGCCGACGAGGACCTTCAACGTCGCCTCCGCGAGCGCGCCCAGTCCAATCTCAACGACTTCTGGGGACTCGACTCGAGCACCAGCAGCTTGCGCCGCGCCACGACGTTCGTCTGGCCCGCGCCGAGCGAGGGCGACGAGGACGTCCGCAGCCTCGCCCAAGGGACCCAGCTCGGTCGTTTCCTGACCCGAAGACTCCATCTGGATCCCGAGACCTATTCGCTGCTGATCCCGGCGCTGCTCGAGCGGCTGGCCAGCTACGGGCTCGTCACGCACCAGCTGCGCAGCGACGGGACGCTCACCGTGCGCCTGCGGCACACCGCCCTTCGCTGGACGCTCGGCAACGGCACCCCGGTCGTCGACCTGGTCCGCGAACGGGGGCAGCTCAGCGAGGACGAACGCCGGGCCAACGCCTTCTTCCAGCGCTTCTACCGGGAGGCAGCCCGCGAACTGGCCGCGCTGGAGGCACGCGAGCATACCGCCCAGGTGGTCGCGTCCGGCGAGCGGGTCCGCCGCGAGCGCCGCTTCCGCTGGACGGAGGACGACCAGCGCGACCCCACGCTCGGCCGCCGACTCCCCTACCTCGTCTGCTCACCGACGATGGAACTGGGCATCGACATCGCCGACCTCGACCTCGTCCACCTGCGCAACGTCCCGCCCACGCCAGCCAACTATGCCCAGCGCAGCGGGCGGGCTGGTCGGCAGGGCCAGCCAGGGCTCATCCTCACCTTCTGCGGCGCGCTCCACGGGCACGACCAGTACTTCTTCCGCCATCGCGAGGAGATGGTCGCCGGTGCGGTCCGCGCCCCGCGGCTCGATCTGGCCAACGAGACGCTCCTCCGCACGCACATGCTGGCGGAGTGGCTCTCCGAGACTGGCGTCGCCCTGCGCGACTCGGTCGAGTCGGTGCTCGACATCGAGCGCGATCCCGATTACCCACTGCAGGACACGGTACGCGAGCAGCTCCAGCTCAATCCGGCCCAGCGGCAGCGGCTGCAGCGACGCTTCGAGCGCATCCTCACGCCACTCGACCGGCAGGAACTGGCTCGGATCGGCTGGTTCTCTGACCGCTGGCTCGAACAACTACTCGATTCGGCACCCGAGCGCTTCGACCGGGCGTTCGACCGCTGGCGCGAGCTGTTCCGCGCCGCGACCGAGCAGCTCGAAAAAGCCCAAAAGCTCCTCCGCACCGCCCGTGACCGGACCACGCAGGACGAAGCGAGACGTCAGCAAGACGAGGCGTTGCGGCAGCGCAACCTGCTCCTCCAGAACGACGTCGCGCGCGAAGAGAGCGACTTCTATCCCTACCGCTATCTGGCAACCGAGGAGTTCCTGCCCGGCTACAACTTCCCGTCGCTCCCGGTCCGCGCCTGGGTGCCGCGGGGCGAGGGCGAGTTCATCGCCCGTCCGCGTCATCTGGCGGTCACCGAGTTCGCCCCCGGCAACACCGTCTACCATGAAGGGGCCAAATGGCAGTTCGCCCGATTCATCAGCCCCATCGGGGCGGGGTCGCTCGAGCAACGGGTGGTCACCCGCAAGCTCTGCCGCCACTGCGCCGCCTGGAACGAGCTGAACGCGGACCGCTGCCCCAATTGCGGGGCGGAACTCGCCGGAACCAGCGCCGAGATCGTCAAGTACCTCGAGATGCCGAACGTGCGCCTCGAGCGGCGCGAGCGGATCACCTGCAACGAAGAAGAGCGCCAGCTGCGTGGCTATGCCCGCCAGGTCGCGTTCCGCCTCGCTGCCGTCGAAAGCGGAGCGCGCCTCGTCGATGCCGACGTACGGACAGCGGACGGCCGGCCGCTCCTCGCCTTGCGCTACGCACCAGCCGCGACGCTGCTCACCCTCAATCGTGGCTGGCGAGCCAGCCGCTCGCAGGACTTCCTCGTCGACCTCGCGACCGGCGAGGTGGTGAGCAACGAGGAGCAGCGAGGCCGTGCACGACGCTCCCGCACGACACAGGCGCGCGATCTCGCCCGGCTCGCGCTCGCCGTCCAGGAGACACGCAACCTCCTGCTCGTCCGACTGCTCGACCCGCAACAGCGTGACGATCAGGTCTGCCGCACGTCATTCCGCGTCGCGCTCCACCGCGGGCTCGGCCAGGCGTTCCAGCTGGAGGAGATGGAGATCGGCATGGAAGAAGTGGGGAGCGGCGAGCAGCTCGCGCTCCTCTTCATCGAGGAAGCCGAGGGTGGGCTCGGCGTTCTCCGCCGGCTGGTCGAGGAACCGGATGCGCTCGCGCTGGTAGCCCGCGAGGCGTTGCGCCTCTGTCACTTCGAATCCGAGACCGCGCGACCGGACTGCGATGCTGCCTGCTCGGAATGCTTGCTCACCTACAGCTCGGCACGCCTGGCGCGCTTTCTCAACCGCTTCGCGGTGGAGAACCTGCTGCGGGAACTCGCTGCCTGCACGGTCGAGCGGCGCACGGACGGCGTGCCGTACGAGGAGCAGCTGGCCAAGCTGCTGGCCCGCTGCGAGTCGTCGCTCGAGCGCGCGTTTCTCGAGGCACTGGCGAGCCAACGCCTCCGCTTGCCCGACGACGCGCAGACGCTCATCGAGGAACCGCGCTGCCGGGCCGACTTTTTCTGCGCACCGAATGTGCTGGTGTTCATCGACGGGCCGATTCATGATGGGACGACGGTCCAATCGCTCGACGAGCGCCAGCGGCGTGCGCTCCAGGCCCACGGCTACCGCGTGATCGTCCTGCGTTACGACGAGCCCTGGCTGGAGCAGTTCCGCCGCTATCCGGAGGTGTTCGGCCCGGTCAGCGCATGAGGGGCAGCCAGCTGCCCCCCGACGCAGAGTCCCGCACCGACCCCTCGCCTACCGATCCCACCGCCAGCATGCTGCCCCACCCGTGTCGGGGCGAGGCGTTGCCTCGCCCGCCGCGCCGGTGGCGCGGCGATTCCGCGCGGCCGACACGTCTCGCACGACACGCAGCGCGGATCAGCCGAGCGGCCCTCTCCACGATCGCCCGGCCGTTCACGGCCGGGCTCAGTCCCCAAGTCGGCTGATCCACACGGCGCCTGCACCCAGCTGACGACTCGGGCGCCTGAGCGCCTCACAGCCCCCTTCAGGGGGCTTGGGGATTCAGCCCGGGGCTTCAGCCCCGGGCGCACGGCTGGCGCCCACCCCCGCCGTGATCTCCATCCGTACCC
>Ga0308389_1001813_pt1 | contig 14025 bp, 15 predicted proteins | sample Hotspr2Sample148_FD_202362 | JGI IMG/M metagenome (GOLD analysis project Ga0308389, IMG submission 202362) | Hot spring phototrophic mat microbial communities from Mushroom Spring, Yellowstone National Park, Wyoming, United States - 20040719_148 ... | reverse complement strand
CGTTGTCGCCTATTCCAAAGGTTACATCGATCCCGTCAATCCCGAAGGAAGCATTTTCCCAAGTGAAAATAGTTTCGGCGCGTCGCCCGATAGTCGCGGACGCTTGATTCTCTCGCAAAACGCCGCAGTTGCCGTGCCACGTGCAACACAAGCAGGATTAGTACAACAAGAAGGAAGTGGGGAATTGAAAGCGTATCCAACGAATCGTTCGGAAGGGCGTGTCTTCTACAATGTCGTCAACCCGCGTCGCGTAACGAGCGAGCGCAAATTGAAAGTGGAGTTTGTCAGCACCGCAAACGACGGCATAGACAACAACGGCGACAATCAAATTGATGACATCCGCGAACAACTCGAAGAAGTAACTTCTTACTTCCGAGTCATTGATACAACCAACGCCGTTCCCGACACGATTATCAAGCAGAGCGGACTCGTGCAAGGCTCGTTTATCCGCTTTTTAGGTGATGAAGGGGTCTATCGCTTGACCGCCAACGGCGACCGCGTCTATGAAGCCACCGAAGAAACCCGCCTCATTGACGAAACCGGCATCTTCCTCACCATTCGCAACAACGGCGTAAGAACCCAGCCCGATACAATTGCTTCTAGGTGGGTGGTGGCAAGGAATGTCAATCTCGGACGCGATAGCCTGCCGAACTTCATTATTCGCCCCGTCAACGATAGAAACGGCGTAATTTCTGTGGCAGGGCTGGATATTTTCGCCAGAGGCTTGAGCCGTATTCCTGACGATTATGCAATCATTATTAAGCCGATTAACGGTGCAAGAAGCGACAGCGCACGATTGAACTTCGTTGGAAGCGGTCCTGACAATGTGCCTGGCATACCAACAAATTTTGAGATTTGGAATCTGACGCGCAATCGAAAAATGCGATATTTTATTGACCCGACGTCTGACACCATTCCTATCACAAGCGGTGGAAGTCCAACAACACCATATATCGCACAAACGCCTGCAAAACGTACGGAAATTTATTTGTTAGTCCAAGATAGGTTTGACCCGAATGTAACGGACACACTCTTTTCATGGTTCATCAGTGTTGGATACACCCCGCGCTACCGACCAAGAGTAGGGGAGGATACGCTGTTCATACGCTTCCAAAAACCGATTCTTGGTGGCGATGCATTTGGATTTTCCGTTAAACCAGCAACGCAAGATGATGACCGTGTCAAAGATGCACTTGCAAATGTGAGAGTTTTCCCGAATCCCTACATTGTTGCCAACATGGCTGAAAGTGACTTGCCCGCAGGCGCAAGAGGGCGTGGCGACCGAAAAATTTTCTTCAAAAACGTGCCACTAAACTCAACCATTCGCATCTACACGATTCGCGGCGAACTGATTCGAACGCTCAAAGCCGATACTCCCGATGGGACATCAAGCACGGGACAGGCATGGAACACCAAAGACCGAAATGATGCAGGCACATTTGCCTATCCCTCCTCACAAGTTGAGTGGAACTTGAAGACTTCGGAAAATTTAGACATCGCTTACGGTGTCTATCTCTATCACATTGATGCACCCGGTATCGGAACCAAGACGGGCAAATTCGCCGTGATTAAGTAGACTAACTTATTCAGTTATGAACATGAGAAACCTTAAAAGTGCAATAACACCTTTCGTAATCGGGTTCATGACCGTTTTTACAACGGCAGTGAGCATGGCACAAACCAAAGTTGGCACAACAGCCGCGCCGTTTTTGGGAATCGGCATGGGGGCGCGTGCGGTCGCAATGGGCGGTGCCTATACAGCGATTTCTGATGACATCTACGCGCTTTATTGGAATCCCGCCGGTGTCTCGCAAGGAACGCGCATACAAACAGGCTTTACATATACGCAATGGCTTGTCGGCACACAAATCAACTGGGCTGGCGCGATTATCCCCGCAGGCAGTTTCGGCTCGTTTGGGGTCTCGGTTACCGTCCTGAACTACGGCACAATGGAAGTAACCACCTTCGCACAAGAAGACGGCACCGGCGAAACCTTCACCGCGCAAGACCTCGCCGCGCAACTCACTTGGGCAAAAAATCTCACCGATAGATTTTCCGTCGGACTTACCGCGAAGCTCATCAACCAATCTATCTACACAACCTCAGCCACAGGCTTTGCCTTAGATGTTGGATTTCTCTTCAACACAGGGTTGCTGAAAAACGGCATTCGAGTCGGTGCAAGCATTTCAAACTTCGGCACGCCCATGCGCTTGGACGGTCAAGGGCTGACAACGAACATTGCCCTTTCGCCTAACGAAAACGGCGCGCCGCAAAACATTCCCGTCCGATACCTCACCAATGAATACAGCATTCCGCTGACCTATCGCTTGGGACTTGCTTACGACATTCTGCGCGCGCCCGAAGGCAGATTCACCGTTGCCTTTGATGCTGTGAATCCTAACGATAACACGCAATTCGTCAATCTCGGCGCGGAATACGAGTGGAAAAATATCATCTTCATTCGCGGCGGATACAACGCCATTTTTGAAAAAGAAGCCGAAAAAGCATGGACGATTGGCGGCGGCATTAAATATGGATTAGGGTTTGCAATTATCAAGTTCGATTACACCTACCAACGCTTCGGTCGGCTCAACGACCCGCAGTGGTTCACCATCGGACTGGATTTCTAATTGTTCTTTGTTAGCAAATCAATTTCTTTAACCTAAAACGAAGAAGAGATATGAAACCACATCTTAAACAACGCTTGCTGCTTCTGCTGCTATTTGTGATTGCAAGCAATGTGCCACTTTGGGCGCAAGACTCAATCCGTGTTGGTATCAACATCCGACGACTGTTAGAGAGAGGAATACTAGTTCCAGGGGACACCATTAGTTTCCTCATTTTCAACTCTGGTGATGGAAACCTTAGCAATGGAACGGGCGAATTTGACCCGAACTATGGTCAAAATACCAATGCGAACAACCTTGTTTTCGCCATACCACAAAATGGGAACATACCCGATACAGTGCTCTTCAAAACGATTGGGCTACCGATTGACCGCCCTAATGTGCTCAACTGCAAATTCATTTATCGCAACTTCCCACTTCGCGGTGCGCAACAATTTGCAGGTAATCAATATGAAGATGGACCAGACCGCCAATATCCTGTTGGTCCAGGACTCACGATTGGACGAACACGCTATTGGAGCGATGACTCGTCAGTCGTTCGCGGGTTGCCACTTTCAACACCTGGAAACTTAGTGCGGTTCACTGTGAATGTTCGCCGCTTGTTCCAAGAAAATAACTGGCGTCCAGGTGACTCGCTCCACGTACGCATTTTTGACACGCCAACCATTCCCGGACTCGATCAACCTGTGGCTGCAAACTTGATTGCAGTTGCACCGCCAAGCGTGACGATTGGAGATAGTCTCTACACCGCATTCGTTAATGTCGGAAACCACACAGGACCGTTCCAATACAAATTCTGGATCCGCCGCAACAATCAATTTGAAGGTTTAGTCGGACCAGGCAACTTCGGAAACCGCGTGGACACAGTAGCGACACGTATCAAAGTGCTTCCCGCGCAATATTGGAACAACGATGCATCTAATGTGGGAACGGTAAGAACCTATCGCGTAACCTTCTGCGCCAGCATTGCAGGACTTGGCGGATTCAGACCTGGGGAGGATACCCTGTTCGCCGCTCTCTTTAGTGGATTTGATACGGTCTTCACCACTGGCGGAGCAAACAGTCAAATCTTGACAGGCATTGGCGGTCAAACCTACGCTGTCCGAATGTTCCGTCAAGGCTTTACAAACAATTATGTCGGAGAAGTGCGTATTCGCGCATTAGCAGGTAATACCATCACTTGGAAATTTCGCGGCTTGCCAGTCAGCAGGTTTGGCAACAGTGCCTACGAACTGGGTGGCGACCGACAAATTCCACTTCCGATTCAAACTGGCGTAACTTCGGTCGTTGCCAACGACGGCGCAGGCGGAAACTATACTTGGAATGTGGAAAACGACACCATCTTTACGATGGCAAATTTCGTCACGCCACGCCTGGTGGTTCAATCTCCGCTCGTCGCAGATGTGAACTTCACCTACCGAGTCAATATCAAAGGCAGAACGCTGATTGACGGCAAGAGCCTCGACTCCATGCGCGCCGCTAACGGCTTGCTCTTTATTGTGCTGTTCGGAAGCAACCCGCACATCGGCTCATTTGCAGGCGGCTGGGATACCACCAACGCTAACCTTGTGAGAATGTCGCCGATTAACGGCAATCGCCAAACCGATACCATCTGGGTTGTTACTCGAACTGAACCCGCAGGAACAGTCTTTTCGCAACGGCAGGCCTTTAAGTTCGGTGTTGCCTACGTCGGAATGCCTGGTCCGCCTGTCAATACCGACAACGAAGCTGGCTTTGGTCAAGACCATACGGTCGACTTCCCAACAATTACTGGTCCGACAAACTTTATCATCAATGCCACCTTCGGCGTGATTGAAAACGCAACCACAACAGGCAATCTTGCTGCACCGACTCGCGAAACCACAGTGGCAAAATCGTTCGAGTTAGAGCAAAATTATCCGAACCCATTTAACCCGACAACCACGATTCGCTTCTCGGTGCCAACCCAAAGCGACGTGAAACTTGAAATCTTTAATGTTTTGGGTCAAAAGGTTGCCACACTGGTCAATCAACGCTTGGCACCAGGCACTTACACGCAACCGTTTAATGCGGCAAACCTTGCCAGCGGCGTCTATTTCTATCGCTTGCAAGCCGGCGACTTTACAAAGACCATGAAGATGATGCTCATCAAGTAACCCGGCTCTTTGATTTGTTTGATGGTATTCCGAAGTCCGAATGTCTCGGAAGGACATGCTCTATCCGATGCACATTCGGACTTTCGGATTTTTTTAACACTTGAACACATGCGAAAACTCCGTTTTACAGCCTGTATTTGCGTTGCACTGATAAGCCTCTCCGGGTGCGGAGACCATCGAGAAAAAATCATCACCATCTGGACACAGATGCAACCGGGAGAACGCAAAATTTTAGATGCCGCCCTCGAGAAATTTGTCAAGGAAGATTCCGTCGGAAAAGCATGGGCAAAGAAAGGATATGTGTTCAGAGAACTCTTTTATGAAACCGAACCGATTCGCACAAACTTCATGATTGCCGCATTAGGCGGAAGCGGCGCAGAACTGGTCTACGGTCCTTCTGATATGGTCGGACCTTTTACCAAACTTCAAATCATTCACGCACTCGATTCACTGCCCGATGGCGTGAAATTAGAGCAAGCGTTTTTAGATAGTTTTATCACCGAACCTTTTCCTGCAAACACCTATCTAAACGGACACTTATACCAAATCGCTGACCAAATCGGCAATCACCTGTGCCTCGTCTATAACAAGGATTTAATTCCAACGCCGCCCACAACGATTTCCGAAATGATTGAAATCGGAAAACGCTTTACAAAAGAGGGTAAGTACGGACTTGTTTGGAATTACACCGAACCGTATTTCTTTATTCCCTTTGTCGGCGGCTATGGCGGAGGCGTGATGAACGAAAAGGCTGAACCTACGCTCAACACCGAAGCGACAATTAAAGCCGCTCAACTCATCGTTGACTTGCGCGATAAGCATAAAATCATTCCGCGTGATTGCGATTACCAAACCGCAAACGCCTTATTCAAAGAGGGCAGAGCGGCGATGATTATTAACGGACCTTGGTCATGGGCGACCTACAAAAACGCAGGTATGAATTTCGGTATCGCACGGATTCCGCTCAACGATGAAACTGGGCTTTATCCTGCGCCAATGGTCTCGCCAAGAGGATACAGCATCAACATCAACACACGCGGCGAAAAATTGCAAGTAACCGTCGATTTGCTCAAATTCCTGTGCAGTCCCGAAGTGGAATTGGAATTCACGAAAGCCGTTGGCACAATTCCGTCGCGCCGCGAAGCCTTCGCCAAACTTTCTGAAATTGCCGATGAAAATCTCAAAGGCTCAATGGAGCAAATTATGGTCGGAAAACCGATGCCTGTTGTTAGCGAAATGCGCGTGATATGGGACTCCATGCGCCCATCATATCAAGCCGTTCTTAACGGAAGTAAAACGCCTGAACAAGCCGCCAAAGAAATGCAAGAACTTGCTGTCAAACTGATTCGCGAAATGAAAGAGTAAAAATCCAACAAAAGAACTAACAACCATGCAAACGACGCTATCAACGCCTGCCACAACGGAGAAATTGCCTTCGCCACTTGCGCCAACAACGCTCGAGGAGAGAAAAGAAAAAATCAACTGGATTCCTTACATCTATGCTGCGCCGTCGCTTCTCGTGATGGCGGCGATTGTGCTTTATCCCTTTATCTACAATGTGCTGGTGAGTTTCAGCAATATGAATCTCGAACACTTCCGCGATTGGAGTTTCAAAGGCTTCGGGAATTATGTGAATGTCGTAACTGACCCAAAGTTTTGGATTTTTCTTGGCAAAACAGTGATTTGGACTGTGCTCAACTTATTTTTTCATGTTACGATTGGCGTGTTTTTGGCGATTCTGCTCAACAAGAACATCAAAGGCAAACAGTGGTTTCGCGTAATTCTCATTTTGCCATGGGCAGTGCCACAATACATCACGGCACTCAACTGGCGTGGCTTGTTTAATTACGAATACGGCGCAGTTAATCTCATTTTAGCGAAGTTTGGGTTAGAGCCGATTCAGTGGCTCAATACGGAGTGGGGCGCATTTTCCGCCGCGCTTATTACCAATATCTGGCTTGGATTTCCGTTTATGATGATTGTCGCGCTCGGCGGCTTGCAATCCATTCCTGACGCGCTCTACGAAGCGGCGGATATTGACGGCGCAAGTTGGTACGATAAACTCGTAAACATCACTATTCCTCTCCTCAAACCTGTGATGGTTCCTGCTATCACGCTTGGCACAATTTGGACATTCAACAACTTTAATGTGGTGTGGCTCGTCAGCAACGGCGGTGAGCCTTCCGACCAAACACACATTCTCGTGAGTTGGGTCTATAAAGTCGGTCTGAATTATTTCCGCATCGGGTATGCGGCGGCATTCTCGCTTATCATTTTCACAATTCTCTTCGCATTCGGCTGGAACTTCATTCGCAAAACAAAGGCGACGCAAAGCGTTTACTAATGATGAACGAATAGTGAGTAATGAATAAGGAGAAGAAGCCAAATATCATTGCGGAAAAATCGTTTCTTTTTGCGGTGAGGATTGTCAAACTCTATCAGCATTTAAGCGAAAAGAAAAAGGAGTTTGTATTATCAAAGCAGATTTTGAGAAGTGGAACAGCAATCGGCACAAACGTTGAAGAAGCAGAAGGTGCAATTTCAAAAGCAGATTTTTCAAACAAAATTTCGATTGCTTACAAAGAAGCACGGGAAACGCACTATTGGATTCGCCTTTTAAGCGCAACAGGATTTTTGAACCATAAAGAATGTGAATCAATCATGAACGATTGTGAAGAGATTTTGAAAATCCTTCGCGCAATCCTTAATAAAACGTGAGTTCATAAAAATCAAACATCATAACAATCATTCTTCATTACTCATTACTCGTTACTCATTATGAAGGTTAAGAATCCACGCGACGTGTCAACCGCAGGCAAGGTCGGCATTTACATCGTGCTGACACTTTTCAGCCTCTTTGCCTTGTTTCCAATCGTGCAAGTCTTTACGATTTCTTTGCGACCGGGCGATAAACTTCTTTCAACCTCGCTGGAAATTATCCCTGACGGCGCAACCTTCAACAGTTACATTGCGATTTTTCGCGACCATCCCTTCGCAAAGTGGATGATGAACAGTTTGCTTGTTTCACTCACAGTTACGCTCGTGAGTGTTGCGCTCGCCTCAACAGCAGGCTATGCGTTCAGCCGATATAAGTTCTGGGGACGCGATTCAGGCATGATTATCCTCATCGCCACGCAAATGTTTCCCGTTACGATGCTTCTTTTGCCGCTCTTCATCATGCTGATTCAACTTGGGATTTATGATTCGTATTCGGGATTGATTGTTGCGTATTCGGCAACGGCATTGCCATTTTGCATTTGGCAAATGAAAGGCTTTTATGACACGATTCCACGCAGTTTGGAAGAAGCGGCACGCATTGATGGTTGCACCGAAGTTCAAACATTTTGGAAGGTGATTTTCCCGCTTGCGCAACCGGCATTGGTGATTACGGCACTCTTTTCGTTTATGTCGGCGTGGAGCGAATACCTTGTTGCCGCTGTCTTGATTCAAGACCCTGCACTCTTCACGCTTCCAATGGGCTTAAAGGCATTTCAAAGTGACCTTGAAGTGGCGTGGGGACTCTATTCCGCAGGTGCCATCGTCGTGAGCATTCCAGTGGTGATTTTATTTGTTGCGCTCTCGCGTTATCTTGTCAGCGGCTTAACGCTCGGAAGTGTGAAAGAATAACATTCAAAAAAAGATGGACATCATTGAGGCAATTATTCAGAAAAGTCAAACGCTTCCACGTGAACATCAATTAGAGGTGTTGCGCTACATCGACTCTCTCTCTGAAAAAACAGAGAAACACGAGTCAGAAGAGAATGCAAAGAAAAATCAAACAATAAAAATGAAGTTTGAATGGGCAGGCGCACTCGCAGAACTCAACCAAACCGCAATGGAAGTTCAAAAGGAAATTCTCACGAAAAGGAGTGAATGAAAAAATTGCTCGATACAAACATTTTTCTTGAAATTCTTTTGGCACAGCCGAAGGCGCAAGCCGCGCAGCGTTTCATAAACTCACAACAACAAGGTTCACTCGCACTCTCCAACTACTCACTTGACGGGATTGGACTTAAACTCTATTGGGCAAAGAAGATAGATGTATTAGAACAGTTTGGTAGAGAGTTAAAAGACGCAGAAATCACAATTCTCACCATCGAACCGCAAGACTTGGGTGCTTTGGTAAAGAATATCAAGAAATGGAACTTGGATTTTGATGATGCTTATCAATATACGCTGGCTCAAAAATATAGTCTGGAATTGGTCAGTTTTGACAAAGATTTTGATAAAACGGATATTGTTAGAATTGAGCCGAACTAAAATCGTAATGCTAAAAATTGACAAATTTCCGGGAGATGCGCTCTCGCGTTATCTTGTCAGCGGCTTAACGCTCGGAAGTGTGAAAGAATAAAACCTAAACAAAATATGTGGCTTCCAATAAACTCAACGGCTTAAAAGCACTGTGGAAATTTGACAACCGTTATCAATTACTACTCTCGCGCTTACTGTTCCGCACAAATGGACTAAACATTTACCATTTGAACGGAATGCAAATTTTAATCGACCACGATGCAGGAGACGAAAGCGGAACAAGAGACGTGTTAGTGTCTCAAATGTATCAGCAATTTTTGCCGGAAATGAAATTCACATCGCCAATCAATGTCTTGGATTTAGGGGGAAATGGTGGCGGGTTTGGATTGATGCTAAAAGTAAATCGTATTCCCATCAAAAAATTGTAGCGGTGGAATTTAACCCGAATACCTGCGCAAGAATGCGATTCAACTTGGAACGAAATTTGGACGCAACCGTCATTGGACTGAACGCCGCAGTGTGTGGTGAAAGAAAATCGTTGCGGATAAAAGTCGGAAAAGGAGGAACCTCAGATAGTATCTACAACCCAATCATCGGAGAGAACGGCAAAGAAGTTGAAATTCAAGGCGTTACGATAGATGAACTCTACAACGAGTATTTCAACGGTGAGCCAATCGACTTGTGCAAAATGGATATTGAAGGGGCTGAACACGAAATTTTCGCACGCCCGCACCACAACACCTTAAAGCAAGTGCGCTTTTTAGTCATGGAAATTCACGGCAACGACCACGCCAAAAATCAAAAAATTCAAAAATACACGGCTAAATTAACCATGTGCCAACACAGGCAAAAAACGCAAGGCTTCTTGATAGACCTCTTCAACTTCAATCAACTTCATACACTCTTTTGTGCCGGTTGGACAATCAATCCCAAGGCAGTATTTGCAGTCGACCTCTTTGCGCAAAACTGAAACACGCTCCGAAGGTTCAATCCATAGATTTTCGTAATCGCGTGCGCTCATCAGCACAATCATCGGCGTTGTGGTACAATTCCCAATGTGCATCACGCCCGTATCAACGGTGATAAAGAGTTGGCAGAGTTCAATGAGTTCTTTGAGTGTGTGAATGCTTGTTTTCCCAACAAGCGAAATTGCACAAGGAGAATTGAGTTCCGAAAGAATCGCATCAACTTGATGGCGTTCCCGCTCCGCACCGCTGAAAAACAAAATCACACTTGGATTTTCAAGCAATCGTTTGCAAAGCGCAACCCAATTTTCCTTGAACCAATGTTTTGACGAGAAATTGCTCCCTTGATGAATCATAATCGGAATCGTTGAAGAAGAGCAATGCAGGCGCAAGAGCTCTTGTGCCTGTGCTTTGTCGCTTGCCGTCGTCGGGAGCCACAGATGCGTTGAGGGAACCGGAATGCCTGCAAATTCAAGCAGTGCTTTGTTACGTGAAACATAACTGAGCGAAGGAGAAAGCGTGGGAACAACATTGTTCAAAAACCCTCTTGAATCGACATCGTAGCCCAATCGATAAGTAGCACCTGTGAAAAACGCAACGATGGGATATTTGAGAGCCGTTTCTTCGGCATCGAGAATCGCTAAATCGTAACGCTCCTGCCGAATCTCTTTTAACAGTTTGAACAAAAGCGATAGCTTCTTTTTGCCTTTTCCCCAAAACCAAAATTCATCAACATAAAATCGCCGAATGTGCGGCATATTTTTGAAAACTTCGTAACTGACGCTGTTGCAAAGCACATCAATCTCTAATCGTTTGCCATACCTTTCCAACAAGGCTTTTGCGGAAGGTGTGAAGACAAGCGTATCGCCGAGTTGTTGCAAGTGAATCAGCAAAATTTTCTTAATCTTGCCCGACTCAATTTGCTTGGCAATAAAGTGAGGTTCTGTGAAACGCTTGACACTGAAAAAAAATGACCCAATCCGAGAAAAAAGCGTGAAAAAAATACGCATCTAAGGAACAAACAGGTTAAATGAAAAAAACAAATTGGGTGAGGTTTAGTATATTAAAACAAATGTTGGCAACAGTGAAAATACCAATCTTCATCGCTTTTATTATCGCTTTCGCAAAAATAGCACTGGCACAACCCAAAGACCCGTGCAACGACACGGAACTTTTGCGCTTAAAGGCACTTCCAAAAGCAAGCCTCACGGAGTCGGAGCGAAAAACGCTGAACAAACTCAATGCCGACTGCGAGAAATTCAAACAACAAACTGAACAGCAACAAGTGCAACCGCCCACTGCAAATGCGCCGAAGCAACATCAACCCATCGACACCACCAAAGCCGTTCTCAAAGAAGAGCCTTTTGCAACCCCAAGAAACTTTACCATTTTAGGCGCGATGTGTGCCGTTATTACAGGCATCATCATTGCCATCAATTCCATTGCTGAGTCGCCATTTTAACTTTGAACTTGAAATTCGTCCTGTAATGAGCCATCACTTCACAAAAAAAGACATCGCCAAAATCGCAAAAACCTTGTCCATTGAAGAGCCGAAAAAGGAAGGCAATCTCTTTCGCTTTGTTGTAATCAACTTCATCAGCGGGAGAAAAATCACGCTTGAAATTTTCCCCGAACTTGAACTCGGAAATCGCAAAGGCAATTTGATTCAAGTCTTTTCGCCCGTTGGACTTAATCAACTTCACCACTGCACGAATTTCATTACCAGCGAAGAACTCGGCGAAGTCATCTTCTTTGCCGAAGAAAAAGAAAAACTCACCGGCTTCATCATTAGCAAAGATGCAGGCTTAACGTGCTACGCCAATGTCGACAAAGACATTCTTTCCAAAGACCCGTTCAAACTCGCAGGCGAAGTGATTGGCTGTGCAATGCAACTCGGCTTGACCGAACATAAACTTCAAGAAATCAAGTAACTCGAAACTTTTGTAATTTTCAGCACAAAGTTAAACACACAACACATTAAAATGACCGAAATAATTTTAGTTTTCATTGGCGCACTTTCGCGCCTCGTTCCTCACCCCGCAAACTTTACCGCGATTACCGCCGTCGCCTTATTCGGCGCAGTAAAAATGAAAGATAAAAAGCAGGCGATTCTGATTCCGCTCGGCGCAATGCTCCTTTCAGATGCAGTGTTTGAAGTGCTTTACCGCACTGGCGTAAATCCGTTCCCCGGCTTTCACGGCGGAATGTGGTATGTCTATGGTGCGTTCTTGTTAATTAGCCTTGTTGGATTTTGGATTCGCACTTCATTCAGCATTCCGCGTCTTGCACTTGGAACACTTGTGGCTTCGCTTGTTTTCTTCATCGTAACGAACTTTGGCGTTTGGCTCAGCGGCTGGTATGGTTACACGCTTGAAGGATTAAGCGCGTGCTACATTGCCGCAATCCCATTTTATCGCAATCAAGTGTTGGGTGATGTGTTCTTCACGGCGTTGCTCTTCGGTGCAGATTACCTTGTGAAGACGAAAGTATTAGCGCAAAAAGCCGCGTGAGCAAAGGCGCAAAAATCAGTGAAGCGCAATTCATTTGGGTTGCGCTTTTTTTATGAGTGAAAGCGGGAATGAAATCGGAACGCGCCTCGTTGTTGGTCGCAAATTTAATCGTGAAGTATCATGCCCAAAAAAATTGCGGTGCTTCTTTCTACCTACGGCGAAGTAGAAGAAGTGAGTTTCAAAAAGTTGTATCCAAATTCCTCGCGCATTCTTTATTACATCACCTCGCGGATTGCTAATCTCCCGAAACCGCTTCAAATCTTTATCGCAACGATGCGAAGCCTGAAACGCAAATCGTATTGGAAAAAATTAGGCTATCGCTCCAAGCTCAATGAAATCACGCGCAGTCAAGCCAAAGCCTTGCAGTCAATCTTGAATCAAGAATCCAACAAGGTAACTTACGTGGTGCGCGATGCTTACTACTTCACGCCACCGCATTTTGAAGATGTGGTCAGAAGTGTTCAAGAGTTTGACGCAATTATCACCGTGCCGATGATTCCCGTTGAGTCCGAATTTGCCTGCGGAATTGCGTGCTACATTAAGTTCAATGAGTTTCAAGACCTTGCACTTCAAAAAACGCGCATTCTCAAACACTTGTGGAACGATGAGCGTCTCTTTGAAATTTGCGTCAATCACATCTTTGAACATCTCCCCAAAAACTTGCCAACGAAACTCGGACTTGCGCTCACTGCACACGGCACGCTCGTCAAAGACACCAATGGCGAAACCCCAAAAATCAACACGGGCTATGAGGAAACGCTGATGTTTTTTGAGAAACTCAAATCGGCGATTGAGCGCGATAAACGCAATATCTTCTCATCAATCAAGCTGGGCGCGATGAATCACAAATTCGGCGGCGAGTGGATGCCTGAAACATTGGAGAAAGCACTGCAAGAATTTAAGGCGGAAGGAATTGATGAAATCGTGATGTTCCCGTTTGGTTTTTTCGCCGACAATAGCGAAGCCGATTTAGAAGGCGTTGAAGAAGCGACTGCCGCAGGCTTCAAGGTGCATTATGTTTCTTGCTTGAATGATTCGCCTGCGTTTATGCAGTGGCTTGCCAATCGCGTGAAGCATGTTTCAGAATGGTTTGAACTCACATCTCCAACAACTTAACTCACAGTATCAAAAGACGTTGTTAAATTCAATCGCCTTTCAGAGATTTGGCGCAAAAAACTAAAATGAACTTTCCAACGCTCAACGAACAACTCGACCTCATCAAGCGCAACACGGTTGAAATCATTTCCGAAGATGACCTTGCGCGAAAACTTGAGCAGAGCCTCAAAACCAAAACACCGCTCAAAATCAAACTCGGTGCAGACCCATCAAGACCTGACTTGCATCTCGGACACGCCGTTGTGCTTCGCAAACTGCGAGACTTCCAAGATTTAGGACACGAAGCGATTTTAATCATCGGCGATTTTACCGCAATGATTGGCGACCCCAGCGGCAAGAACAAAACCCGTCCGCAACTCTCGCTTGAAGAGACGCGCAAGAATGGCGAAACGTATTTTGAACAAGCCACCAAAATTCTCGA
>Ga0308389_1001808_pt1 | contig 14046 bp, 10 predicted proteins | sample Hotspr2Sample148_FD_202362 | JGI IMG/M metagenome (GOLD analysis project Ga0308389, IMG submission 202362) | Hot spring phototrophic mat microbial communities from Mushroom Spring, Yellowstone National Park, Wyoming, United States - 20040719_148 ... | reverse complement strand
ATTTAACTTCTATCTCTGTAAACATGGTAAAAAAAGAATATGGTACCATGGTAGAGGAGAAGGCTTTAAAAAATGCACATGAAAAGATTGTGGATATCATTATACCTAAAAAGGGATTTGAATTTGATGAACGGCAGATTTCAGGTTTTCATGCAGAAAGGGAATCCATTTTTGAATCTGACACATTGTATGAGCAGATGCGTGCACAATATATGGAAGATCTCAAAAGTGGCAAATTAGATGATTTAGAGATTGAATATGAATCCGAAGCACCCAATGTTATACCGGTTATGTCAATTATGGGTGGTTCTGGCTTTGAAGATATAGATATGCAGATACAATCCATGTTAGGTGATTTAATGCCAAAGAAATCACGGCGTAAAAAAAGTACCGTGAAGGATGCATTGAGGATATTTATTTCAGAAGAAACAGAAAAGCTCATAGATATGGAAAAAGTGACTATTGAAGCAATACGTCGCGTTGAAGACATGGGAATAGTATTTATTGATGAGATAGACAAAATTGCTGGTGCTGAATCCAAAACCGGGCCAGATGTGTCACGACAGGGTGTTCAGAGGGATTTATTGCCAATAGTAGAAGGCACAACAGTTAATACCAAGTATGGCCCTGTAAAAACCAATCATATATTATTCATAGCTGCTGGTGCATTCAATATATCAAAACCTTCAGACCTTATTCCTGAACTGCAGGGCCGTTTTCCAATACGGGTAGAATTATCCTCATTAACTGAGGAGGACTTCAGGAAAATACTAACTGTGCCAAAAAATTCACTTACCCTTCAATACAAGGAGCTACTTAAAACAGAAGGCGTTAATATTGAGTTTACTGATGATGGTATTGCCGAAATAGCAAAGATAGCCCAGATACTAAATGAAGAGCATGAAAACATAGGTGCACGAAGGCTCCATACAATTATGGAAAAGTTACTGGAGGATATACTCTTTGATGCACCAGATTTAGACGATGCCCATAAGAATTTTGTTATTAATGCCGAATTTGTACGAGCTAAGTTAGGGCCTACTATAAAGAATAAGGATTTATCACGGTATATACTCTGATAGTTAAATGTATTGTTTTATCATTGTTAATTCCTAAATGTATTATTATGTACAAAATTTAATTAATGTACACTCCCGCGGCCTTCGGCGGCGGAGTGTACAAGTATTTCTGTTAAATTATTTTTAAGGAATAAATACTGTTGTTTTATTTTATTTTATAACTAGTAATCTTTATTTTTTTAATATTGAATATAAATTTATAAATCACGTGATATAGATACAAATAATTTGCTTTGGGAGGATTCAATGGATTTTGAAACTACTACTTGTATTTCATATGAGCATTTAGCTGTTCTTGATAGCTGCTGTCAAAAATTAGATATATCATTGAGAACGCTCATTGTGTATATGATACTCTATGCTGCAAAAAAGGAAAAGAAGAAAGCCATTGCATTTAAACGGATTGCGTATAGAAAACGCAATAAGGATAATCCCTGGAAGCGGGTGCATTTAGTGTTATATCATTCGGAGTATGAATTTTTACTGGATGTGAAGAAGTTATGGAAGATGTCATTGGCTAATGTCATTGCATTTTGTGTGGAAAATGTGCTGGTAGAATTTTTTGAATATTTCAGCAGGCGTTTGAAAGAGATGAATACCGATAACTATCCTAATAATTTACCCAGTTATTATGAAAATAGGTCATATACATTTGATTTTCACAGGGAAAAAGGCATACATTGCCTCAAATTCTACTGGGGACCACCACCGGAAGTATTGCAAAGTGCGTAATTGATCAAAAAAGAAGTTTAATGTATTTTTTCTTTTCTTAAAAGAATACTTTGTAATTCATCTTCTGTGAAATGATACTCTTTTTTACAAAATACACATGTAACAAGTGTACCATGATCTTTATTGATTATATCGGCTAATTCTTCTGTTTGTACGGATTCTAAGATTGATGACAACAATTCTTTATTGCATCTGCACCTATGCTGTAATTTTAGCAAACCTAATTCTTTAATGTCTTTCCCAATAAGTTCTTCAATACAATCTTTTAAATTAACGCCAGCTTCAATTTTTTTATCTAATGAAAAATCAGTATGTAGTTTGTTTTCAATAGATTCAATTACAGGTGTTGGTGTGTTGGGAAACGTCTGGATTAAAATGCCAGCTGATCGTGTAATGGCGCCGTCTCTATCACAATTGGCAGTAAGAATAATGGCTGATGGAATCTGTTCAGACTCAAGCAAATAGTAGGCAATATCCTTTGCAATATCACCATAGATAATAGGCGATACACTTTTATATGGTTCTTTTAAACCCAAATCACGGGTTACTGTGATGACTCCTGCACCCAACGCTTTTGATATATTCAACGTATCTGATTGTAATTCAACATCAACAGCAGGATTACCAACATATCCCCGCACATTTCCTTTGCCATCAATCTGTACCAGTATTTCTTTGATGGGGCCACTACAGCTTATATGTATACTTAATGTATCTGTTGAATGTGGTTTAATTGAAGATGCAGCCAAAAGAACCGCAGCATTCAGCGTACGGCCAAACGCTATTGTTGCATGAGGAGTGGTGTTGTGGATACTGATTATTTCCTGCAATAAATTTTTAGTCAGTGTACCATAAATCCTGAGATTGTATTCCTCACAGATGTACCTGATGCTTAAGTTTTCTTCCATAGTAACTATCGCCCAAATTAAAATTCCCGTAAAGATTCATGCACGCCTTTTGCAATTTCAAACCAATAGTTATATGCGGCTTCTTGTGGGTTTTGTTCAAATTGCGAAATCCAATGCAATAATTCCTTGTCATTAACCTTTTCAACTTCATGCAAACGTTTCAGGTATGCCTTGACAAAATCAATGTTGCGTGTTGATTCCCAGTAAATTGACACATTGCGGCTATTGATTCTGCTTGCAGTCATGTCAAGATTTGTTAAAAATTCTTTGTGCATGCCATACAGTGAATTAATGATTTCGGGTATCATGTCTTCAGCCCATAATCTATGGAAGCGGCAAAAGCCGGTGTTGTCCAGCATGAGTTCCTTAATCATGCGATGAGCATTTTTGCGGCCCAACTCACGTGGCGGCAGAAAATCATAGCCGTAGTACATATAATACTTACCCATAATGGGCATGGGCGATAGTACCCCGGGAACCCAATATTGGTTGGGAACAATCCAGCCCTTGCGCGCATTGGCGTTGTACACAAAGCAATCAATAATATCCTTGCTTTTTTCACGGGCTAATTTGCGGGCAAATTTGCGCGCACCCTCGGTGAAATCCAGTATTCCCTTTTTGTGAATGATTGCATCCAGAAGCTGGCTTGCAATTTCAGCGTTGTGTTTTGAATCCGTTTCTGCACTGAAGCTGGCATGCGAAAAAACGGGAAGATAATCTACACCCACTTCTTTTGGAGTCAACAATTTACGGTCAAGGCATTCCATAAGCCATGATACCACGCCACCTACGGATATTGCATCAAACCCATACATATCTGCTTTATGAACTAAAACCTCAGCTGCCCTCTGGTCAAAGACTCCACACAATGGGCCTAAAGTTTGATACGGTTCATAATCTTTTTTGTATATGTCGCGCATCTTTTTACAAACGGCCGTACATGGCTCACCACATGTTTTCATATTTTTAGTGGCGATAGTTTCTTCATTAAATTGCTTAAGGTAATGATCAACGATAAGCTTTTGATGAATCGTAAGTCTTTGCTCTTCGGTCATGTAAATTGAGCGATAGTTAAATGCTAAAAGCCTACCGCCGATAGTAGCAAAATTAACGCCAAATGTACCGCCAGTGTTAAACTGGGGGTCAAAGCGGTATTTGGTTGTTGCTTCTAAATCTTTGGCTGCTAACTTTTTGCTGTATTTATCAATAAACCATTCATCGGCAACTTTGCGGTCTCTGAAGTCTTCGTCAATATAGGTACCACCGTATATGATTGCAGCAATGCCGTGTTCGCGGAAAAGCTTTGAACCAAATCCTCCACGGCCAGCCCATGTATCAACCCACGTGAGCGTGCCATCCTTAACAGGTGCCGAACATAGAGCACCAAAGTCTGTTGCGTATGCTGCCGGTCCAGTGGCTATGACCCTAGGGTCAGTTAAATACTTACCAGCAAACATTGATAGCACTTCATGCATTAATGAATATACGCCACCGTGGCCACTTTCCCATATCTTAAATACATCAATTGGCTTAATCTCTATTTCAATTTCTTCGCCATGGATACGGTTAAGATACAACACTGAAGGTGTTGGGGCTTTTTTGGACAAGGCAATCATATTTATCCCTAAGTTATCAAACACAAGGCCAGCACCGCCCATTGATGAAATAAAAAAGCTATTCCAGCATGGGGAATATCCATTAACAAAAAGCCTGTTTGAGCCAGGGAAGATTGAACCGGCTAACACACCAACGCCAATATTTGTGGTATAATAGCGCTGTGCAATGTGTAGTCCTAAGTCAACAGGGCCAAAGAAGTCGCCAATTGGGTATCGTGCTAAGCGATAGTAGCCAGTTGAAAGATCTATGAAGAGTACTTTTTGATGATGTTGCATGATGTGTAATCTCCTCAGGGGAAAATGTGAAATAATGATAATAACAGCTCTCATAATCAGCGAATTGTATAGTATAGTCAAGTTTAATTTATTGACTTTTTCAACATTAAAGATGTGAAACTATTCACAATGTTTTTACAAAAGACAAATGGATTATTTCGTCAGTATTTCTAAAAAGGATCTGATTTTAATAGATATTCCAAAACTGATGTTACAAATTCTATACTATACCAATTTTCAACCAGACACTTAATTATCAATAGATATTGGTTGGAATAGGAGAAAGCATGTAATCATTCCATTCATCGCATGGGGTGAAAGATAATAGATAATTATGAAACAATTTATACTAAAAGAGGGTAGACGGTATGGAAATAAAATATGCAAATGATTTGATTATTGTTATAAGCGGCTTGATGTTGTTTTTTCTTTTAAACTTCTTATTTTGATAAATTAAAAATACACTTTCCTAAATTAGCAGAATATCTTATTCTGCCGTAACAATTTCAGGTTCTTTAATGTTGCCGGTTGCAAAGGTGAAAGGTATATTGGGGAATACATTACGCAAAAAATCAATATTTTCTTTATGGGGCCCATAATATTCTGCAATATTGTGTTTTGGTAGTTTTATAATTAGTGTCTGTATATTGCTGTTATGCTGTAAAAATTCTTTAATCTGATGTTCCAGTGTATTACGGTAATAACGTGATTTTGCTAAGAAGCCAAAAGATGGGTGATAGGGACCGGCTATGATAGTATCAGCTACTGCATCATCAAACGGATGTAATCCCATTCTGATTACCGGAATATTGTTATTGGTAAATATGGCATATAAATTAGCACATAATTTAATAGCTTCATCTAATGATAAAGGAACAAATTTCCCTTCTCTGTATAATGTTTCTAATTTGGTGTCCCGTATAACAACTGTTGGGTAGATACGAACGCCATCAGGCCTTAGTGATATTGTTTTATGGGCTGTTTCAATTGACTTTCCGTAAGTATCGCCAGGAAGGCCAGGCATTAATTGAATTATCAGATTAAATCCATATTCTTTGATGAGTCTTGAAGCATTGACTGTATCCTGTACTGTATGGCCGCGATGTGATTGTTTAAGGACATCGTCATGCATGGATTGAGCGCCTAATTCAACTGTTGAAACGTTGTATACTTTTAGTAGTGAAAGCGTTTCATTATCTATATAATCAGGACGCGTTGATAATCGTATGCCGTCAATTTTATGCAACGAGTAATACCTATGAGCTATCGCCAAATATTTTTGTTGTATTTCTTTGTTAAGGCCGGTAAAGCTTCCACCAAAAAAAGCAATTTCAACATGAGTAATAGCTGATTTTATTGTTTGCAAATACCGTTCAATTTTTTGAGTAATATATGCTTCATCGGGGAGTGTAGTGGTATTGCTTGTATACACCTGGTTGCAGAACACACAACGGTGCCTGCAACCATAGTGAGGAATAAAAAAAGGTATTGTTACATGTGTTTTTGGCATGTATCCATTTAATCACTCATTTTTGGAAATTCTTTTGAATACTGTGATGGTGCATTGGTTTTTTTACTAATAGACAAAGATCTGCCGGTTATTATGCTATACCATTTATGAACAGAATCAATAATGATAATGATTGCTAATAAAATCATTAATAATAATAAAATAATATTAAGGCTATAAATGTTACTGATTGATTGTGATTGTAATGCCTTGGGTAAATATTCAAAAATAAGCGTAATTCCTGCAGTAAAGGTAGTTATGAGCATAAATACCATTGGGACAAGTGTTATCCAAATGTATTTACGCTTACTTATCCGTAAAATGAATGATGTTCCAATACATAGAGCCAACATGGCTAATAACTGGTTTGCGGTACCAAACATACGCCAAATTGTATCAACAGATCCTGTATATACAAAATATCCCCATGCAAAAACAACCAAGGTGGTTGAAATTATATTACCAGGTATTGAGTGAAGTTGTCCAAAGGGCTTGTATATATAGCTACCAAGTTCTTGAACAACATATCGGGCAACTCTTGTTGCAGTGTCAATAGTTGTTAGTATGAAGAAAGCTTCAAACATAATAACAAATTGATATAAATAAACCATCATTGATGAAAGAAGAGGAATAGATGAAAATACATATGTCATGCCAACAGCTAATGAAACAGCACCACCGGGCCTTCCCACAAGATTTATACCTAAGGAATTAGAAAGCTTTTCAATTTTTTGTACCGGGAACCCCATTGCAGACAAGTTTTCAAAGGAAAGATGTGTATTTATTGCAAAATAGTCACCAGGTATTAATACAGATGCAGCAATAAGAGCCATAATAGAAACAAAACCTTCAGTTAACATTGCTCCGTAACCTATGGGTAAAGCATATCGTTCGTTTTCTATCATTTTTGGTGTTGTGCCTGAAGATATAAGAGCATGAAATCCAGATATTGCCCCACAAGCTATTGTAATAAATACAAAGGGAAAAACTTTTCCTGAAATAATTGGCCCGTTGCCATGTATAAATTGTGTTATTGCAGGCATATTGAGAGTTGGATGAATTGCGACAACGCCCAATGCTAAAAGTATAATGACACCTATTTTCATAAACGATGAAAGATAATCACGGGGAGTCATCAAAAGCCACACGGGTATGACAGAAGCTATGAAGCCATATAATGCTAAATATATGGTTAACGATTCTTTGCCTAATGAAAGTATATTTTCTAAAGGTGTCCCAAGAATGTTGCGACCAAATACTACTGTTACAATTAGTAAACCAATACCTATTAATGAAGTTTCTAAAACCTTTTCATATCTAATATATCGCATGTGAATGCCCATGTAAAGAGCTATGGGAATGGTCATTGCAATAATAAATGTTCCCCAGGGATTATGATATAGTGAATTTACAACTACAATTGCTAAACCTGCAGTAGCTATAATCAGTATGAACAAAACTGCAAAAAGCGTAGCAAAGCCAGTGATCGGTCCAACTTCATCGCGTGCAATTTCAGCTAATGATTTTCCGTCATGTCTAACGGATGCAACAAGTATCACCATGTCATGAATTCCACCGGCAAATACTGAGCCAATAAGTATCCATAAAAATCCTGGTAAATAGCCAAACTGTGCAGCAAGTACTGGGCCAATCAATGGACCTGCACCGGCTATTGCAGCAAAGTGATGACCAAACAAAACCCATTTATTTGTGGGATAGTAATTTGTATTATCGTTAAGCCTGTATGCTGGTGTTACGCGGGATTCATCCAGAGATAAGACCTTTGCTGCTAGGAAAGCGCCGTAAAACCTATACGCTATCATGTAAAAGGTAGCTGCAGCGGTTACTATCCAGAGTGCATTTATTTTTTCAGAAGGATTATAAATCTGGGTAACTATCGCAAATGAAAATGCAAATAACATTGATACGACGACCCAAAAAATGAACTTTGCAAATTTTTTCATAGTTTTTCTCCTGATGAAGAAAAATGTATGCTAACGGTAGATAGCTCTTTTAAAAACATGTCAAGATAATTTAACAAAAATTTTAACGCTATTATTTAAATGTAAGGTTAAAAATTACTATTTCTGAATAGCTATTAGTACGCATTGGTGGGCCCCATGTTCCATAACCACTTGATACATATACATGTGTATTATGTAGTATTTTGTATCCCCAACTTATTTCATAAAGTTTTGCTGTGATATAGTTAAATGGGAATAATTGCCCATGATGTGAATGCCCTGAAAGCAAAAGATCAACTGGCAATGCAGCAGTTTTTGATATTGCTATGGGCTGATGATCAATAACTATAACAGGTTTCTTTATGTTTACTTTTTTTAAAAGGTTGTCTATGGGCAAGCGGTTTTGACCTGTGAATGCAGGTTTCATCCGGTCATCGCGTCCAATAATTTGTATGTCACCTATTGTAAATATGTCATCTCTGAGTACTTTTATGTTATGATTGGTTATGTAATTAACAGCATTATCTATTCCGCCAATATATTCATGATTACCTGGTACAGCAATGACTCCGTATGGTGCTTTCAGTTTTACTAAAAGCTCTCCTAAATTATTTTCAATGACGGGTTTGATATCCTCATCAAGTATATCACCACCAAAGATAATGAGATCTGGCTGAGCAGTATTAATAAGCATTACTAACTTTTGCAAGCGCGAGTTTGCTATAATTGACCCTAAATGAATATCACTGGCATATGCAATTCTAAGGTTCTTTATTGATGAAGGTTTATCAATATGTATGGTGATTTCTTTTACATGGGGTGTGCGAGCGTTAATGTATCCTGCAAATGATATGATAATGCTAGCAACAATGATTATGCTATAGGCTACCTTTTGCAGATTAGTTGTTTTTGTAAACAGATGAACTATTCCCTGGATACTATCGGCAATAATAAAACCAAAGAATAGATATATAAAAATACCCAGCCATAGTGCCCCAATCCAGATAAGAAAGTCACTGGCTGCACATACTGTATAGCGTTCAAGTATCCGTCCAGCAAGAAATGAAAGGGCAAGGATGCTGATAATAGTTGCAGTAAAGATTTTGTAGTAGTGAGGCACTAATTTTTGAATTCGCTGCAATATATAAACGTTGGCTAAAAGATAAACAAGTAGTATGGCAGAGAAGACGATATAAAATGTTGAACTTCGCATATAGTTGATTCTATTATAGTATTATAGAGGTAATAATAGCACAATTACCATAACTAGTATATAACTAAAGAAGAAAAATAAAATAAAAAATTTTTATTATTGACTTATCTATTCCTTGATAATAAAATAATCAATAGGTTAGCCTGTAAATTATACAAATTGGGGTTATCATTATGAAACATAAAAAAAATAATCTTGTTTTATTAACCATTCCAGTACTAATACTATGCTTTTATGGCACATATCTTTATTCACAGCAAATCTTCAAAAGCAACGAGTTTATTCAATCTGATATATCTCCAGACAGGTTGCAGTTCATGCCGGTTACAGAAGATTTTAGAAATTATTTTGTTTTGCAATGTATAGGCAATACAGTATCAGTTTTAATAGGCGATTTTACCAGCACTGAAAAAGTTATAAGCCTTGCTAAAGATAAAAATGGCGATGGGAAGCCTGATGAAGTATATGAATATTTTCCGGATAATAAAAAGCTGACAACACCTTTAAAGCCAACAACAGCATTTTACAAATCTATTGATGATTTAAAAAAGGACATTATTTCAGGAGATATATTCTCGGTAAATTATTCATATAAAATGAATTCTCTGCCATTACTTAAGGCAAAACTGAAAACGGGTAGGGATGTATATCGTTTTAAATATGGATATTCAGTTAAAATGTATGATCCTGATGCACCAACAACAATTACAGGCGAGTATTTCTTTGGCAAAAACGATGGAAAATATGACCTGATTTTTACCACATACTATTATAAGCTGTATAGAACAAAGATATCACCGCCATTGAGTTATTCAGTATATTGTAAGGATACCACAGATAAATATATAGCTGATATAGTGGAAGAGCTTTTAAAGATGGTTGAATAAATACTTTGTTAAAGAGATAGCATATAAAAAACCCTGCTATAATAGCAGGGTTTTTAGTATTATGGTTTATTTCCCTTCCTGCCTTGACCGTATAGCATCTACCATTTTTACAAATAATTCGTAGAAATCCTGCAATTCATCATTTTTACGCAATGGCCGAGGATTTGGTATAGTGCCTTTAATAATATCATTAAAATAGTTAGACATAACATAGATAGGCCCTGCGATCTTGTGTGTTTTGCGGATTAACACAAAATAAAGTATTAAACCTTGCAGTATGACAAAGGCAACAATAATCAGCAATAATAAATTATTCATTTGAATGATTTCTTTAATAGTAGTGATATTTTTTACATGGTCGTTTGCAATATTTTGTATTGCTAACTTTTGTTCTGAGTCATGGGGGGATTGTGAATATGCTATTAACGCTTCAACAATATTGTCCTGGATCTGAATGATGTTTATCAGCTTTTTATTGTTATATGCTGCATTTACGCCTATAGCAGCTATAATAATTGCAACAATAACAAAAATTATAGCTATTAGGGAAAAAGTGGTCTTAAGCTGAAACTTTTTGTTTATGATGTATTGTTTTCTCTGTTTCATAGTATATAACCTTTTTTATTAAAATTTTTAAATTCAGTAAATATTAACAAAATATACTCTACGCCACCTTTGTGAGCGATAGAGTATATTGATTGTTATTTTGCATATAATGTAACATTCATGCATAAATAATAAAACATTTTTATTATATGTCAATCTTAAAATTTTAAATTATGCAAAAAGTTTTTGGATTATGTCCATATCAACCGCCATTCTAAAGAAGCAACGCAACGGAAAACCTATAACATTTGTTAATGAACCGTCAATATTTTGTATAATCATGTTCCCATATTCCTGGGCTGCGTATGCTCCAGCTTTATCTTTATAATTTATAAGTGACAGATAGTTAGCAATATCGCTCTTGTTGAGTGGCTTAAATGTTACATGAGTGATCTCGTAATCATAGTGTTTATGGCAATAATGTTTGTTTTTGTAAAGCAGGCTTATTGCAGATATAACCTGATGAGTTTTTCCTGATAGTTTTGATAAGATATGAAACGCATGATCATAATCAGCCGGTTTGCCCAAGATTTCATTGTCGATAGTTACTATCGTGTCGCAGGTTATCATTAAAGCAGGACTATGAAATATTCTTGATTGTATATCTTGCAACTTGTCGCTTGAAGCTCGTTTCACAAATTCTAATGGTTTTTCAAAGGGGTGGGGGATTTCATCAACCTTGGGATGCATAATTAAGAAGGAATCAAAAATTTGTTTTAGTAAATCCTTTCTGCGGGGAGATGATGAGCCTAGTATGATGTTCATGCCATTTTATTTAAGTATAACTTTTTCATTAAGCTTGTATACTTTGGTTACGTTTTTTATTTGTTTCAAGCGCTTAATAATATCATTAAGGTGGTTAAGGCTTTTTACTTCAAGGACAAATTTAAGCATTGCCTGATCTTTTGCAACAAGCGAAGCTTCGGCCTTGATGATATTTGTTTTTGTTAATGATATCTCATCAGCAACATCTTTTAATAAATTAGTCCTATCTATTGCCTCAACAGCAATCTTGACCGGATAGGTGCTTTCTGACTGTTCCCACTGTATGTCTACAAAGCGCTCACTTTCATTTTGTAACCTTTGCAATGCCGGGCAATTTTTTTTGTGGACGGTAATTCCCCTGCCCCTGGTAATAAATCCTACAACATCATCACCAGGTATAGGTTGGCAGCATTGGGAAAGGCGTATCATCACATTGTTTGTTCCGTCTATAGTGATACCAACTTTCTTTTTGTTTGTAAAATTTTTAATCTTAACAAGTTCTTTTTCGGGAATACTGACGTTGGCAATTTTTTCTTTCTTTTCTTTTTCCTCTTTTTCAGGATGTTCATCTTCAAGTTCTACATTCTTTCGTAACCAGTTACGTATTTTATATCTAGCACTTGAGGTTTTAACAAACTTAAGCCATGCAGGCGAAGGGTGGCCTTTTTTGCTTGTTAATATCTCAACTATATCACCACTTTTGAGTTCTGTTTTGAGTGGTACAAGCTGATTATTAACTTTTGCACCTATGCAATGATTGCCAATTTCAGTGTGTATGAGATATGCAAAATCTACAGGTGTAGAACCCTTTGCTAATTTTATAATTTTACCTTTAGGAGTGAAGACAAAGATCTCATCCTCGTACAAATCCATCTTGAGTTCTTTAATGAATTCACGTGTATCATTGATTTCATTCTGCCATTCATTAATGTTATTAAGAATTGTAATATTTTTATATTTGGGCTTGAATGATTTGATGCCTTCCTTATATAACCAGTGGGCAGCAATCCCCATTTCTGCAGTGGCGTGCATATCCCAGGTACGTATCTGAATTTCCAATGGGTGGCCATCTGGCCCAATGACACTTGTGTGCAATGATTGATACATATTTGACTTTGGTACAGCAATATAATCCTTAAACCGGGAAGGAATGGGAGTCCATATCGTATGAACAATACCTAAAATTCCGTAGCAATCCTTTACTTCATTGGTAATAATTCTGATAGCCCTGAGGTCAAAAATATCGTCAAATGTCCTACCCTGTTGAAGCTTTTTGAAGATTGAATAATGATGTTTGATCCTTCCCTGTATTTGAGCTTCAATATTTAATTCTTTCAATCGTTGTTGCAACACATCGCGTATAGAATCGATAAATGCTTCCAGTTCGCTTCTACGTGCTTTGATATGTTCAAGAATGGCATTATATTCATCAGGATATAATACTTTAAATGCTAAATCTTCCAGTTCACTGCGTATTTTAGACATACCTAAGCGTCCCGCTAAAGGTGCATAGATATCAAGAACTTCCTGGGCAATATATTTTTGTTTATACTCAGGCTGGAACATAATGGTACGCATGTTGTGCAGCTTGTCAGCTAATTTGATAATAATGACACGGGCATCATGTATGGTTGCCAGTAACATTTTACGCAGTGTTTCAGCTTGTTCCTTTTGCTTTGTATGTTTTTTTAACGATGAAATTTTTGTTACACCATCAACAAGCGTAGCTACTTCCTGGCCAAATATTTCTCTTACCTTATCTAAATTTATGGGGGTGTCTTCAACTACATCGTGGAGCAGCGCTGCAATAATAGTGGTTTCATCCATTTTAAGGTTGGCTAGTATTATGGCAACTTCCATAGGATGTACAATATACGGTTCACCGGATAACCGTTGCTGGTTTGCATGCGCTTGGCTGGCTATTTCATATGCCTTTTTTATGTTTTCAATATGTATTTCGGGATTATTATCCTTAATAACAGATATAAGAGTATCTATATCCCTGCTTTTTATTTTCAAATCTATAGGTGACATGGTTTTAAGTAATTTTATTATATAATAATATTTTGTTCAATATATAGAATAATATAATACAATTATAATAATAGAAAACTATTTTTTTTAATCATTCTATTTAAAAATCCTTTAAGTTTTTAAAAAAAATCCGATGATTATAATGGTTGATAATTACAAGACACTCCTATTCGCACATTTACCGGGTTGAAGGCTTTTGCAGCAGGCACTCCTGCAAAAGCCTTATATTTTTCATCCACTCCAAAGCCTGTACGCTAAATTAAATAAAGAAAATATCCGTTAATTAATGTATAATAATAGCTATGATAGTATTAATCAATGAAAACAATCCCCAGAAGCGTTTTATCAAGAAAGCAAAAGAAATTCTTGAGGAAGGCGGTATTATCATTTTCCCAACTGATACTGTGTATGCGTATGGTTGTGATATTAATGACAAACGTGCCATAGAACGGCTAT
>Ga0308389_1001806_pt1 | contig 14052 bp, 9 predicted proteins | sample Hotspr2Sample148_FD_202362 | JGI IMG/M metagenome (GOLD analysis project Ga0308389, IMG submission 202362) | Hot spring phototrophic mat microbial communities from Mushroom Spring, Yellowstone National Park, Wyoming, United States - 20040719_148 ... | reverse complement strand
GCTCATTTTCTTCTAAGTAAAGAACGTTGTCTGTCTTTATCTTCTTAGGAGATTGGATCAAATCGCTATCGGTTGAATAAGTAAATTCCCATGCCCATTGTTTAGCCGAAACCATTATTTCTTTGTAATTTTGTCCCGCAGCTCTCAATTCGCGAAAATCTTTTAACCCAATAACAAACAATATTGTTAAAATAATAGAAGGAATTACTGTCCAAATTACTTCTATTGTATGATTTTGATCAATACGCGAAGTAATTTCCCCTTCTTTTCTTCTTCTATACTTGATGATAAAATAAACTAATGCTGCATTGGTTAGTATGAATGCAAGACCCGTAATAAAATTCACTAAATTCATTACAAAGTTGACTTGTGGTGCAATAGTGGAAGCAGAATCAACAAACCATTCAAACATAAACTACTCCTAAGTATAAATCTATATTACAAAGATATTAAATTTAAATCTCATTTCAACTGAAAATTGGTGTTCTTCGACCTTTTCTCTAAAAAAATTAAGATTGCAAGTAATCCGAGTATTAAAACCAAAATTAGAATCCCCCCCAACCGCATAAATCCCCACGCAAAGGGAGCATATTTTCCTTGGATCGAATCATAACGAAAACAGGTTAAAAGAACCGTATCGATGGGCGTGCCAATTTTTCCTTGACTTGCTTCTATTAAAGCAAAACGAAAATCCCTTGTTAAAAATTCAATTCCATATAAATACTTAGAGATAATTCCTTTGGAGGTTAAAAAAATAATTGCTGCTGGATGACTATAATCCTCCCCATCTTTTTTATAATAATATCCCATAGAATTGAACAATTTCTGTGGATTTTCTGGATGTTGAGGATCAGCAACCAAGAAAACCCAATCTTTATTGCTTAAAGAATATTTTTTTAGGTTTTTGCGATAATTTTCTGCCTTTTCTTTTGCAAGTATTGGAGTATCTTCTGGGTTAAAACTAACAGAAATAATTCTATAATCTTTTCCTGGTTGAATTGTGTCTACGTTTTCTACAACGTCTTTTAAACCATTGTAAATAAGGGTACAAAGTCGTGGACATTCATAATATGCTGGTGCAATCACAACCGGTTTATCTTGAAAAAAATCCTTTAAAGAAACTTGATTTCCATCTTCGTCTAAAAAAACCAAGTTTAAGTCGATGGATTGATTCAATTTTTGCTCTACATATACACCTTCTGGATTTCTAGAAGTTTCCGCAAAAATTGTAAAAGATAAAAGGAATCCCAAAATAATCAAAATTTTTTTCATCATAGTATAATATAAAATCCTTTAAATAAAAAGACAACCATTAAAAAAATTCCCCTAATTATTATATAAAACCGAAGCGAAGTGCCTCGGATAAAACTCACTTTAATATTTAATTTTATTTTGTATATAAATTTATAAATTTTTTATAAAAATACTATAAAATTCGAACGCAGTTTGAATCGATTTTAGAGAAATTCTTTCGTCATTTCCATGCATTCTATGCATATCTTCTTCGTTTAGGTAAACTGGCAAAAATCGATAAATATTTTTTGTGATTTCTTTAAAATATCGAGAATCCGTAGCTCCTAATACAAGGTAGGGTGCAATTGCATATTCGCTATTGATTGTTTTGATGGTTTTTACAATCATTTGAAAACCTAAACCATCTTCGCCTTCTACACCAGAGACTGGAGAAGGTTCAGAAGAAAAAGGTAATATTTCGATTCGAACATTATCGTCCTGAATGATATTTTTGATTCGATTGATGATGCTTTCGATGGAATCTCCTGGCAAAATTCGTAAGTTGATCACTGCTTCAGCATCTGTTGGTATGATATTTTCTTTTATGCCTGCTTTTAAAATGGTTGGCGTCATCGTTGTGTGTAAAGATGCTCTACCGGTATCGGATTTTTTTAGAATGGATTCTATTACTGGACGAAATAACCATAGGTTTGCTGTTGCCATTTTTTGTACAAAAGAAAAGTTAGGACCAACATATCGAAACATCGTTTTTTGAACATCTGTTAATCCATAAGGAAATGGATTTTCTTGTAATCGATAAAGGGCTCGCGTTAATCGCGTTACTGCTGTATCTTCTGGTGGTGTTGATGAATGTCCACCTCTACCGGTTGCAATCAGTTTTATGCTAACGTAACCCTTTTCTGCAATGCCAATGGTAGCAACGGGTTTTTCTACACCAGGCACCATTCCAATGGTTATTGCTCCCCCTTCGTCCATAACAAATTCAGGAAAGATCTGATTCTGTTGTAAATAAGAAACTACTGATTTTGCACCTTCTACCCCACCAATCTCTTCGTCATGTCCAAAAGAAAGATAGATGGTTCTTTCTGGTTGATGGTTGATGCTCAAAAGATATTCTACTGCTTGCAGTAATCCTATCACAGTGATTTTGTCATCGATTGTGCCACGACCATAGAGATAATCGTCGATTATTTTTCCTTCGAAAGGTGGTACAGTCCATTCCTTTTCGTTGACAGGCACCACATCATAATGCCCCATCAACACTACTGGTTTAAGCTCTGGATTTTTTCCTTTCCATGTGTATAATAAAGTAAACTGATTGATGAGTTTTAATTCTAATTGCTTGTGCACCAAAGGAAAACTATTTTTTAAGAATTCTATGAACCTTTGGAATTCTTTTGGATCTCTTAACGAAGCATCTTGATAAGAAACAGTTTTATAGGTAATAGATTTTTGCAATTTTGCAACCAAATCCTTCTGGTATTTCTTAAATTGTTCTGATTGAAGAAATTCTGTGTTTTTGAATGTTTCTATACTCGGTTCTTTAAAGGTAATTGTTCGAACTATAATAACCAAAACCAACGCGAAAAAAATTATCGCAATTCCCCCTAAAATCTTTTTCATAGATTCTATGATTTTAAATTGATAAATTTTGTCAAAAATATTTAAAAGAGAATTGAATTTTTATCAATTTTATTTTTCTTAAAAACGACATCGTCATCATAAATATCCAACGAAAAACGCTGCACAATCAATTTATTGAAACCTTATTATAGAAAACCTAACACCACAAGAAAAATCTCGCTGGCGTTAGGTTATCATGAGCCGCCAATGCAGGGAATTTATCTTTAAACCACAGGTAAAAGATGGTTTTAAACCATTTGATTATTTAAAACGAGCAATGCAGAAATCTAAATTGCTTCCGTTATGGCAATAACCACCGAGTAAGATTTTTCCATCGGGTTGGATTGCAAGAGAATATCCATGATCATCACCTGAACCTATGGGTTTTATTACTTTCCCGCCAGTACCAAAAGTTGTATCGAGAGTTCCATTAGGATTAAAACGAGCAATGCAGAAATCGAAATTGCTTCCATTATGGCAATGACCACCGAGTAAAATTTTTTCGTCAGGTTGGATTGCAAGAGAATATCCATGATCATCACCTGAACTGATGGGTTGTATTACTTTACCGCCAGTACCAAAAGTTGTATCCAAAGTACCATTGGGATTAAAACGAGCAATGCAGAAATCGTCATTGCTTACACCTCGGCAATAACCACCGAGTAAGATTTTTCCATCGGGTAGGATTACAAGAGATTGTCCCCAATCATCACCTGAACCGATGGCTTGTCTTACTCTACCGCTATTTCCAAAAGAAGTATCGAGAGTGCCATCGGAAATGCCATCGGAATTAAAACGAGCAATGCAGAATTCATAGCGATTTGCGTTATTTGTGTTAATGCAACGACCACCGAGTAAGATTTTTCTATCGGGTTGGATTGCAAGAGAATATCCCCAATCCTCAGATGGATAAAGGGATTGGATTATATAACCATCAGGAGAACCAAAAGTTGTATCCAAAGTGCCATTAGAATTAAAACGTGCAATGCAGAATTCGTTAAAGGCTCCAATAATAAGGCAACGACCACCGAGTAAGATTTTTCCATCGGGTTGGATTGCAAGAGATTGTCCAGTAGCTTGAGTTTGAGTAGTTTGAGTACCTTGAGTTGTATAGATGCCTTGTATTACTTTACCGCTATCTCCAAAAGAAGTATCGAGAGTGCCATTGATTTCAAAACGAGCAATGCTGAAACTGTATCTATTATTATTGATACAGCAATGACCACCGAGTAAGATTTTTCCATCGGGTTGGATTGCAAGAGATTGTCCAAAATCATGACCTGAACCGATGGGCTGTATTACCTTACCGCTACTTCCAAAGTTTGTATCCAGAGTGCCATTGGAATTAAAACGAGCAATGCAGAAATCGAAATTGCTTACACCTCGGCAATAACCACCGAGTAAAATTTTTCCATCGGGTTGGATTGCAAGAGATTGTCCCCAATCATTACCTGAACCGATGGGTTGTATTATAAAACCATTAGGAGAATTAAAACTATTGTCGAGCACACCAATTGCTGGTGTAAATGTATTGCCACTACTACCGGAATTATTGTTGTTGGAATCATCACTACTACCGGAATTATTGTTGTTGGAATTGCCACTATCACTATTATTGTTGTTGGAATTGCCACTATCACTATTATTGTTGTTGGAATTGCCACTATCACTTAATATATGATTAATCAAAGATAAAAAAGATGGAATATCTAACCTTAAACAGTGTAGGAATCCCGTTAAAAAAACCATTATCAACAATAAAAACATTGCTATTCTATTTAATAACATAATTGGCTCCATTGCCAAAAAATAAAAAAATTATAACTAATAACAAAACAAAAAAAAAGTAGGATAAAATCAACTCTTTTTTTTATTTACCAAAAAAAATGATCAGTTCATTTTTTTGTATTAAAATTGACAGATGAATCCTAAAATCAAGAGAAAAAATCTTTATATGTGGGTATAAATTTTCGAAAGATAATGATTATCCAAAACCCCCTAAAATCCGCAAGATAATTCTTGGAGAAAACGATTATTTAAAACGAGCAATGCAGAAATCGTCATTGCTTACAACTCGGCAATGACCACCCATTAAGATTTTTCCATCGGGTTGAATTGCAAGAGAATATCCATAATCATGATCAGGATCTGAACCGATGGGTTGTATTACTTTACCGCCAGTACCAAAATAAGTATCGAGAGTGCCATTAGAATTAAAACGAGCGATGCAGAAATCGATATTGCTTGCGTTATTGCAAGAACCACCGAGTAAAATTTTTCCATCAGGTTGGATTGCAAGAGAATGTCCCTTATCATCATCTGTACCGATGGGTTGGATTATATAACCATTAGGAGAACCAAAAGAATTATCGAGAGAGCCATTGGAATTAAAACGAGCGATGCAGAAATCGTTATTGCTTCCGTTATTGCAACGACCACCGAGTAAGATTTTTCCATCGGGTTGGATTGCAAGAGAATATCCATAATCACTATTTGAACCGATGGATTGTATTACTTTCCCAATAGCTCCAATAGTTCCAAAAGAATTATCGAGAGTGCCATCGGATTTAAAACGAGCAATGCAGAAATCGTTATTGTTTCGGTTTCTATTATAGCAATAACCACCGAGTAAAATTTTTCCATCGGGTTGGATTGCAAGAGAATATCCAATATCATCAGACGAACCGATGTTTTGTATTACTTTCCCATTAGTTCCAAAAGAATTATCGAGAGTGCCATTGGAATTAATACGAGCAATGCAGAAATCGATATTACTTGCGTTATTGCAATAACCACCGAGTAAGATTTTTCCATCGGGTTGGATTGCAAGAGAATATCCAATATCATCAGACGAACCGATGTTTTGTATTACTTTCCCATTAGTTCCAAAAGAATTATCGAGAGTGCCATCGGAATTAAAACGAACAATACAGAAATCGTAATTGCTTCCGTTATAGCAAGAACCACCGAGTAAAATTTTTCCATCGGATTGGATTGCAAGAGAATATCCATGATCATTATCATTATTTATACTTAGAATAACATAACCACTTCCATTACCAAAAGAATCATCCAGAATTCCCTTCGCTTCTTGATCGATGGAATTATTATCTTGATCGATGGAATTATTATCTTGATCGATGGAATTATTATCTTGATCGATGGAATTATTATCTTGATCGATGGAATTATTTCTAAGAAAAGAACTCAAAAAATATCCCTTTAGCGTTGTAGGGTCTAAGGGATGCTCTTTAAATTGAATACAAGAAAATAAAAACAAATATATTGTGACACTCAATATAAATATTTTTCTTCTCATTATATCAACAAACATCAACTTAATAAAACAGTCAATACAAAATTTTTTATATTATTTTTTTATACTATGTTATACTTACTACAATCAAACAACTAATTTTAGTTTGATTCAATAAAACAGTTTCGACACTGCAAAAAAAAAATGTTTCAGTATAACAAATACTAGATAATCCAATCCTGAATATATTTTTTTTTAATCTATTTTATCATCATTTGTTTAAATCTTAATGCTATAAAAAAATATTTTCTTAGAAGTCGCAATTGTTTTTGTTTCCATATGCTAAAATCTATTCCGTATACGGTTTATTTTTTAACGATATCCCACATGTTGATTGCATTTGGATATACCATGTCTTATGTATTTATCCCTGTTTATCTATTCGAAGTAAAACATCTTTCTGCTGGTATTGTTGGCTCTATTACTGGCTTAGCTACGTTCTTTGGTTTATTAGGATGGATACCAGCAAGTTTTTTAACCCAAAAAATGGGAGAAAAACTTTTAATGATCGTTTCTTTTACGATTCGCTCTCTGAATTTCTTTTTTTTAGGTTGGATTATTTATTTTGATCTTCCTTATTTAAGTTTAATTCCTTTTTTATTGCTCAATACATTTTTAATGGGAATTTCGATTTCTCCGCTGGAATCTTATATTTTAAACATTACAACAAAAGATAACAGAAATATAGCAGTGAGTATTCATAGAACAGGGATGAATATAGGTTGGGCTTTCGGTCCTTTTGTTGGGGGGATACTTGCTCATATAAATTTTGCTTTGCCTTTTTTTGGCACGTTTGCTCTAACATTGTTTGCAGTGTTCCTAATTCAACTTACCATAAGCAGTAATTTTAAAAATTCTAAAAGTTATAAGATTTCGTACAATTCCTTTAAAACCTTTTTTACTCAAAAGAAATTTTTATTGTTTTCTTTAAATTCCTTGAATCTATTTATCTTAATGTCTCTTCTGATAACACCATTGTCAGTTTTTTTAACAAGTCACTTTCAAATTTCCAAGATGGATTTGGGAAAACTCTATCTTTTAAACGGCCTTATGGTAAGTTTTTTACAAATTCCTTTTTCTTTGTGGATCAAAGATTTATATTTTTCTGTACAGGCTGGATTGTTTTTGTATTTTGTAGGATATGTTTCTGTGGGATTTTTTTCTGAATTTCATCATCTAGAACTGATTTTTCTAAGTATGGTCATCATTACCATCGGAGAAATATTGTCTGTTAGTGCAGTTTATACATTAGCAAGTTTTTTTGCAAAAGAAAATTCAGAATTAGACGATGGAACCATTAATAGTTATGTATCTTCTTTTATTGGATTTATTCGTTCTTTGGGTTGGTCGATTGGTCCCATTATCGCGGGGTGGATTCAGGATTTTGTCCAATCCCCGCTAATGGTTTGGTTTTTAAGTTCAGTATTTGGAATCGTTGGGTTGATTTTTTATGCAATCATTTTTCGCCTAAAAGATTAGGTCTTAATAATTCTGATTCTTAATTCCTGTAGTTGTTTTAATTCCACTTCTGATGGTGTTCCCGACATCAAACACATACCCTTTTGTGTTTTTGGGAATGCAATAACATCTCTAATCGAATCTTTGCCTAAAAATAATGCTAACATTCGATCTAGACCAAATGCTATACCTCCATGGGGTGGAGCACCATAGGATAATGCATCCAATAAAAAGCCAAATTTTTCGCGAGCTTGTTCTTCGTTAATCCCCAATCGTTTTAATACAACCAATTGAACATCTTCTCTGTGTATACGAATCGAACCACCACCTACTTCTACACCATTGATTACCATATCGTATGCACGTGCGCGAATCTTTTCTCCTTGTTGAGCAAATTTTTCGTCGTCTAACAAAATTGGTAAGTCTTCGTCAATTGGTGAAGTAAAAGGATGGTGTACACTTTCCAATTCGTTTGTATCTAAATTTCTTTCGAACAAAGGAAAGTCTACTACCCAACAACAAGCATATTGATCTTTGGGAATCATGTTAAAACGCTTTGCTAAACGAAGTCTTAAATTTCCTAATGTATCGTGTACGATCTTTTCTTTATCCGCAGCAAAAAAGATTATATCCCCTTCTTTGGAATTGCAACGTTTAGAAAGCTCTACCAATAAATCTTCGCTAAAAAACTTCGAAATGACGGATTTTAAACCATCTTTTTCGTGTTTTATCCACGCTAATCCACCAGCCTTATAATCCTTTTTTACCCATTCTGTTAGATCATCAATATCTTTACGAGACAGAACTGCACCACCAGGAACACACAAAGCCTTTACGCGACAACCTTTTTGTAAAGCATTCTTAAAAACCTGAAAATCCGAACGCTCTGCAATATCTGCTATGTCTACTAACTTCATTTCGAAGCGTAAATCGGGGCGATCCGAACCATAATTTTCCATTGCTTCTTTGTAAGATATACGTGGGAATGGAATGGGTAGTTCAATCCCAAAAATCTTTTTAATTACATTGTACCATAATTTTTCCATCAAAGAAATGATGATTTCTTCGTTAATAAAACTCATTTCCAAGTCTAACTGAGTAAACTCTGGTTGTCTATCTGCTCTTAAATCTTCGTCGCGAAAACACTTTACAATCTGATAGTAACGTTCAAACCCACTTGCCATTAAAATCTGTTTAAAGATCTGAGGTGATTGTGGTAGTGCATAGAATTTACCAGGTTGTAAACGCGATGGAACAAGAAAATCACGTGCTCCTTCTGGTGTTGATTTGTTTAAAACTGGGGTTTCGATTTCCAAAAATCCATTCTCGTCCAAAAACTTTCGTATTTCTAAGTTCATTTTAGAACGCGTAATCAAAGCATTTTGCATTTCCTCTCGTCTTAGATCTAAATAGCGATATTTTAAACGGGTTTCTTCGCCTACTTGCACATATTCATCTAAACCAAAAGGCAACGATTTAGAAGGATTAAGAATCATGAATTCGTCTACAAAAACTTCTATATCTCCTGTGGGAATCTTTGGGTTAATGGTTTCTGGACTTCTTTTTCGAACTTTGCCTTTAATGGCTAATACATATTCATAACGAATGGAAGTTGCAACATCATAATTTTTTAGGTGGGATTCTTCTAAAACAATCTGAACAATACCAGAACGATCTCTTAAATCGATAAAAATCACCCCTCCTTGATCCCGATAGCGAAAAGACCAACCTAATAAACAGACTTCTTTACCATCATCTTGTGAAGATAATTGACCACAATTTTTTCTGTTGTGATAAATATAATTTAATAATTCCACATTTAGGCTATCTACATACTTTTGAATATCTACTTTTGGCATAAGGTTAAATTTTTTTTTATGGTTATAAGATAAATAAAAAAATTTTTTTACTTTTAAGATGGGTTTTGCTCCTTTCGCAAAATAACAAAATTGAATCAAAAAACTAATTCAGCATCATATTTTATATAATATTTATAAATTTAATTTATTTTTTTTAGTTAGTTCACTTTTGATTTGAGTGTTAATTCAAATTTTAAAAAAATAAAATGATAAAAAAAATTCAATCAATTTCTGTTGACTTAAACCTTTAAATAAATAGAATGTTACTATGGAAAATGAGCATAATTCTTCTATTTTGTCGGTAGATCAAAATAAACCTTATAGAAAGAATGTGGGAATGGTTGTATTTAATTCCCAAAAACTTGTTCTTGTGGGGGATAGAGTAGACTATCCAGAAAAATATCAATTTCCTCAAGGAGGTATAGACGAAAACGAAACTCCATCAGAGGCTGCAATTAGAGAATTGTACGAAGAGATTGGTTTAAAATTAGAGAAGCCTGTTTACGAAATTCCCGAATGGCTAACTTATGAATTTCCCGAAGACATTCCAGAATACTTAAAAAAATATCGTGGGCAGATGCAAAAATGGTTTTTCTTTTTTTGGGATGGCGACCTTCGACAACTAAATTTAGAAAATCATATTCGTGAATTTCGAACAGTAAAATGGATGGATATCGATACATTAGTAAATAACATTGTAGCTTTTAAAAAAGATGTTTACAAAGTGATTAAAAAACATTTTGATGAATTTGTACCAAAATTTTTAGAACAAAATAAACTAAAATGAATTCCCAACCAGCAATTTTAAACGTAGAAAATCTTTCGATTGGTGTAAAAAAAGAAAACCTTCTACCGTTAGTAGAAAACATTTCTTTTACGATTTATGCGGGAGAAACCTTTGGCTTAATAGGAGAATCTGGTTGTGGCAAGACCATTACTTCCTTAGGGATTACCGGAACATTACCAGAACCCAACGGACTTTTTTTAAGTGGTAAGATTGAGCTATTTTTAGAAGATCAGGCCATCGATATAATGAAGTTAAACCTAAAAGAACTAAGTAAAATTCGCGGTGCAGAAATTGGGGTGATCTTTCAGGAACCTTTTATGGCTCTTAATCCTTTGTATACAATTGAATTTCATTTTGATGAATTGTATAGATTCCATCGCGAGGTAATCACAAAAAAAAATATTTCTTTCGAAGAACGACTACATCAACTTTTAAAACGTGCTGGATTTTCGGAACCAGATAAAATACTAAAATCTTACCCACATCAGCTTTCTGGTGGAATGCTCCAACGTATTGTGATTTTATTAGCAATTATCCTAAAACCCAAACTCATCATTGCTGACGAACCAACCACTGCATTGGATGTTACCATACAAGGTCAGGTAATGGAACTCTTACGCGAACTTAAAGAAGAAGAAAAGACGTCTATCTTGCTTATAACCCACAATATGGGACTACTTGCTCAATATGCCGATAGGTTAGCTGTAATGTATGCAGGAAGAATTGTAGAATCTTCGGATATTGATGCATTTTTAGAAAATCCATTACATCCTTATAGCCAAGGTTTAATCAAAGCAATACCAGATTTAGAAAAAGATAAAAAAATCGAAGGTATTCCAGGCAATGTCCCTTCGCCAGAAAACTATCCCAAAGGATGCAGGTTTATAAATCGATGTCCCTATCGTTTCGAAAAGTGCGAAGAAGTTCCCTCTGTTTTCGTTCAAAATAAGAATCACCAGGTATATTGTTGGAAGTACTCTAAAAATTAACCAGCCAAAATATCTTTAATATTATTTATAAATTCTTTAATTTTATTTTCTTTATTATTTTCTTGCTGTTGATAATTTAGTTGCCACTCTACTAAATCTTTTGGTAATTCACTTAAAAAACGCGAAGGCTCTTGCAGTATTTCTTCTCCAAACCTGCGGCGAAATAATGTATACGTCATGTATAATTCTTTTTTTGCTCTTGTAATTGCAACATAACATAACCTTCTTTCTTCTTCTATACCTTTGGATTCTATTAATGTTCGTTCCGATGGAAAGATTTTTTCGTTCATTCCACACAAAAAAACTGTGTCGAATTCTAATCCTTTCGATAGATGAATTGTAAGCAGCTGAACTTTTCCTCTATCGTATTCGTAATTATCCTGACCAGAACTAAGTAAACTGATTCTTGCTAAAAAATCAAAAAGAGAAGGTGGTTGTGATTCACTCCATTCTTCTTCGAAATACGACAACATATTGATGATTTCGGAAACATTCAAAAACCGTGCTCTTGCTACTTCTTCTTTATCGCCTTCTTTTAGGAATTCTTGTTCTAAATTTAGTTCCTGTACCATTTTGTATAATGCATTGGATAAGCTTCGATTGATAGAAAATTCTTTTTTGTATTTTTCTAAAAATTCGATAAAATTTAACAATGCTTCGAATTGGTTAGATTGTATTCCTTTGATTGTATGTGGTTCATTGATGATTTTATAAATCGCATCAATCAGGGTGATTTTTTCGTTATTCGCATGTTGATATTCCATCATAAACTGAAATATCTTTTCTATGGTACCTTCTCCTATACCTCTTTTAGGAAAATTAATAATTCTTAAAAGACTAACTTCGTCGTAAGGATTGGCAATTACTCTTAAATACGCTAAGATATCTTTTACTTCTTTTCGATCAAAAAAACGATATCCGCCCACAACATAATGAGGAATATTTCTTTTTCGTAATTCCGATTCGAAGGCACGCGATTGATAATTGGTTCTATATAAGATAGCAAAATCTCCCGGCTTTTTTTTCTCTCGGATGATCTTTTTTTGTATTAGTTCGCCGACGATTTCTGCTTCTTCTTTTTCGTCATAACATTCAATAATTTTAATTTTCTCTGCTTCTTGATGATTCATAGAAATTACTTTTTTATCGATTCTTTGAGAATTGTTTTTAATCAGAGAATATGCAGCATCGATAATGATCTGTGTAGAACGATAATTTTTGTTTAGAATCACTACTTTTGCGTTGGGATAATCGTTTTTAAAATTCTGAATGATAGAAACATCCGCGCCTCTCCAACCATAAATAGATTGATCGTCATCCCCTACTACACATAAATTTTTCGTATGCTCTGACAATAATTTTAACAATTCGTATTGCAATGGATTAGTATCTTGAAATTCATCTACAAGAAAATATTTATATTTTTTATGGTATTTTTCTAATATTTCTGGATATTGTTTGAATATTTTTATAGGTAGGATGATTAAATCGTCAAAATCTAGACTATTTAAAGCATATAAATTTTTATTGTATAATTTATAAACTTCTATAAATATTTCTTTACTGAAATCAGAAAAATAATATTCGTTTTCTTCTACCCATTGTTCGATTTTTTTGTTAGAATTTTTAACCAATGAAATTAAGAACAATGTATTATCATCTTGTATTTCGTCTGGATTTAGTTTTAATTCTTTATAAATATTTATTAATATTTGTAGACGATCTGTTTCGTCGAGAATTGTGTAAGGCAACCTATACCCCAAAACAGAAATTTCTTTTTGTAAGATTTTATTACCAAGAGAATGGAAGGTCGAAATAACCATCCCACGTAATTTACTAGGACTTACCAAATTTTTTAATCGTTCCTTCATTTCGTTTGCACTCTTATTCGTAAAGGTAACAGCTATAATAGAATGACCTGGTATGTGGTGATCTATCATATTTTTGATTCGATGAACGATGACTCTGGTTTTACCACTACCTGCACCAGCAAAGATAATTATAGGACTAGAAATGTGTTCTACTGCCACCAACTGTTCTGAGTTTAAATCCATAGTAGAAAATACAATTTTTTGGGTTTTCTTTTATAGTCAATTTTCGTTTAACAATAAATTCTTGAAGAAAATCTTTCTACCAAAAAATCGGTTCTAAATGAACGAACCTTCGTACGCAATATTTGACTTTGACTATACACTAATTCCTCACGATGCGATTTTTTTGTTTGCGAACTATCTATTAAAAAAACAGCCTTGGCGAATCTTTTATATCCTACCTCTATTAATTGCGATTCCTATGGGACTATTAAAATTATATGGTTCCAAAGAATTAAAACAGGTATATTTAAGTATCCTTTGGAGGTTAAGAAAAGAAGAAGTAGAAGAATATGCAAAAAAATTTGTTCAAGAAATCATTATTCCACAAGTGCACCCAGAACTAAAACAAGAAATTGAATTATTAAAAAAACAAAATAAAATTCTTATATTAAATACAGCTTCCCCGGATTTTTTTGCAAAATACATTGGCGAAGAATTAGGTTTTGACTATACGATTGCAACGCGAGTACACCTAGAAGAAAGACAACCTTTTTTTGCAATCATTTTAGGAGAAAATAATAAATCTTACGAAAAAATCAGAAGGATAATTCCTTACTTACCAAAAGAAATTCAGAGTCAATTGAGTTTATACTTTCCCGATAATCCCAAAAAGCCAGAATATCCTGTTATTTTAAAAAACTCCATTTCTTATTCCGATAGCATTGCAGATCTT
>Ga0308389_1001803_pt1 | contig 14075 bp, 20 predicted proteins | sample Hotspr2Sample148_FD_202362 | JGI IMG/M metagenome (GOLD analysis project Ga0308389, IMG submission 202362) | Hot spring phototrophic mat microbial communities from Mushroom Spring, Yellowstone National Park, Wyoming, United States - 20040719_148 ... | reverse complement strand
TCTGACCGCGACGACAACGATACAATCGCTCGAATCGCGCCGCCGACTTGCCCGGCGCGTCGCCGGCGTCGGCGAATACGGCAGCAAGACGACTGCAGACGCGCGGCGCGACGAGGCGGCGATTGCGATGGATCGCCAGATCGCTCCGATAACGGTCGAACTCGACAATTCGCGCTACGAGTTGATAACGCGCGAAGGCGTTACGGTTCCGAACTGGGCTGCGGACGTAAGCGACTACGCGATTGTGCCGGGCTACTATCGCAATGCGAAGATCACATCGCGCACCATCACGCGCGAAAGAACGACGTACACCGTTTCGTTCAATCCCGACGATTTCGTAACTGTGTTGAGGTGAAAGGAACATAACAATGCGACAACTCTTTCCGTACATCGGCGGCAAATACACAATCGCGCCGGAAATCAACCGACGGTTCGGCGAGATCACCACGCGCATCGACGCCTTCACCGGATCGTCGAGTTGGATACTCGCGTCGCCGCCGGTGCGGTACGAAATCGTCAACGATCTCGACGGGTACGTCGTCAACTATCTGCGCGCGGTCAAGTACGCGCCGGATGAGGTTGCGCGGCATCTGGACTTCCCGCGCGCCGAACTGGAGTTGATCGCGTATCACCACTACACGAGAGACAGATTGCCGGAACTCGTCGCGCGACTGGGCGGCGACCCGGACTACTACGATCCGGTTCTAGCAGCGCGGTGGGCGTATGTGATGGCGCATAGTCTAATGCACGAATATAAGCGCGCCGGTAGTTGGCTGGTGCGAGACGGGCGGTTGCGCTACGAACGCGGAACGGGGCGAATACGCGGGAGTATGACCTCGCGTCATCTCTTACTCACCAGACTTCTCAAAGAACGTCGCGTCTTCGAGTACATCACCTCGCTGAACGAACGTCTGCGCTGTGTCCAGGTGTGGTGGAACGACTTTGAAGTTGTTGTCGAAAAAGCAGACCGTTCCGAATTCGGCGTTGTCGGGGTTCTTTTAGACCCGCCCTACCCGCGTCACCTACGCGATTACGACTACGACACCGACGGCGCAGACGTTTGGCAGCGCGCCGCGCGCTGGGCGGTCGCCAACGGCGACAACCCCAAACTGCGCATCGCCGTCTGCGGCTACAACGACGCCGACAGCGATGCGCTGTTCCCGTCCGGGTGGGCGCGGTTCTCCTGGAACCGCAGCGGGATAGGACAATATAAGGATCGAGAGTGCATCTGGTTCAGCCCGCACTGCGGGGGAGGCAGTGATGATCGAGGATAACCCGCTTATTTTTACACAACACAGCATCAGCGCTGCGACGTTCCGCCGCGTGCTGCGCAGCGCGCGCAGTCCGGCGTTCGTCGAGACCGACGCGCTGCTCGCGGCGTTGGATTATTGGAACGCCGATCGCGGCGTCGCGCTGGCGTTCTTCGCGAAGGAAAGCAGTTTCGGAACGCGCGGCGTCGCAGTGCGCACGCGCAACTGGGGCAATCTCAGACGCGGCAAGCGGATGATTGCGCAGACGCCGCACCCGTTCGCGGTGTACGCGCGCTGGACGGACGGGTTGAACGACTGGTGCGAACTGATCAAAGAGCACTACTGCAAGCGACGCGGGTTGTGCCGCTTGCGGCAGATACTGCCGCGCTACGCGCCGTCGTCAGACGGCAACAACCCGGAACGCTACGCGGATTTCGTTGTGGCGCTCGTTCGGCGTTGGCAGAGGGAGGAGCAAAGTGGACATCATTGAGATACTGCAACTGCTGGCGGCGGGGCACGCCGGACTGACCGCAGCCGATTATCTCTGGAACGCGGTCTTTGGCGCGATCGGCGCGGCGACGGCGTATCTCGCCGACACCAACGGCGAGGTGTTTCTCCCGCGCTACGACCGAGAACAGCACAGCGTCGAGTTGGGCGCGCTGGGGCGCGTGCTGGTCGGCGCGGGCGCGGGGACGCTGGTCGGCTACTCCGGCTACATTCCGTTCATCGCGGGCGTCGTTGCGCCGACGTTGCTGCCGCTGTTGATCGATAAGATCACTGCGTTTGTGGAGCGGAGGCGGAAATGAAACTCGATGTTTTGCTGCTCGTCAGCGCGTTCGCACTCGCGTTCGTTCACCCCGACGCGACGCAAGTCGCGGCGACGGCGGTAGTGCTGCTGCTGGTGACGCGGATCGAGCGGGGGCGACGGGCGGGGAAAAAGAGAAGCGCCCCAGTTGTTCACTGAGGCGCGCGTTCGAGGCGGCGGGTGTTACACATTCCGCAGCGGCGGCGGGTACGGAGCGCTGTTGCGGATCGCGTCGGCGGGTGTTGCGCCCTCGCCGCGAAGGTAGATGGTTTCAAGTTCCGGGCAGAGGGTGATGTGTACGCCCCACCCGTCTCTCGTATCAAAAATTGTGATATCAACGAGACCGTAATAGATGATGAGATATGCGATAGCCTTAGCCGTTTCCCGGCGGTCGACCGCTGGAATAGGGGTTTCGGCAAGAAAATCCTTCGTGCCCCAGTAGGCTTCATACGTATCGTCCTTCTCCGGAGCCGCGTTGTCACGCACCCAAACGCGCGCGAACGACGTTCCAGGTTTGGGCTTGATTGTGATCGAATATCGGTTCATCCAAACGTCTTTTGTGTGATAGATAGTCTTCATCGTTGACCTCCTTATAGTGTGATTGCGATTACGCTTGTAGTATACCGCACTTCGGCGCGGTTGTCAAGAGGGAAAAGCGAGGAAAAGAAAAAGCGCCTCAGCGCCTCGCTGAGGCGCGAAGGAGGCGGGGCGTCTAGTACTGCTGGATGTCGACTGCGAGGGACGCCAGCGCCTCGACCGGATTTGCGGCGACGCCCCGGCAGACCACCTCTTGATCGCCGTCGTCAACGAGCGCGTCGGCGACCCAGAGAGGGCCGTTGCGGAACGCCCGGAGTTCGATAAGCCGCACATCTCGTTTCGGATAGTGCATCATTAGCGTCACCAACGCACCCGCGCGAAGTTGGTAGTCGGCGGGAAGGCAAGTGCCCTCGAATACGTTATAGTCGATTGCGTGAATAACGTCTTTGTCCGCCTCCGGCGCGTCGGAAGCGCGCGAGCGGACAAACACCATACCGGTGTCGTTCCAGCGTTCGACGTTGATAATGATGGATGCCATAAGAGTGGTTCCTTTCTGAATAGAATTGTCGCACGCACAGCATACCGCATTATCGCGCGGTTGTCAAGAGGGAAAAGAAAAGCGCCCCGCATCGGTGCGGGACGCAGAAGACGGGGAAGCGAGGGTTAGTAGCGCTGGATGTCAACAATGAGATTGTTGATCGCATCGACGGGCGTTCTACCCTCGCCTCGTCGCAGGCGAGGGTAGCGCGCGGTCTCGGTCAGCGCGTCGGCGATCCAGTATCCCGTGTCGGTCTGCCATACTTCAACGTATTCGACCGACTGTTCCTTTAATATCATTGTAATCAACGCTCCCAGACGGTGTACGAACCGATCTGGAACGTTCGTCCCAATCAACATTTCGTAGTTGAGCGGAACTATCCGATCTTTGTTCGTCGCCGGGCAAGCCTCGGAGCGCGAGAGGACTCGGACGAGTTCTTCACAGTCCTTAAACCGTTCGATCTTTACCGACTTGAGCATTGTACACCTCCTTATAATAGATGATTGTCACACTGACAGTATACCGCGCTTCAACGCGGTTGTCAAGAGGAGAGAAGGGAAAATAAAAGCGCCCCAGCGATGTGCCGGGGCGCGAAGACGACAGAAGTGTGGGTTAGCCGTAGATGTCGACGATGAGGTTGGCGAATGCCTCAACCGGAGTTTCACCTTCGCCGTGTCGATTACGCTGCCCGCGTGCGGTCTTAATAAAGGCGTCGGTAATCCATTCGCCGTTTTTGACGTGTTTGATTTCGATACGAGAGATTTTTGGATCACTGAAGAGCAGTGTGACAAACGCCCCCAGGCGATACTGGAACTGCTCCGGGATAGGCGTTCCTGTCAGCACATCATCGTTGATAGGACGCTCCAGAGATTTAGACGGGCTAATTATAGGTCTGTTCGTTGCGGAAACGGCTTCATACCGCGTGGTGATGCGCGCCATACCGTAGACGCGCTCGACTATAACTGAAGTGGACAAGATGCGCGCACCTTCTAACGAGGTGACCACAACGCGCTCAACTTCGGATGATGCATTCATAGGCTGCCTCCTTACAATAGACGAACATAACGTATACATCATACCACACACCCGCCGGACTGTCAAGCGCCGAAACTCATCTCATAAACCGCTTGACACGCGGGGAGGTTGTGTGGTATAATCAGGCTTGGCGTAGTAGACGCTAAGTTAGGAGGGAGGAAGGAGTATATGTCTATCACATTCGCGGATTACCTCGACTTGCTCTACGGCGACGATACTGCCGCATATACGACCGTCAGCGTCAAACTGACCGACGGTCGCTTCAAATGTCAGACATTCAGCCTCTCGCAGCGCGCCGAAATCATCAAGTATATCGAGAAACACCTCGTATACGACATCTACATCAAGCGCGCGTCGCAAAAAAGAATCCCAGACCCCGGATCGTCCGGCAGCGCCAAACTTGCACACCTCCAGCGCGTCATCACCGCGGATATTGACATCCAATCCGCTGCGCACGCGAAGGATACGCTCCCCGCGTCGAAAGACGACGCGCTCCGGCTGCTGGGGGAGAGCGGCTTGCCGGAACCAACGCTGATCGTCCACACCGGCAACGGGCTGATGCCGGTCTGGGCGCTGCGCGAACCGCAGAAAGCGGACGACGTTGCGCCGGTGCAGTCCGGCGTCGAAGCGCAACTGCGCCTTACTGCCGCGCGGTACGGCTGGGCGCTCGACACTACGAGCGATGCCGCGCGGTCGATTCGCGTTGTCGGGTCGTACAATTGGAAACAGCGCCCGCAGAAGAAACCCGTCACTATTATCAGAAACAGCGACCGCTACTACGACCTCGCCGATTTCGCCGCGTTCGCCCGCAAGCCGCTGCTCGCGCCCAAGCGCGTCGGCGGCGCGGCGACGCGCGAGACAATCGAGACGTTGCTGCGCTACATCCCCGGCGACGGACTTGAGTACAATATGTGGCTCGCAGCGGTGTGGGCGATCCAGTCCGCGCTGCCGGAAGACGTGGCGGCGGAGGTGCTGGACAACTGGACATACGACTGGGAGAAGCACCGGAAGCCCGATCACGTCGAGAGCGGGATCGGGGTGTTGATCAACCTCGCCCGAAAGTACGGGTTTGAGGGTACAGTGCCGGGTATGCGCGGCGGGTACGTGACCTCGCCGGAACTGCCCGACGCGATGCGCATCAATCAGCGCTACCTCGACCTCGAAATTGAACCGGATGACCAATACCCAAATATAGTTGTCATCCGGTCGGCAAAAGGCACCGGAAAAACCCGATGGCTGGCGGAGGCGGCGACGTGCTACCGGCGCGTGCTGTCGGTGGGGCACCGCGTCTCGCTGGTGCGCCAGAGCGCGGCACGGCTGAACCTCACGCCGTACTACGAAGACGGGAAGTGGATTACGAACGCGCCGCGCGTCGCCACCACCATCCACAGTCTCGACAAAATCGAGACAGACGCGCCGTATGATCTTGTGATCGTTGACGAGATCGAACAAGTGTTGAAAGCAATCGTCAACGACCGCAATCTGAAAAGCCGCAAAGTCTCGGCTGTCGGCGCGTTGATGGAGCATCTCCGCAAAGCGCGTTTGATTATTCTCGCCGACGCCGATGTTGGCGAAGCGACGCTGACGTTCATTCAGTCTGCGTTTCCCGACCAACCGATAGCCTACGTTGAGAACGAGTACGCACACCGCGCGATTGATCACCTCGTCTTGCTGCCGTCGCCGGAAGACGTGTTCCAGAAATCGATGGAGTGGTACAACTCCGGCGACTGCAAAATCGCACTCGCGTGCAACACGCGCGCCGACGCCGACCGCGCCGAACTGTTCTACCGCCAGTACGCGCCGGGCGCGCGGATATTGAAGATTACGGCGGAAACGAGCGAGAATAACAACGAGACGCTTGAGCGCATCAACGATATTCTGAAAGACGTTGATGTATTCATTTATTCGCCGTCCGTCGGCACCGGCGTCTCGATTGATGTGGAAGGGTTCGCGTTGTTCGGCATCGCACGCAACGGCGTCGGCGTGGGCGACGTGGATGATTTCCGCCAGCAGTTGGGGCGTATCCGCAACCCGCTTGAGCGCGAGATCAACGTGTACGTTGAAACCAAGCGAATGAACGAGCCGACCTCGCCCGACGCCTACCGCGATCTCGCCAAACTGCGCGAGTTGGAGAACGATTTTCGCGTTTCCCGCGCGAACGGCGCGGCGGAACCGGCGACGGAGTGGGATCGCGTCTATCTCGATCTGTACTGCGTCGTCAAAGCAAAGACGGCAGCGCAGAAGAACGCATTTTTTGATAACTTCGTCGGTGCGTATGCGGCTGAAGGCGTTGAGGTCTGGGATGACCGCGATAAGCCGCATCTGCCGACCGACCGACGCCGCGAACTGGCGAAGTCGTTGCGCGAACAGCGCGAAGCGCAAGAGCGCGCCCGCGCCGAGCGCATCGCCAACGCGCCCGCGCCGAACGACGCGAAGACGGAAGAGCAAAAGCGCGACGCAGAGCGGAAGGTCGAACTGGAAGAGCGGTACGGGATTGACGTTGACGCCGATCTGGTGTTAGATGACGAACGCGGCGCATACGGACAAGCGCAGCGGTTCGCGGCGGTTGAGGACGCAGAGATAGCGAAGGCGCTGGACGAGATGGAGACGACGCGGCGCTTCAGTGCAGACCGAAACCGGTTCGCGCTGTTCGCAGTCTGGTTCAACGCGCTGCTCACCGCGCTGCGGCTGCGGATCGAGGAGGGTGCAGAAATTGCAATCACCGAAGAGTTCCTCGACCTCGTAGAGCGCAACCGGCTGTTGATCCACGCCGCGCTGGGGGTCAAGGTGCGCGAAGACTTCCGCCGGAAGCCGATGTCGTTCGTCGGCGCGCTCTTCCAAAGGATCGGCGTCGGCATCGAAGGAAAGCAGCAGCGGACTGAAGGCGGAAGGCGGAAGCGCGTCTATCGACTGGTCAACGTCGAGCGGGCGCGCCTGCGCACCACCGGCATCCGCAAGCGGCACGCAGACCGCACCGCGCCGGTGTACGAGTTTTTCGGAACTGCTGTCACAACACATCATATAAATAAAAGAAAGTCCGGCGTTGTGACGGCTGCTGTTACTGCTGTTCACTAGGAGGCGCGTATGGCGATCTATCGCGACGTGACGTTTTGGCGCGGCGCGACCGACGGCGACTGTGAGGCGACGGTGGTGCGGGCGCGGCTGCTGGAGATGGTTATTGAATTGGGGGAAGGCGAACAACCGGACAAAATGACCGCGTGGTACGAAGCGGAGGACGGGGGGATCATCGTGTACGAAGTAGAGTGTTGGGAAGCGGACGGCTGGATGAGCGCCCGCTGGCGGAGCGTTGCGGAATGAGATCGTTTGACGAACAAGCCGCGTTCGGTCTGCCCTACGAACGCTTGATCGCGCAGGCGGCGGCGCTGCTGCTCTACCCGCAGCGTCTCGATCTGGCGCTTGTGCGACTGGACGCCTACGCGCCGCTGGATTTTCTGATCGTTGACGGCGAGCGACCGGTTGCCGCGCTTGAGGTCAAGCGCCGGTCGGTGCGCTCTGATACGTATCCGACAACGATTATTCCACAAACCGTCGTTGACGCGGCGCGTCGCTTGACAATTCCCGTCTATGCTGCTATTCTCTTCACCGACGGACTGGTAGTATTCGATGTGCTGCGCACGCCCTCCGGCGTTCGCTGGCTGCGCACGCGGCGCGGGGCGCTGCGGAAGCACCGCGAGTACGACATCTCAGAAAGGTTGGTGAAAGTTGAGGAAGTACATCAACGACAGAGACGAAGCGCTTGATGCGGTACAAGCGCTGCTCGAATGCGAAGCGCTTGCGTTTGACATCGAGACGCAACCACTCTTTTGGTATCCGAAAGAGCGAACGAAAACGGCGTATCGGGCGTACTTCAACTATCTCAAGCGCAACCGGTGGGGGTTGACGTTTGACCCCGACCCCGACGATCTGCCCGACCCGCTCCCCCCGCCGGTCGATCACCTCGCCGAGAAGCAGCGTCTGCAGCGTCTTCTCGAAGAAGCCCGCGTGAAGACGCGCGGGAGGACGACGGCTAACCGACGCATCGGTGATCTGGAGGGCGCGCTGGAGGCGCTTGAAGACGAGGTTGTTCCGGCGTGGGTGATGCGTCACGTCGCCCGGCTGCTCCAAACCGGCGACTACGCCAACGACCCGGTGCGCCCCGGATTAGACCCGCGCACATCGCGCATCTTCCTCGTCCAGTTCGCAACGCCGTCCGGCGACGCCTACTGCTTCAACGTGCGTCGTACTGGGCTGGACGTTTTCATTCCGATCTTCGAGCGCGCGCCGCTGGTCGGGGCGAACCTGACGTTCGATGTGCAGTTTGTGCTGCACAATCTCGGGATTTTCCCGAAAGTGGAGTGGGATGTCGTTGTCGCCGACCGCGTGATCACGCTCGGTCTCGACGTTCCGCACTCCCTCGCTGCCGTCGCCGAACGCTGGATCGGCGAGACGCTCGACAAAAGCGTTCGCGAGACGTTTGCCAACCCTCACGCGCTGGAGCCGAACCCGGTGCAGGTCGAGTACGCGCTGAAAGATGTCGAGGTTCTCTTTGCGATCCAACACCGCCAGCAACAGCGCGCGGAAGCGTTGGGCGTGCCGGACGCGGTGCGTCTGTTCGTCAGTCTCACCGTTCCGACTGCCGCCGTCGAGTATTGCGGGCTGCGCATCGACGCCGCCCGGTGGAACGAACTCGCCGACGAGGCGGAGCGGCGACTGCGCGCTGCATCAGAGCAGTTCGCCGAATATCTCGGCGTCGAACCGAACGAGTTGACGAAACGCGAACTGGTGAAAACCGCGGCGAAGATGCGTGGGGTGAACATCGATTCGCTCGATAAGCAAGAGTTGGGCGAAGTCGAACGCGAGTACGAAGACGACCCGGAGCGGCGTCGGTTTTTTGAGTTGTACCGCGTCTGGTCGCACTGGCAGAAGCGTGTTTCGACCTACGGGCGGTCGTTCCTCGCGCATATTCACCCGCTGACCGGGCGGGTGCACCCGCATCTGAAGATAGCCGGGGCGGACACCGGGCGGTTCGCGTGCGGGGAGCCGAATTTACTGAATATCCCGCGCGGCGAAGGAGACGACTTGGACTACCGCAGCGCGTTTATTGCGCCGGAGGGGTACGTCTTTGTCAACGCCGATTATGCCGCGATGGAACAGCGCATCGCGGCGGACTTGTCGGAAGACCCGGCGCTGTTGGCGCTGTTCTGCGCCGGGGGCGACAACCACAGCGTTACCGCGGCGCTGATGTTCCACCTCCGGCGCGGGGACGTTGCAGAGCCGCAACCGGCAACGCTGACGTTCCAGAATCAACCGGTCGAGGGATACGTCGTACCGGCGAGTTGGGACGCGCAGCGAACGGTGCGGTTTGTGTTGGAGAGCGGGCTGGCCGACCTTATCGGTAAGAAGTATAAGAAGTCAACGCGCCAGATTGCCAAAGTCGTCGCGTTTCTGTACTTCTACGGCGGCACTCCCGTCGGACTGGCGAAGAAGTTACATCTATCAGTCGAAGAAGCGGCGCAATTCTTCCGCGACTTCCGAGCGGTGTATCCGATACTGTCGAATTGGTTTGCGGATACCGCCCGCGCGCCGTTTGAGCAGACCGCGAAGCGTCTCGACGGATCGAACATCGGATACGTCTCGACATATGCCGGTCTGCGCCGCTGGTTTACATTGCCGAAACCCTCCGCGTCGAACAACGAGCAATGGAAACAGCGCGGCGCGATCCAGAGGCAGGCGATGAACCACCCGTGCCAGGGCGGAAACGCGGTCATTATGGCGCAGGCGATGGTAGACGCCTTCCGGCTAACAGAGCCGCGCGAGGGCGGCGTTGAGGCGACGTTGGGGATCGAGCGGATGATCGTTGCGCCGATCTACGACGAGGCGCTGGCGATTGTCCCCGCGTCGCTGTCGGAGGAGGAAGCGCAGCGCTGGCTGGAGCAGACGATGCTGAACGCGGCGCAGCGGTATATGATGCACTGCCCGCCTGCGGTCGAAGCAAACCCGATTTCAAAGAATTGGAGGAAGTACTGATGAGTGCGTTTTTCGGAGTGAAGATACAACGACAACAACCACTCGTTGACGCGATCCGCGCCGCCGTCGCCGCGAAGCGCAGACCGGTCGCGGCGCGGGATCGGGTGTACGCGAGCGAGATTTCCGGCTGTGATCGGCGTATCACCTTTGGGTTGTTAGGGTGTGAGCCGGACGCGCCACGCTCAGACAGTCCGTCGGCGCTGCTGGGCGACGCGATCCACGCGCATCTCGAAGCGCTGTTGATGGAGGCGTTCCCCGGTCGCGTTGAAACAGAGGTGCGGGTGGTGAGCGGCGCGGTCTCCGGGCGGATCGACGCGCTGCTCATCGAAGAGGACAACACGCTGACGGTGATCGACATCAAAACCGTCAGCGCAAAGGAGTGGGCGTCGCGGTCGAAGACCGAGGAATACATCGATCAGATCAGCGTGTATGCGGCGCTGGTCGAGGCGCAGACGGGGGTTGTGCTGCTGGTCAACCGCGACACCGGCGAGATGGAGGAGATGCGTTTCGAGATCGACCGCGCCCGCGCGGAGGCGCTACTCTATAAGGCGCTCCGGCTGCAATCACTCGCGCTGGAAGGGTATATCGCGGAAGCAAAAGCGTGGGGTACGGAAGAGTGCCGTTGGTGCCCGTTCCGCAAGCGGTGTGAACCGCTTGACAAAACGGGCGTTCTGGTGTATAGTGACGGGTAAGGCGAGTGTGCCTGAGTCGATAGAAAGGAAAGGAACAATGTTCAAGGAACTCATCAGCAACTCCGGCAATGGACGCGAACGACCAGAACTCAACGGGGCGTACACAGCGATCTTTCGCGGCGTGTCTCAGCGTCAACGACCGACCTTCGAGACGAGGAACGACCCGGAGCCGACGCTCGAAGATGTGTTCGTCTTCGAGTTCGAGGTTGTAGACGCCGAGTTTGACGAGCCGATCCGCGTTTCAAAGTGGGTGCGCAAACCCACGCGGTTGACACATCCGAGCAAGAACGGAAAAGTCACCAATCTGTATCGGGTTCTCGCTGCGCTCTACGGCGTCGTTCAGATGTCGGACGCACAGTTGGAGAACGCAGAAGAATTTGTGGAGAAGGAGGCGATTGGACGGCAGTACCAACTCACGTTGGAGACGAAGCCGAGCGGGTGGATCGAAATCGTCCACATCGCCCCCGTTCGCGCGCGCCGGAAGGAAAAGCAGATCGATGAAGTGCCGTTCTAAAAGCGAACCTCGCTGGAAAAGAAAGGAGCGTGACGCATTACGGGCTTTGCAAGCCACATTTGGGCGGGTGAGCGATCCGTCGCTTGCCCGCCTTTTGACGCCGACCGGGCGCGTGGGGCACCTCACACGCTTCGGCGTTGATGGGTTCGTTGGCAACGAACCCGGTTTCGCGGTGGAAGTGAAAGCGAGGAAACGAATGTTGACGAAACCGACGCTTGATGCGTTACTTCAGACAATCGACCGCGCGGCGCGCTTTGAGCGCATCCCGCTGTTCGTTTTGGTGTTCGGGGATGATGTGCCAACCAGAACCGAAAACGGCGCGCGGGTGGATCGGGAGTGGGTGATGATGCCCCGGCGAGTGTTAGATGAACTCGTCGGGAAGGAGCGGAAGGATGAATGACGCTGAAGAGCGCTTTGTGCGCCGGTACGCGCATCTGGCAGCCGATGCGCCGCTCGACCGCCACGCGGCGCGGGCGCTGCTGCGGCGCGCGTTGGCGGATCGGGAGGCGCTGGCGGAATATCTGCTCGAACACGAGTGCGCACCGTCGTTGCTCGGTGAGTTCATCTATCGTCATTGGAACGACGCGCTGAGCGATGCGGCGCGCGGCGCGTCGTTGCGTCTGGCGTCGCGGACGCTGCGGGCGCTGGATTGTCTTGAGGAACGCGACCGGTGGGCAGTGCTGGAGTGGATGCAGCGTGGGGTTGTTCCGTCAACGCGCATTCTGTGTCGGTTGTGTGAGGAGATCGACGATGCGTGACGACGATCTGCGCGCCGCGATGTCGTTCTTCGCCGAGCGGCTGCGCGGCGCGGATTTGAGCGAAGCGCGACTGCTGCGTTGGACGCGCCACAAACTGCGCAGCGACGCGCAGGCGGTTGCGGAACTGATGCTGACGGTCGGGTACAGACCGACGTATATCCGCTACTTCTTGCGCTATCACGTTCCGGCGCTCAACGAGCGCGCGGCGGTCGGGGAAACGTATGTCGATCTCGACGCAGCGGCTGAAGCGCATCTGGGGCTGTGTTGGCGTCTTGACGAGGACGTACTGACCGTCTATTCCGACCTCCACTCCGCCGCGAAGCGGCTGCGCCAGCCGTACCGCGATCTCGCGGCGGTGTGTTTGCGGTGGGGGTACGTGCACGAGACGGTGGTGCAGATGTTGGCGAAGGAGCTGGAGCGGAAATGAACAAGAGTATGTATCGTCTCTACCGGAAGTTCACCGCCTTTCGCCGCCTTCAAGCGGTGAGGGTTGCGGTACTGCCGGCGTGCGCGGGAGCAACCCGAAAACGCCCGCGTTGGGTGATGCCGGCGCCGGAAGCGGAGCGTCTGAGGAAGACGCTGCGAAAGATGAGAAAGGAAGGCGAAAATGTGGTGGAAGATTGAGCCTATTCCGCATCAAGAACTGGAGGAGTGGACGCACGCGGTCGGTCGGTTTGAGCGCGCCGCGAAGCGCGACGTTGCGGTGCGCGCGGCGGGCGTGTTCGTCATCTATGAACTAGACGGTGTGTTGGGGTACGTCGCCGGGCGTGAAGCGCCGGACGGGGCGTACCTCGTTGAGCGCTGGGTAAGGAAGAAGAAAGGGTGGACGCTCTATGAGTGATATTATCGCCTGGATCATCGCGGGGGGCGTCATCCTCGCCCTCGTCAACAGCAACGTCGCCGACGGACTGCTGAGCGCGCTCGACCTCAGCGACAATCTCAAGCGTGCGGTGGACTGGGCGCGCGGGGTGCGCGGGGTTCCGGCGGGCGTTGCTTCGGCGTGTTTCTTTATTCTTGCGTATGTCTTCGGCGCGTTGGCGTATCGCTACGATCTCGTACCGACCTGGCGCTTCATTCAGCCGATTGCGGCAGACGTATTGGCGACGGGCGCGGAGTGGTTGACGCTGTTCGCGTTGTTCCTCACGCTGCTGCCGACGCTGATCGAGTTGGCGACGGTCGGGCTGGTGCAGCGGGACATCAAAGCGTTGCAGTGGATGGTGTATTTCTTCATTTTCTTCGATATTGTCACCGACTTCGGCGAGGCGGTCGCGTTGGTGGAGGTATGGCAGCGCGGCGGGTTGTTTGCGCCGTTGCCGGACGCGCTGCAAGGCGCGGCGGTGGTGATGGCAAAAATCGGCTGGACGTTTGCGGCGTCGTTCGCGTTTGAGTTCCTCGCCATTCTGTGCGCAGTAACGGCGCTGCTGTTGGCAGCGAATGTCAGAGCGCCCGGCGGCGGAGGAGGAGGCGGACGGTGAACGTCAGCGGCAAAACGGTGTTTCTAATGCTGTTCGGCGTCGCGGTCGCGTTCAGCGTTGACCCGATTGCCGGCGTCTTCGCGTTCCTCGCGCTGGCGGCGGCGACCAGCCGCGACGCGGCGGCGCGCGTCTACCACACGCTGAACGACGCCGCGTACCGGGTCGAGCGGCAACTCGAACAGCGCGGCTTGCTGCCGACGGCGCTTGTCGGGGGTGTCACAACACAGCGTATAAATAAAGAAGAAGATACTGTTGTGACGGTTGATGAGCAAGCGCCCGCCGGTGCGGGCGCGGGCGTCGCAGCACATACGCCCGCCGTCACAACACCGTATAGAAATAAAAGAGAAGATGATGTTGTGACGCTTCCTTCTCCGTCGCTGTTCAATCCAACCGACCCGCGCCCGGCGCGGTACGCCGTCCCGCTGGGTGTTGACCAGACCGGCG
>Ga0308389_1001798_pt1 | contig 14104 bp, 10 predicted proteins | sample Hotspr2Sample148_FD_202362 | JGI IMG/M metagenome (GOLD analysis project Ga0308389, IMG submission 202362) | Hot spring phototrophic mat microbial communities from Mushroom Spring, Yellowstone National Park, Wyoming, United States - 20040719_148 ... | reverse complement strand
CCACCCAGATAACATCCCTCGGCTGGATCCAGGGTACTTTTTGAGGCATCACTATTGATACTCGAAGATATAGACCAAATGGCCTTCCTTGGCTAGAGGGGGCATGGTGCTAGGAGCCGGAGGCAACAGGTGTCTGTGGGGGATGAAGATGTTGGGCTTGGAGGCCTTCCTATTGGTCTTCGCAAAACTATTGATCTTCGCAAAACCAAGACACACCAGCGAGCTGAAAAACCAGGGATTTTGTCTCTCACTAAGATTTGCGAAGCTCAATAAGGGAGACCGACGTGGCCAACACCAGCGAACTTTGTGTGCCTACGATTTGCGAAACTCAATACCCCCGATACAAGGCACAATAAGAAACTTCGCCTCGAAGGAAGCCAACACGATGTCGAGCGAACAGGCCTTGGCCGACGGCATCTGCTCCCTCCTTGGAGGCCCTGAATACTTTACCCTCCTTTGTCCTTGACTTCGTGAAGTTTCCGAATTCCTTTCCGTCAAAGAGGGGAACGGGCTGAGTTCATTCCCGCGGCACAATACCTTCTTACCGAGGGCAAGCCAGAAAGTATCGATCTGCGTTTTCCGGCAAAGCGATGCGGGAGCATCTGCCCGGGCTGGCCGAAAGGGGATCACGGCCGTCCAGCAAGCCGTGCTTTTCCCAGGATCAGGCCCAGGATGCCCAAAACGAACAGAAGGGCCGTGCTCGGTTCCGGCACGCCCACGGAGAGAATTCCTTCGGTGTACAAACGGGAGGTATCCCAAAAGATCGCAGGTCGAGAAAATGGCGGAAGCTCCAGACGATCAAATTGCCCCACCAGCACGCCCCAATCCAAAATGTCGAACGAAGAGCCGATGGCCGGTTCCCCAGAAAGCAAGTTCAGCCGCAGGGTGCCACCTAAACGGAGCGTGCCCGGGACGATGAGTTTGTCGGCCGTGCCGCTGGCGGCATCCACATCGACCACCAGCACGCCGGTGTCGGTCTGGGTATAATCCAGGCCCCCTTCCACCTGCACTTCTGCCAAGGAAAGAGGACGTGCCGGATTGGCTCCCCGAAGCTGCACCTGTACATATCTACCCTGAATATTCCCCGGCAACGTGATCGAGAAGCTGGGATTGGGATAACCGCCTTGGGTAAAGTAATCGCCGCCCCAGACTTCCTGAAGCGAATCGTCCAAAACGGACACCCGGAAGTCGGAAAGCCGTTCTCCGCAACAATCGGTCCGGTTCCACAGGGTGATGGTCCTCAGGCTGGCAGGGGTGCCTAAATCCACCCGCCACCAAGGTTGATATTCGTCGTTCGTGTGCGTAACGGAATTGTTCCAGAAATTGCCATCGGTGTTTCCGTCGATGGCTCGGCTGGCCACTCCACCCCAAGCCGTGCTGGATTGCGTAGCGGTCGAACCGCGAGTTTGCAGGGCCAGATTGCCGCTGGCGAAACGGGTCGTACCGATCGTGCCTTCCCCGCCGGGGTTCAGGATACCGCCGCTATTGGTGATAGAACTCTGGATGGTTGCCGAGGAGATCACCACCGGCCCACTGGCCAGGGCCGCTATCTGGGCATCGCTGAGCACTTCATTCCAGATAGCAAAATCATCGATTCAGCCAGGCCAAAACACTGTTCCAATCTCCGACCCGATAGCAAACGAAGTGATCCCGGTCATCGTGTAGGTTTGGGGCGTTTGAGGAGTTCCGTTGACCACCACCTTGGCCAACGATAAGGGCCGTGCGGAACCGGTGTTGTTAAGCTGTACTTGGATATACCGTCCGGTTACGCCGCCCACGTGGATGGGAATTCGATCGGAACTGGGATTGATCTCCGTGGTGAAGAGGTCCCGGCGGAAGACCTCGTTCATGCCGGCGTCGAAAATCGAGACATGGAAATTCGAAAGCCGATCCCAACAGCAATCGCTCCGATTAAAAAGGACAATGTCGTGGATGGGGATTTCACTGGCTAAATCGACCCGCCACCAAGGCTGATATTCGCTGTTCGTATGGGTGACAGAACCGTTCCAGTAATTACCATCCGTATTTCCGTCCACGGCGCGGCTGGCCTCCGCCACCGAATAGGTGCTGGATTGGGTGGCCGGCTTATTCAGGGCAGCGCTGGATGTGCCGCTAGGCGCTGTAATTTGCCAAAGTTGGCCGTTCAGATAGATTTTCATGACCCCCGCGGTGGCATCTTTGGTAAAGGCCCAGTGGTTCCATTGGCCTTTGATGGCGGAGGTAGTGGCTGCCGATCGTAGGCGCTGCCGCTATTACCGGCATCCCAATAGACCCTGCCATTACTCCAAGGCAGATGGGCATTCAGCACCCGGTTGCCCGCGGCGTTTTTGCCTCCGAACACGGTGCTATTGCGAGGCAGGGAATCATCTCCATACGCCCAGAAAGAAATGGTAATCTTATCCGAAAGGGTGCTGAAAAGGTTGACCACGTTGCCCACGAGAACCTGATCATCTGTTCCGTCAAATTGCAAGGCTCGGCCGAATCGGCCTGCCGTCGTATGCACGACGCCTCCCTGAAGTTGGCCTGGGGCCAGGATACTGGCGGCGCTACCCGCGGTAACCCCGGAAGGTTCGTCGAAATTCCAGTAGGCAAGTAGTGCCGCTTCCGCTCCCGAAGCCAATCCCCACCACACGATCCCAACCACCAATCCAATGCCCACCTGCCGCCCAAAAGACGTGAACATGGACATAACACCCCTCCTCATCGTAAGGATAGAAGATGACCTATGGCGCTTTGCAAATCATAGAGACACCAAATCCCCTCGCTTTGGGAGACGTGGCTGTCCCTTGGGCTTGCGAAGATCAATAATGGGTATCTGTTACGAAAATCCCGGAAACATCGGTCCCCCTAGAATGCATATCCCCCATTTCACCTTCGGCTATGGAACCCCCTGAATATCCTTGGGGTTGTGCTTGTGAGGGTTGGGGCGACGGGCATGGGCTACTAGCCCCGTGGGCTCCCCTCCAACTCAAGCGAACTTCAGAAAATCCGCTATCATCTTTTGTAGTATAATCACGCCGCCGATGGTGTCAAACATTGGGCAGAAAATTTTCCTAAACGGTTGCTCCCCTCTCAGGCCAGGACTAGGCAGAACATTTCTCCCACGGGATCGGCAGAGGAGAGATTTTTGGCAACCTCTTTGGCCGCAAGAACTTAGATGCGGTCTCGAAACTCCATTTCTACCCGGAACGGCCGGGCAAAAGAGCGAAACCATGGCTTTACCAGAGAGCCTCCCCGGCATACCAGAAAACACCATGGAGATGAGGCGGGAAAAGGATAGATTTCCCCGACAACCTCTGCGAGCCGATTTTTCATCTTCGCAACCTAAGGGAGACTGATATGCCGGAAAACCAGGGAGTTTGGGGTCTCTCCCTTTTGCGAAGATCAGGACGCGTTCTTTATCCACTGGCGCAGGCGAGCCTGGGCGAAGTTCCACAGGCGTTGGGCCGTCCGGAGCGAAACCCCTAGTGTCTGGGCCGTCTCCGCCATGGTGTAGCCGGCAAAAAAACGCATCTGCACCACCCTGGCCGCCAGCGGCTCTTCCTCTTCTAGGCGTTTCAAACATTCCTCCACCTGGAGGATTTCTTCGCAGTGGGCGTCCACGGCGGGTTCTTGGGTGGGGGCCGGCTCCGCTGCTGCGGGGTGCTGGTGGGCCTGCCGCTTTTGGGCCAACCGCCGCCGGGCATAATCGACCAGCACCTGCTGCATCGCCCGGGCCATGGCCGCAAAGAAATGCCGCCGATTCTCAAAACTCTCCACCTTTGCCGGTTCGCCGAAAATCCGCAGATACGCCTCATGGACCAGCATCGTCGGCTGCAGAAGGCAGTCGGGCTGCTCGCCGCGCAGTTTCGCCTCGGCCAAGCTGCGAAGCTCACTATAGAGACTCTCAAACAGGGCCTGCTGGGCCTTGCTGTCCCCCTGGCCGATTCGCTCCAAAAGGTGCGTGATGTGATGGGTACTTGGCTCGTTCATCGTTCGGCCTTCGATTTTTTTGCTTGCCGCTCTATTCCGCGGGAATGGCAAAAAGTTCACTCTTTCTTTGGTTCTTTTTCCGGGAGTTGTTTTACCCATGTTTCCCGTTCGGTTTGCCATTTTTTTACGTCTTCCGGTTTCCCCAAGGCGGTATAGAGTTCCACCAGGCGATCCACGGCTTCTAGGATCCGCTTTCGGGCTTCCGGGGGGATTTGATCGGCCCGGTCTTTGAGGCCCTGGTAGCCTTCTCGTAGGAGCGGTTCGGCCTCGGGGTATCGTTTTTGGCCCAAGAGTGCCCCGCCCAGCATGGAGCGGGTGTTGTCGGTGCTCCAGTGGTCTGGCCGTTTTTCCTGTCGGATGTGGAGGCACTCTCGGAGGACCTTTTCCGCCTCGGCCCATTTTCGCTGTTGGAGCAGGTTCCAGCCCAGCCCCGCCAGTTCGTCGGCATATTCCATGGATTTAGCCCCAGATCGTCTTTCGATCACGGCCAGCCATTTCCTCCGCCAAGCTTCCGCCCGATCAAACTGCTTGGCTTCCTCGTAAGCTCGAATGGCTGCAGGAACGGCCAAATCTGCAATAGGAATGGTAAACTTATGTTTCTCCATCCCCTCCATTGCCTCTGCCCATAGCGGCAGGGCCTTTTCCACTTGCCCAGCCCGCCGGTAGGCGACGGCGAGGTTATGCATGCTGGTAAGCGTATCGGGGTGATCTGGCCCCAGCTTGGCCCTTTGGAGCTTGAGCGTCTCTTCCAAAAGGGGCAGGGCCTTTTCCACTTGCCCAGCCAGCAGGTAGGTGAGGGCGAGGTTATTCATGCTGGCAAGCGTATCGGGGTGATCTGGCCCCAGCTTGGCCCTCCGGAGCTTGAGCGTCTCTTCCAAAAGGGGCAGGGCTTTTTCCAGCTCCCCAGCCTCCCGGTAGGCGACGGCGAGGTTATGCATGCTGGCAAGCGTATCGGGGTGATCTGGCCCCAGCTTGGCCCTCCGGAGCTTGAGCGTCTCTTCATGAAGGGGCAGGGCTTTTTCCACTTGCCCAGCCCGCCGGTAGGCGACGGCGAGGTTATGCATGCTGCCAAGCGTATCGGGGTGATCTGGCCCCAGCTTGGCCCTTTGGAGCTTGAGCGTCTCTTCATGAAGGGGCAGGGCTTTTTCCACTTGCCCAGCATCCTGGTAGGCGACGGCGAGGTTATTCATGCTCCTAAGCGTATGGGGGTGATCTGGCCCCAGCTTGGCCCTTTGGAGCTTGAGCGTCTCTTCCAAAAGGGGCAGGGCCTTTTCCACTTGCCCAGCATCCTGGTAGGTGAGGGCGAGGTTATGCATGCTGGCAAGCGTATCGGGGTGATCTGGCCCCAGGTGGGCTTGACGCGTGGCTAGAACCTTTTCGAAAAGCCGGGCTGCCTCCTTCGGATAACCAAGGCTTAGAAGGCTTGTGGCAAGCGTGGCTTGCAAATAAGCCACCTCCAGGGGATCGCCTACGGACTCTTCCTCCAATTGCCCGGCAGCCTGTACCAAACGTTTTGCCAGGACCGCTTCTACCGGCTCCTGGGACTCTTTGATTTTTCGGATGTCCAGCTCCTCGAAGATTTCTGCCAGGATTTGGTTGCTACGGCGGACTTGTTCGAGGCGGCGTTCGGCTTGTTGGCGGGCCGCCTGGGCCTGGGCGGCTGCTGTCTGGGCCTTTTGCCGTTCCAATTCGGCTTGCTCCCGCTGGTATTCGGCTTCTTTTTGTTGGCGTTGGGCTTCTAGGCGGGCTTGGTGTTCGGCCTGGGCCGCTTTTTCCGCGGCGATGCGGGCGTTTTCGGCAATCTGGCGAGCTTGTTCGGCCTCCAGGCGTTGGCGTTGGGCCTGGGCGGCTTGACGACGGGCTTCCAAAAAGCCCCACGTGCTGCCCACCAGGCCCAGTCCGAGGGCCAGGATCACCGCCCCCACCGCCGCCAGGAGGCCCCGATACCGCCGGGTAAATTTCCGCATCCGATAGGTCCAACTGGGCGGAGCGGCCATGATCGGCTCGTGCCGACGGTACCGACTTATATCCTCCATCAGCGCCCCGACCGAGGGGTACCGTCGGCCCGGTTCCTTCTCTAAGCATTTCAGCACGATCCAGTCCAAATCCCCCCGGAGGCAGTGGGCCAGGCCGGCGGGAGTTGTGCCGCGGCAGGCAGCCCGCTCCTCCGCCCCAGGCTCCTGCAGCACCCGCTGGCTGGGCCGGATCGGCTCCCGATGCCGAATGATCTCCACCTGTCCGACCAGTCCGCCGTCGGCCCCACTTAAATCCAGCGGCGTTAGCCCAGTCAGCAGCTCGTAAAGGATGGCGCCCAAACTATAAATATCGGCCCGGGTGTCGATCCGCAGCGGATCGCCGCCGGCTTGTTCGGGCGCCATGTAGGCGGGCGTGCCGAAAAAGGCCCCCAACATCGTTTCCACCGTTTGCGGCCCAAGCCGACGCTGCAACGCCTTGGCCAATCCAAAATCGATCACCTTCACCCGAGGCCGGCCATCCTCCTCATAGGCCAAGACGTTGGCCGGTTTCAGGTCCCGATGGATCACCCCCTTTTGATGGGCATGTTGGATGGCCGAACAAAGCTCCAAAAATAGCTCCAGCCGATCCGAAATCGAAAGCCGAAGATCATCACAAAACTTGCTCATCGGCCGCCCCGCTCGGACCAATTCCATGGCATAAAACGGTCGGCCATCGGGCAGCACCCCGCCCTCATAAATGTGGGCGATATTGGGATGGTCCATCAGGGCCAGCACTTCCCTCTCCTGCAAGAAGCGGGCAATCAGCGAATGGGCTTCCGGCCCGCCCGACCACCGGAACACCTTCAGGGCCACTTCCCGATGGATCGGCTCCCGCTGCTCGGCCAAATAAACACTGGAAAACCCCCCGGAACCTAAAAGCCGTTTGACCTGATAGGGACCGACGGATTCTAGATGGGTATCCTCCAGGCCCACCGAGAGGGTGGGCGGGGCTTGGCCGGGGGTGTCGGCCAAAAGCTCCATGACAGGCCGCTCTAAAAAACCCTCCCGCTGCGCAGACCGATACGCCTCCAGCAACTGCCGGACCTCCGCGGCCAAGTGCTCATCCCCCGCACAGAACTCCCGAACCGCCTCCTCCCACCGCGCAGGGTCCTGTTCATACCGATCCAGAATGGCGTCAAAAATCTCTCTTACCGAGCGTCCCTTCGGCATGGGCATCCTCCTCCACTTGTTTATAACATTTCAGCCGACTAAAGTAACTACCCGCTGCCGCCGCTGGTCAGACCGGCGGAGCAAAGCGAAGCCGGTTGCATCATTCGCCTCTCCCCTGGCGGGAGAGGCCGGTTTGGCCAGAGGCAATGCCGAAGGCCAAGCCGGGGAGGGGAAATAGCCCTTTATTCGAGTAGAATAGCAGAAAACGAAAAAGCCCGGTAGGTTCTCCCCCGAAGTCCGGAAGAACCTAAACCGGGCTCAAATTGGGTTTCGTAATTCACCGAACTGGATTAACGGATGGAACTTAATCTGCGAAGTCCGCTCTCCGCTACCTTAAGGAAGATTTTCGGCAGGCCGATTCTTTCTCTGAACACTACTATAGATTAGTATTTCCAACTCCAACCCCTCAGTTGCGTTCCGTTGTTGTAAGTAGAACCCCACATTCTGCCGCTTGGGGTTGGGAAACTCCAACCGTTGCCATAGTTAGAACTCCAAAATTTGCTGCTGTCCGGGAGAGTAAGACTCCAACCGCTACTGTAAGGATTGCTCCAAGTTTTGAAGCCTCCCGAAGAAAACGAATAACCTGGGGTACTTTTGTACCCGAACAGCGCCGATAACCAGTCTCCTGCTAAAGCGACATTCTGGCTTGCACCCCAGATCAACCCACTCACACACAGGCCAATCAGTAGCGCACGCAATTTCATGGCTCTTCTCCTTTCTTTAAAAAGATGCCTTTACGGATGCCTAACCACACCACCAAGTTGAGGAGGACCTATCGGCCCGTTGCCTGCTTCCCTAGATTTATGCGTAAAAGGGGCCGGGAATGTGCCAAAATTTTTGGGAACATGTCAGGCGAACGGGGGGTTGCCTTTTCTTCTGCTCCTCCAGAGGGGGGCTTCCCCACCCGGATGGGATTGCGTCAAGCCGCGGCCTCTCCTGCAGTGAGCAGAGGCATGTTCTGGATTCCTGCTTGTGTAGGAATGCCCCATGGGGCCCCCCTCAGCCGTCTTGCTGCTCGGGCTATCCTTTCCCGCCAGGCCAGAGACGGGGGATGGATTCCTGCTTGTGTAGGAATGCCCCATGGGGCCCCCCTCAGCCGTCCTGCTGCTCGGGCTATCCTTTCCCGCCAGGCCAGAGACGGGGGATGGATTCCTGCTTGGAAAGGAATGCCCCATGGGACCCCCCTCAGCCGTCTTGCTGCTCGGGCTATCCTTTCCCGCCAGGCCAGAGACGGGGGATGGATTCCTGCTTGCGCGGGAATGACCCATGGGCCCTGCAGCCGGGTGCACTTCACCCCGGCTAGCCTCTCGTGGAAAGGCCAGATGCGGGCTGGATTCGGGGAAAATGCCCTCCAAAGCCTTTTTCTCGGGAGTAGGGACAGGTATGATGGAAAATAGATGTTTGGCTTAAGCCGGTGGGAGACTGGAGGAGCGGAGGCCGAAGGAGTGGAAGCCGCTGAAGCGGGGGCCCCGCCCAGCGGAAGTCGGAGAATCGTTAGGCGGGGAGCGGAGGCGGAGCTTGGCAGAGTTTTCCGACCGGGGGCGTCAAGCCGCACTGAACGTGGAGAATTGGAGGCAACATCTTTTATGGACTCTTCCGAAGAGCCGAAACCTGCGAAACCCCAACGTGCCCCGGTTTCTGGCGGTGGGCGGTTGGTGTGGTATGGATTGCTTTTGGGGGGCGTGTCGCTGGTGATTGCCAGCCTGGTGAATGCGGAACGTCCGGTTCGGCTCGATTACAGCGATCTGTGGCGACTGATTGAGCAGGGTGCCCCGGAGCGGAATCCCCAGGCGGCCATTGAGGTGATCCAAGCGGAGCGGGGCCGACAGGTACGCATTCGCTACTGGAACCTTCGGGATTTGAAGATCGGGCCGCATGAAATTACCGGCCTGATCGATCGCCAGGTGGTGGCGCCGCCGGATCGCCAGAACGAGCCGGAAACCGACCTCCGCTTCACTACCCCCCGAATGGGCCTGGAAAACGACAATCTAGCCCTGTTTAAGCTGGCCATCGAGAAGGGGTTCCGTCGGATTCGTGCCGAAGAGCCGCCCAGCAGTTGGCGCTATTATCTCTCGATGTTGGTCTTTTTAGTGGTCTTTTCGGCGATTTTGCTGTGGATGATCCGTCGGGTGGGCGGGCCGGGCTCGGCCATTGCTTTTGGCCGAAGTAGGGGAAAATTTGTTGCCCAGGAAGAAGTGGGCGTTACCTTCGAGGATGTGGCCGGTCTGGACGAGGCCGTCGAAGAACTCCGGGAAGTGGTCGAATTCTTGAAGATGCCGGAGAAATTCCGGGTGCTGGGCGGCCGGATTCCTAAAGGGGTGTTGTTGGTCGGGCCGCCGGGCACAGGGAAGACGCTTTTGGCCAAGGCGGTGGCCGGGGAAGCGGGGGTACCGTTTTTCAGTCTGTCCGGCTCCGATTTTGTGGAGATGTTCGTCGGGGTGGGGGCGGCAAGAGTGCGCGATATGTTTCAGCAGGCCAAAAGCCATGCCCCCTGCATCATCTTCATCGACGAACTGGATGCCCTGGGCAAGACCAGGGGAACCAGTGTGGTGGGCGGCCATGACGAACGAGAACAAACGCTCAATGCGTTGCTGGTGGAAATGGACGGCTTCAGCACCAATAGCGGGGTGATTGTGCTGGCTGCGACCAATCGGCCGGAAACACTGGACCCGGCGCTGCTCCGGCCGGGCCGGTTCGATCGGCATGTGTTGGTGGATCGGCCAGATGTGCGAGGCCGGGAAGCCATTCTCCGGGTCCATCTGAAGAATGTGAAGTTGGACCCGGCGGTGGACGTGAAAGAGCTGGCTAGCCTGACGCCGGGGTTTGTAGGTGCTGATTTGGCCAGTATGGTCAACGAAGCGGCCCTGCTGGCAGCCCGAAGAGGTAAACAAAGTGTTACCATGCAGGAGCTGACCGAGGCCATCGAGCGGGTCACCGCGGGGTTGGAAAAACGGCAGCGGATCATGCACGAACAGGAAAAACTCCGCATTGCCTACCACGAAAGCGCCCATGCCCTGGCCGCCTGCAGCCTGCCGGGGGCTGATCCGGTGCATAAGGTGTCGATCATTCCCCGGGGCCTGGCCGCCCTGGGCTACACGATGCAACGTCCCGAAGGCGACCGGTACCTGCTGACCCAAAGCGAACTGGAAAGCCGAATCCAGGTCCTGCTGGCCGGGATCGTGGCCGAGGAAATCATCTTCCACGACATTTCCACCGGAGCGCAGAACGATCTGGAACGGGCCACCGAAATTGCCCGGAGCATGGTGATGGAGTTTGGGATGAGTCGGCTGGGTCGGATATCGTTTCGAGAAGAGGGCCGTCCGCTTTTCCTCAACCACAGCACCGAGTGGCCTGCCCCCCGGCTTTACAGCGAACAGACCGCCCGCGAAATCGACCAGGAAGTTAAACGCATTCTGGAGGAATCGCTTCAGAAAGTGCGGGAACTTTTGGAGGCCCGTCGGCCGGCTCTGATGGCCTTAGCCCAACGCCTGATGGAAAGGGAAGTGCTGGATACCGAAGAACTCCAGGCTACCATCACCGCTGCTATGGAGCAGACCCGGCCTGGGGAGAACCACCTCTCCCTGCCTGCCGAAAATCAACTCCCCCTGCCCGGCGAAAATCGACTCTCCTTACCCGCGGAAAACCAGCTCCCCCTGCCCGCCGGCCTGCAAGATGCTTCGGCTGGTGGTTCCGAATCTGCCGGTTCCGAAAAAAGCCCGGCAAACTCCAGCGCGCCCTGAGGGAGTCGAACCCCCAACCTTCGGTTCCGTAGACCGATGCTCTATCCAATTGAGCTAAGGGCGCTTAAAACAATAGAGCCAAAGCAGGCCCAACACTTCCAGCAAGATAGTAATTCTACAATTTTCTCCCCTCTTCTGCAAAGGGATCCCATCTTGTTCCCCTCCCCCCCGGCAGGATAGGAGCTTCTGGGAAAGTCAGAAGAAAGAGGAAGTGGGGTAAGCAGCTAGTAGGATGGGCGGAGGAGGCTTGTCGCAGGGCATTACCTATCCTGTACCTATTGAGCCGAATGAAGCACCGCCTCTCCCCTCGTGGGAGAGGCCGGCCCTCCCCAAGGCCAGGCCGGGTGAGGGGGCAAAAAAGAAGCCGCCCTTGCCCTTCTGCTAGCCCCCTCACCCTACCTTCTCGCCGGCCAGGGGAGAGGAGAAAACATTGCCTCCTCATTCGGCTAAAATGCTACCCCATCCTGAGTCTCTTTGTCTCTTTTTGCTATTCAAGGGGTTGGCTTGCATTTTCGGGGTTGGCTCGTGTGTGCGGGGCAGGGAAGGTAAGGAGTCGATGTGCCCGAAATACTTCCTGCTTGGTCCCAGTTCAGCCGAAGAGGGGGCCTGCTCCGGCCGCTGCGAAATCCTCTAGAAAGCGGAGGGAGAGCGGGCAGATCTGGGCTGCGAATTGGGGGGAGCGGTTGACCGGGCAGATTGGGTGCGAAGGGCCCCGATGACGGGGCGGACGAGTGGCCGGAGGCTCTGGCAGGTGCTGCCCTCGGTGAACCGTTTTCTAAAGGGATGCCTTTTGGCCGGCGTAGGAGGGGAAATTTTGGGATTTCCTGGGGGACTCAGGTGGAGATTTTGTAGGGTTCCCCGGAGGCCCTTTTTGGACACTTTGGAAATGGGACAGAGGTGGAAACGCCTATTTTTTGAGCATATCTACTTTTAGGGGGTATTTTACCACCTGTAATCATTTTGATCTTTTTCCGAAATGCTCATTAATTAGGCGATTTTCTTGTCGGTTGCCCTTTTTTGAGGCAAGCGGCTACTATTGCCATAACCCTTTAATATGCTTGCACTTACAGCAATGCTAGCAGCGTCCCTTACAATTCCAGCGAACCGGCTTTCTGCAGAAGCCTCCGACAGGCCCTTCCGGAAGGAGGGAAAGGAGAAATCGAAAGAACATTTTCTGGAAAGGAACCCCCAGATGAGTATGCCTGCTTTTTCCGGAAATTCCCTGAGTGCTCCCGATGTGCAGGAAATCTATCGAGCCGCCTACGAAAAATTTCGACAAGCCGCCAATTGGGTGGAGTTCTATCGGGAAATCTTTGGCGTGCGGGGCCTGCTGCGCCAGGCACTGCCGCTGCCCCACCAATATCATCAATTCCAACAAACCCAGGAATATGTGGAAATCCAACGGATGTTGGCCAAACTCCGCCAACGGAGCGGCCCAATCCCCGACGAAGAAACCAAAGTTATCACCGTCCGCATCCCCCGAAGCCTCTATGAAGCCCTCCGCAAAGAAGCCTACGACCATCAAACCAGTCTTAACCAATACTGTATCTCGAAACTCGTCCAGCTGCTGGACACCCGCATTTTTGGGGAATCCGAAGAGGCCGCTCCTGGCACCGCCGCCCCAGAACCCCTCCAGAACGAACCTGCCAGTTCGAGCATGCCCAGTAGCCCGGCTCCCGGCAAATCCCACTCCCCGGGCAAATGCCCGGAGAAAACCGCTCTCCCCGCCCAGAGCGGGCCAGAATAAACTCCTTCGGTTGGCCATGGGCTATAGCCGGACCTCTTCGTTCGACTTTCGTCATTTGGGACCCCTCTATGAGGGTGCCCCCTTAATTGGGGGAAATCGTGGGGGATGGGAACGGGGGCCATAGGGCACTGGCTGCAGAAGCTGCCCTCCCCGTGTATTGCCCCCAAGTAGGAAGCCAGGCAAGAAGAGCTTTACACTCTGGACACCCGCTTTCGCAACGAGCCCCGTCGCCCGGCTTCGCTTCCCCTAGACGGCCTGGCCTGCCAAAGGAAAGGCGAATTGCTTCATTCGGGTACTTATGTTACTATTGTTTCCCTTGGAAGTATTAATTCGTGTTAGGGGGCCGAGGGGTGGGTATCAAAAAGGAAGAAAGTATGCCAGGGGAGCCGCCGCCGGTGAAAAAATTGGCCCAGATGCAGCCTGGTCAAGAGGCCGATGTATTTGTCCTGATGACGAGCAAGGAACAATTACAGACTCGGGAGGGTAAACCGTATTTCAAAGTTGGCTTCCGAGATAGCACCCGGGAGATTGTCTTTCCTATCTGGGGGGATTCTCCTTGGGCGGAGGCATGTCGGGAGCATTGGACGCCCGGCCAATACTACAAAGTTCGGGCCGTGTATCGGGAAACTTCCTTCGGGCCACAGCTGGACATCCGTAAAATTCGGCCGGTCGTGGAGTCGGATCGCCAGCAGGGGTTTGATCCGTTGATGTGTCTTCCGCACACCCGTCAGGACCCCGGGGCGATGTGGGAGGAGTTATCCCGGCTGGCCCAGGAAGCGATCGACGATTCCTCGTTGCGCAGCCTGATCCAGAAGATTCTCGCAGATTATAAGGAACAAATGTTGATTATTCCGGCGGCCAAATGGCACCATCACGCCTACGTGGGCGGCTGGCTGGAACACACCTTACAGGTAACCCGCCACTGTCTGTATCTGGCCCAGCAATACCGGGCCGCCTATCCCGACTTGCAGCCGCCGGTGGACGTGGGCCTGACCGTGGCCGGGGCCATCTTGCACGACCTGGGCAAACTTCGGGAAATCCGGCTTGCACCGGCCGGTATCCAATACACGCCGGAAGGAGAACTGGTCGGACATGTGCTTTTGGGCCGGGATATGCTGCGAGAAGCGGCTGCGGAGTGTCCTGTACCGCCGGAGACCCTGCTCCGACTGGAACATATCATCATCTCCCATCAGCGGGAACCCGATTGGGGAGCGCCCAAACCGCCCATGACGCCCGAAGCCTTCCTGGTCCATTACGCCGATGACTTGGACGCCAAATTCCAAATGGTTTACACGGCTTTGACGGAGGAGCCGGCAACCGGGCCGTTCACTTCCGCCCGGAACGTCCTGGGCCAAAAACTCTTCCGAGGCTTGCCGCCCGAACCACCGCCGGCATCCTAGTGGTTCCTTCAGTGGAATTTTTAGCATATCTCTATTTTGGAGAACTTATGTTCTCCTAGC
>Ga0308389_1001797_pt1 | contig 14114 bp, 9 predicted proteins | sample Hotspr2Sample148_FD_202362 | JGI IMG/M metagenome (GOLD analysis project Ga0308389, IMG submission 202362) | Hot spring phototrophic mat microbial communities from Mushroom Spring, Yellowstone National Park, Wyoming, United States - 20040719_148 ... | reverse complement strand
AACTTATTTAGATATGTCTATTAATTTTCAATAAAACATATAATTCTGTAAAAGTTAATTATATTTTTTTGTCAATTATTTACAATTCACTTTCGATATAAGTTAATCATCCTTTAAATTAATTTTAAACAAAAAGAATAAGGTTATTTTTTATTTAGTATAAGATTGAAAAATTTAGTTGAAATTATATGCATTTTTTTATATTTTTTTTATAATTTATAAAGGTTATCATATGAAGAAATTCGAGTCAAAAAAAATCTATTTAATTATCGCAACGATTATCTTATTGTCGTTTGATATTTTAGCTTGCTCAACGGCGATCATTTCAGGCAAAGCGACAAAGGATGGAAGACCCATAATATGGAAACATAGAGACAGCGATTCTGAAGCTAATCATGTGACATATTTTAACGATGGCAAATATTCGTATTATGGGATTGTAAACAGCGAAAACTTTGATGGGAAAGAATTATGGGGCGGTTTTAACTCTGCTGGATTTGCAATAATTAACTCCGCCTCGTACAATTTAAAACCCGAGAATGATACGACTACGTTGAAAGACAAAGAAGGGGAATTAATGAAATTAGCGTTAATGACATGCGCTACTGTGTCTGAATTTGAAGAATTGTTAAAAAAACTTCCTAAACCTTTAGGCGTCGAAGCAAATTTTGGTGTTATAGACGCATTTGGAGGAGCGGCTTATTTTGAAACTAATAATTTTTATTATATAAAATTTGACGTTAACGACGTTAAAATTGCTCCAAAAGGTTACTTGATAAAAACAAATTTTTCATTTTCTGGAGATACTACAAAAGGGTTTGGATTCATTGGATATGAAACCGCTTTAGAATCATTTGAAAGCGAATTGTTAAAAGATAAAATTTCGCCTGAGTTTCTAATACAAAAAGTCGGTCGTTCTCTATATCACTCGAGAACAAAAGATAATTTTTTTGAAAAAAAATATTCTTTTAATGAAAAAATATTTAAATATTTTAGAGATTTTATCCCGCGATTTTCATCCACGTCTTCAATCTTAATACGCGGCGTAAAATCAGGAGAAGATCCGCGATATGCGACTTGTTTTGTTTCTTTAGGTTTTCCTTTAGTATCTCCTACTTTCTTTTTTTACAATTTATTTAATGAAAATTATCACGAATGGCTCAAGCCTAGAAATAATGAAAAATTTGCTCATGCTTATCTTTTATCAAAGCAATTAAAAAATAAATGTTTCCCAATTACAAAAGGAAACGGAAAAGATTACATTTTAATTAATGTTGTTATAAATTCTGAACAGAAAGGATACCTTGATATTTTGTTAGACGCGGAAAATAAAGAGTTTGAATTTGAGAAAAAATATTTTGAAACTATGCTAAAAAAAGAGCCTTCAATCGACGAGATTAATAAATTTAATTTTCAACAAACAAAAATTTATGAAAATGATTACTACTTAAAAATCTTGAAATAATCTTATTCCTTGTATTTCAATACTAAAGATCATAAGGAAGCTGCTTGTAAAAAAAAGATAAGGAAAAACTATTTAAATGTTTAAGCAAAATATGTGTTATTCAACAAACTAAATTAATTTAATTTGTAAAAAAAATAAATTATATAAATAAAACAGCTCCCGGTCCTAAAGGCAAATCTAAAATTATCCAAAAAACAAATAAAGTTATCCAAACTATAAAAAAAACAATAGAATAAGGAATCATAGTAGCGATTAATGTGCCAATACCGGCATTTTTGTCGTATTTATTAAGGAAAGCGATAATAAGAGCGAAATATGACATCATTGGCGAGATAACATTAGTTACGCTATCGCCGACCCTATAAGCTGCTTGTATTAATTCTGGGGAATAGCCAAGCAGCATAAACATTGGAATAAAAACGGGAGCCATAATTGCCCATTTTGCCGAAGCGCTTCCAATAAATAAATTAATAATGGACGAGACTATGACAAAAGCTATAAGCAAAGGGATAGCTCCTAACCCGGAAGATTTGAGAAAATAAGCTCCTTCTACAGCGATAATTAATCCGATATTTGTCCAATTAAATAAAGCAACAAATTGAGCGGCAAAAAAAACTAAAACGATGTATGAGCCCAATGTTTCCATTGATTTGCTCATTCCTTTGATTAAGTCATTGTCATTTCTTATAGTTCCAGCTCCAATACCGTAAGCGAGACCGCTTATCGCACCGCCTATGAAAACAATAGCGACAATACCGTTTAGAAAAGGAGATTTTAATATGCTGTTTGTTTTTGGATCGCGCAAATAACCGTTATCAGGAACTAAACCTAAAAGTATAAAAAAAATAAAAATTATAAACGCAATTCCGGCAAATAGCAATCCTTTTTTTTCTTCTTTGGAAAGGCTTTTAATTTCTTCTGCAGTTTCTTGTTTTTCGTATTTGCCAAGTCTTGGGATTATTATTTTTTCGGTTACAAAAGTCCCAGCCAATGCAATAACAAAAGTAGAAACAAACATAAAATAATAGTTTGCCGCCGCGTTAACTTCATAATTACGATCAATAATATGCGCAGCCTCTTGCGTCAAACCTGCTAATAATGGGTCGATAGTTCCGAGCAAAATATTAGCGCTGTATCCTCCAGATACGCCTGCAAAAGCAGCGGCTAATCCTCCTATTGGATGTCTTCCAACTGAAAGAAAAATTATTGCTGATAGTGGAACTAGAAGTACATAACCAATTTCGCTGGCAGCATTTGATAATATTCCGGAAAAGACTATTGCAAATGTTAAAAGTTTTTTTGGAGACTTTAAAATTAGCAATCTCAAAACGCTGCTAATTAAGCCGCTATGTTCAGCTATTGATATGCCTAAAAGCGCGACTAATACAGTTCCTAATGGAGCAAACGAGGTGAAATTTGAAACTAAATTTAATAGAATTTTATGAAGACCTTCAATTGATAAAAGATTTATAGGTTTAATTTCTTTGCCAGTTCCCGGGTGTATAACTGCAATATTAAAAAGGCTGACAAGCCAGGAAAGTATCAAAACGCCGAGTGTAAAAATTATAAAAAGAGTTGCTGGATGTGGAAGTTTATTGCCTATTTTTTCTATTACATATAAAAATTTATCGATAAATTTTTGCGAAGTTTCCTTTTTCATTTTACCTCTTGAAAGTATTATGAAGAACTTAAATATATATATTTTTTTATAGAAAGAAAATGAAATTAACTAAATAAAACGTAAAATGAATATCAAAATTCAAATTCAAAAAGTAATATTGGATAAATGATATTTAAGCGTTAAGTTATTCGTTTATGGGATTAAATTTCAAATTTTGACAAAATTGTATTGCAATTTGTGGATGTAAAAATATTCATTATTATGAAAAAATATAATATACTTTTAAAACGGTTACAATTATGCAATTGTTAAATTTTTTTAAACTGTATTAATAAATTGTTATATTCGTATAATTAACATCTAGAAATAACCAAAATGAAGTTAAAATTACGGCAAAAAATATTAGTGGGAAGTCTATTGCCAACAGTTGCCGCTATTGGCTTTATAAGTTATAATTTCCTTGTCAATTATTATTACGATGTTAAAGAAAATATATCAAAAAAATACGAAGCGGAACTTAAGTGGCGGTCGAATATCGTAATAGCAAAATTGGAGTCATATTTTAACGAAGCTGAAAATTTGGCGGATATCGTTAAATCTTATCGCTCCATTCCAGAAAATATTAGAAGAAGTTATCTTGATAAAATTGTTAATAGTTATACAGAAAGATTGGAAGACGCTTTATGCGTGTGGATTGTAATGGAAAGAAATGCAATTGATCAAGATAAGGATTATATAAATAACCCGTTTTTTGGCAACGAAGTTGGAAGGTTAAACGTCGCTTGGTATCGAAATAAAGGATTGGTAATGCGAACGCCTGGTTTAGTATCTGAACAAGAAGTTGAAAATTCTGATTATTATAACATTCCCAAAAAAACGCGTAAACGAACTTTGCTGCCTCCATATTATTATAGCTACACTGGCAATGAAGCAGAAATGTTTTTTGAAATATCGCTTATTGTTCCAATAATTGTAGAAGGAAAATTCCTTGGAGTAGCTGGAATTGATATGGATTTAAATTCCGTAAAAAATATTTTAACTCACGCAAAAATTAGCGAAGGAGATTTAGAGCTTCTTTTGTCGGACAACGATATGATAGTGCATTGTTTTGACGCTCAATTGATAGGAAAAGAAACAAAAAAATTTCAAGAAAAATATCAAATTGCATATGAAATAAAAAATATCTCAAGCGAAGATATATTAGAAATTGACCTGAAAAAATATGTTCCTTTCACAAGTCAATTAAGTTTAGCGGGGATTGAAGAGCCTTGGATTTTAATAGTTTTTTCTTCTTATGATACTATAATACATTCAATATATAATAACATAAAATCTGCGGTCATTATAACTGGTATAGTCTTGTCGTTTTTGGTAATTTTAATTTTATTATTTGCTAAAAGCATTTTAACGCCTATTACTCTTTTAAGAGGATACGCTTTAGAAGTAATGAATGGAAATTACAATTTGCAAATGAAAGAGCCTAAAACTAAAGATGAAATTGCCGATCTTCAACGCAGTTTTATTAAGATGGTAAACGAAATAAAAAATGCTTTTGAAGAAATTGAAAAAGAAAAGAATGAGATAAAAGAATCGTCGGTACAAATTCAAAAACTTAAAGAAAGGGCAGAAGAAGAAGAGCGCCTTTTAATGGGACATTTAAAATATCTATCCGAAAAATTTAAACTTTTAGCGGAAAAAAAATTAAATTTTGAATTTCAGAAAATTAATCATAAAAGTTTTGAGGAACTGAACTCAAGTTTTGAAATTACCATGGGAAATTTAAAAGTAGCAGTTGAGGAAATTACTGACGCCAGTCAAAATTTAGCAAATGTTTCTGAGGAAATTAGCTCAAGCTTGGAGGAGCTATCGGCGGGAGCGATTGAACAATCCGCTGAAATGCATAGTCTGAAAGAAAAGATACATAAATCTATAGACGCTTTTAAAGTTACTTTTGAAGAAGCGGAAAAAGGTAAAACAATATCAAATAACGTTAAAGATTCTACAGAAAAGAGCAAATTAAATTTAAAAGCGGCGTTAAATTTCGCTATAGAAATTGACGTATTAAATAAAAAAGCTTTTGAAAAAGTAAAGTCTTTAGGAAGCGATGTCGATAAAATCAGCGATATCTCTCAAACTATTATAGATATTGCCGATCAAACAAATTTATTAGCATTGAATGCCGCTATAGAAGCCGCCAGAGCTGGCGAACAAGGGAGAGGTTTTGCAGTTGTTGCAGACGAAGTAAGAAAGCTTTCTGAAAGAACGTCCAAAGCTGTAAAGGAAGTCGACGTCATTATTTTAAATATTAATTCAAGATCAAAAGAGGCTATCGATACGATTAGCGAACAGTATTCAAAGTATGAAAATCTAAAAAAACTTTCAAATCAAGCGATTAATGAAATAGAAAGAATAACGGAAAATATACAAAATCTTCTTAAAGCAATTGAAAAAATTTACAGCAGTTCGTCAACTCAAAAAGATACAGTGGAAGATTTTGAAATTTCTTTGAATAATTTATTTGATTATTACGAGCAAACCGCTAAAGTAATTACTGAAATATCTAAAGCTTCTAATCAATTAGCTCAATTAGCCGTTAAATTAAATAGTATGATTAAAAAATTTGAAGTATAAAAAAAGTCCGGCTTTGAACCGGACTTTTTAGCGACAAAATTAATGATTTTAAATCATACTAAGCCTTGATCCATCATTGCATTGGCTACTTTCAAGAAACCAGCTATATTTGCTCCAGCTAAATAATTTCCGGGCATATTATATTCTTTAGCAGTATTTAAGCAAGTATCGTGAATTCTGATCATAATTTCGCGTAATCTTCTATCGACTTCGTCTCTGGACCATGGCAATCTCATTGAATTTTGAGACATTTCAAGTCCGCTAGTAGCGACTCCTCCAGCGTTGGCAGCTTTTCCGGGAGCAAATAAAACTTTGTTTTCTTGTAAATATTTGATGGCTTCTAAAGTAGTCGGCATATTTGCTCCTTCGCAAACAACTTTGCATCCGTTTTTTACCAATTCCTTAGCGTCTTCAAGCAACAATTCATTCTGAGTTGCGCAAGGCAAAGCGACGTCGACTTTAATTCCCCATGGTCGTTTGCCGGGATAAAATTGTACTTTAAATTCTTTTGCGTAATCTTCAACTTTATCTCTATTGCTTGCTCTCATTTTTAACATAAAGTCGATCTTTTCTCCTTTTATTCCGTCTGGGTCATAGATAAACCCGTCAGGTCCGCTTAATGTTACGACTTTGCCGCCTAATTCATTAACTTTTTGAACTGCTCCCCAAGCAACGTTTCCAAAACCAGAAACAGCGACTATTTTACCCTGAAAATCTGTGTTAATAGTTTTTAACATTTCATTAGCAAAATAAACAACGCCGAAACCTGTCGCTTCTGGACGTATTAACGAGCCGCCCCAATTAATACCTTTTCCAGTTAAAACGCCTGTGAATTCGTTTGCTAATTTTTTATATTGTCCGAACAGGTAGCCAATTTCTCTTGTTCCTACTCCGATATCTCCAGCTGGCACGTCAGTATCAGGTCCGATATGTCTAAATAATTCGTTCATAAAGCTTTGGCAGAAACGCATAATTTCCATATCGCTTTTTCCTTTAGGATCGAAATCGCTTCCTCCTTTTCCTCCTCCCATCGGCAAGGTCGTCAAGCTATTTTTAAAAATCTGTTCAAAAGCCAAGAACTTTAATATTCCTAAAGTTACAGATGGGTGAAATCTCAATCCTCCTTTGTAGGGGCCAATCGCGCTGTTCATTTGAACTCTATAACCGCGATTAACATGAATTTCTCCTCGATCGTCAGTCCAGACAACTCTAAATGAAATTACTCTTTCTGGTTCAACAATTCTTTCAAGTATTTTGTAAGTTCGATATTCTGGATGGCGTTCGAATACAGGTTCTAATGTTTCTAAAACTTCCGTTACCGCCTGATGAAATTCTGGTTCGGCGGGATTCTTTTGTTTTACCATTTCAATAACTTTTTGAATATAATCGGACATAAACACCTCTTTTATGAATGTTTGTTAAGTTTGTTATTAAAAAATATAAAAAATATTTGCGATAACCAAATATTTTTAAATGAATAAAAAAGAAAAATTAAGTTTATATAGTATTGATTATCAAGGGAATAAATTTTTTTAAGAAGACTTTAAACTTGGTTGTTATTTATTTTTTGCAAATTATAAAGGAAATTGAAATCTTGTAGACATAATTTGTAATATAAATTTCAAGAAAAATTTAGAGCGCATAAAATTGCAATTATGCGCTAATTTTACGTTTGAAGTATTTTAGATTTTTGTTTATTAAATATCGTCGATGGATTGATTGTTGATAAGCAATTATATTAGAAGGAAGTCGATAGAAAAAAATCTTGATTAATAAGTAAAAAAGCATAGAGTTTAGTACATTATTTCTAAAATAAATTTATTTGAAAATTATTTGCCTATTATTAAATTTTGTTTCTATTATTCTTTTTCAATATGAGTTGATTACATTTTGAAGATAACAAGAATACTTAATTACAAAAAAACATTATTTATTATTAAAAATAAAGGGAACGGCAGGGGAAGACCGTTCCCGCGTTGGGGTTAGGAGAGGGAGTTAAAATTAAGCAAAGGCGACTATTAAAGTCGCCTTAAGAGGGCTTTATGGAGGCTCTATGCATTACCACTTTTCGTAAAGTCCTTTTAATAATATTTTTCTTTTTTCTTCATCTGGCAATTTTTCATAAGCTTCTTTAGCGGCAATAAATTCTATCTCTTTTCTTTTTTGTTCTTCCAATTTCATTTGCAAAAATCTCATTTCTTTATGTTTTTTTAAGAAATTATAAGCGACTTGCGGGAAAAGCTCTAATAATAATTCTTCTTTTTCATTTTCAGCTAACTTTACGTTGCCATATTCTTCTAATATAGGATTAGGTTGTTTTTTATAATTTTTTGTGTCGTATGGAACCTCTTCTTTATGCCCGCAAATTTTCTCTCTAAAAGAAGGAGCTATTTGATAAGGGGTCTTTCCATATTCTCCTTTGACAAGGCTTACGAATTGATTTGATTTAGTTGTATATGGCTCGTTGCCTTTAATTTCGTCTATTACATAGTTGACTGCTTGAACGCCGACTATTTGGCTTGTAGGAGTAACTAATGGAGGTATGCCGCAATCTAATCTAACTTTTTGTACTCTTTTTAATACTCTAGGGAATAGATGTTCCATTTTTAGAGCTTTAAGTTGAGCTAACATATTGGTATACATACCGCCGGGTATTTGAGCTTCTTTAACGTCTTCGTCAGGTTCTGGCAGATTAAAATATTTTTCAATTTGTTGACAATATTTTAATACTTCGTCGTAATTATCAACAATAGCCGCATTTATCGCTTTGTCGAATTTTAAGTTTATTTTTTTATCAAGTTCGTATTTTGAAATCGAAAATTCAATTGGATACTTTTTTAATTCGTCATATTCTTTTAATTCTTTTCTTATATCTCTAAGTAGAATAGAAATTTTATCTATTGCTTCAAGATTAACGTTGGTTTCAAAACCGAGCTTATCGGCAAATATTTGAATAATTTCAAATGGAGGATTTGCTGGTCCGCCGGCAAATGGCAAAATCGCAGTGTCGACTATATCAACTCCGTTTACAATTCCAACCAACAAGGACGCTATTCCGTATCCTGGAGTACAATGAGTATGTAAATTTACTGGAACTTTAATCGTCTTTTTTAATTCTTTAATGATTGGACCAGCATGATGAGGATCTATTAATCCAGCCATATCTTTTATCGTTATTATATCAGCTCCTAATTTTTCCAATTCTCTGGCTTTTTTTATAAAATAATTTATTGTAAACAAATTCTCAGGCAATTTTTTTCCAGTTAGTTTAGCTTTAATTTTGTCAAATTTTGTAAACTTTGGGTCTACGGTATAGCAAACGGCGCAATCGGCAAGTCCGCCATATTTTTTTACATAATTTATGGACGATATCATGTTGTCGATATCGTTTAATGCGTCAAAAATTCTCATTATATTTAAGCCGCTTTCGATTGAATGTTTATAAAAACCAGCTAATACTTCGTCAGGGTATGGGCTGTATCCAAATAAATTTCTTCCTCTTGATAACGCTGTAAGCAAAGAAACATTTCCAATTTCAGACTTTATTTTTTCAAGTCTTGTCCAAGGATTTTCATTTAAATACCTCATTACAGAATCTGGTATTGCTCCTCCCCAGACTTCAATTGCGTAAAAATTTGCCTGTTTGTATAATGGCAATAATCTATCTATCTGTTGTTGGCTCATTCTTGTGGCAAATAGTGATTGCTGACCGTCTCTTAAAGTAACGTCCCTAATTAAAAGTTTCTTTTTCATTTTAACCTCTTGATAAATTTATAGTCCCATAAATACTAATAATGCGCCAAATTTCACAATAAAAAAAATATGAAAAATTTCACAAAATATATTTGTTTTTTTTAATATATCAAAAAAATTATCAAACTTAGGAATAATCATTCTCAAAAATTGAAATTTTATTCACTAAACTGATATTGTATTGAAAAAGTTCAAAAATTTATTTTTTCTTTTTTTTACTTTTTAAAGGAATTTTTGAGAAATAAAAGGCGAAGCTATAAAGTTTATTTTATTTATTTTATCACTTTATTCTAAATATCTTAGTTGAATGATTTGGAAACAATTTTCAAATTTTAGTATTATTTAAAAGTTTGTATTAAAAATGACGGCTATTAAATTTTATAAGAGTTTAAAATTTTGAAGCAGCTTGAATTAATAAAATAATTTAATTTTTTCGATAGTTGATATATGAGAAATTAATTATCTTTTGCAGAAAAAAGAACAATATGCATATGATAAAAAATGTTTTAATATTGAAAATTATCGTAATAAATTTAAAAAATCTCGTTTCATATGAGCGTTAAAAAAATTATATTTTTCTTTTTAATTCTAACTTTAACATTTCGTTCGCAAAATTTTAATTATAATTTTTACAAACATTTAGAATTTATAGCGTCTGATTCCACTGAAGGCAGGTTTCCTGGGACTAAAGGATCAAAAATTGCAGCGAATTATATTGTAAAAAATTTAAAGGAAATAAAGACTCTGCCTTTTTGGGATAGCTCGTATTTTCAATCGATACCATTAGTTTCGCTATCTCCTAAAAGCGAAACTAACTTAATAGTTAAAAACGACTTTTTAGAAAAAAGCTTAGTCTTAAATCAAGATTATGTTTTATTGCATTATAGTCTCGAAGCGATTATTGCTAATTATTCCGATTTAGTTTTTGTCGGTTATGGTATTTCCTCTTACGAAAATGATTACGACGATTATTTAGGCATAGATGTAATAGATAAGGTGGCGGTTTTTTTAAGCGGATCTCCAAATAATGTTTTTTTTACGAATAATCAATTAAACTATGACGATATTAATTATAAAATAAAAAATGCAATGGCTCATGGGGCTAAAGGTTGCATTTTAATTCCAAACCCAAAAAAAATTTCAAAAGATTTTTGGAAATATAGACTTTTCCAATATCAATTTGATAAAATCATCTTAGCTTATTCATTAAGCGAAAATTTTGCGATTATGTTAAATCCTGAAAAGGCAAATATTCTATTTGAAGGATCTCCATATTCATTTGAAGAAGTTTTAAATAAGGAAGAAAGAAATAATTTATCAAGTTTCAAATTAATGTCTAAAATTTCATTTAAACCAAAGTTTAAAGAAAATTTTTTTTTAGGACAAAATATCGGCGGAATAGTCAAATCAAAAAAAAAATCGGATAAATACATAATAATAGGAGCTCATTACGACGGTTTTGGAATTGGTCCTCCAATGTCTGGAGATTCAATATATAACGGAGCGTTCGACAATGCTTCTGGAGTCGCTATGACTTTGGAAATCGCAAGATATTTTTCTATTAATCCTTTAAATGAAGTAAATTTAGGTTTTATTTTTTTTGACGGAGAAGAACAAGGATTATTGGGATCGACTTTTTTTTGCGATAATATTTCTATACCTTTGAACAAAATATTGGCAATGGTAAATATAGATGCCGCAGCTTTGTTTGAAGAAACAAATTCTTTTTTTTGTGTCGGCTTGGAAGAAATTGAAGAGGTCGATATATTTTTTAATGCGCTAAAAAAAATGAATTTGAATTATGCAGAATATATGAAAAAAATTATGGATGGGAGATATTTCTCTCTTAGCGATCACTTTTCTTTTCAGAATTTTGGAATACCATCATTTATGATTATCGAAGGATTTGATTATAAATACTCAAGCGTAGAAGAAGGGGCCCAAAGGTATTTTGAGTGGATTTTGGAAAAATATCATTCTCCTTTTGACGATTTGAATCAAGAAATAAATTTAGATGCTGCTTATCAATATTATAATGTCGCGATAAATTTTATAAATGAAATCGCTTCGAAAAAAATAATTAACTTTAAGAAAGATTCGCAATTTTACTCGAAACAAAGAAAAAATAGTTTAATAAAAAAATGAAAATAAAAAAGCTTTCGATTGCTTTTTTTGTGTCAATTATGATTGTAGGATGCTCAGCGTCGAAAAATTCATTTGAAGTAAAAATATCTGGCTCTGCGACTATGAAAAACGCATTGAATTCTTTAGCAGCCGAATATATGAATGAAAATCATAATTCGGCAATAGTAATTGAAAGCGAGGGGAGCAATGTCGGCATAGAAAAATTAATAAATGGAGAAGCAGATATTTGCGCAGCTTCAAGAAATTTAAATTCTAATGAAATTTACGAGTTGGTTAAAAAAAAGAAAGCGATAGGTATGTTTTATTTAGTCGCGCGCGACGCAATATTATTGATTAAAAGTCCAAATTTGAAAATTGACAATTTGACTATAGAGCAAACAAGAGAAATATTTTCTGGGAAAGTTTCTCGTTGGGAAAGTTTAGGCGATGATACGGGAAAAATTTTTGTCGCTTTAAGAAATCCAAATTCAGGCACTAGATATTATTTCAAGAATTTTATTTTAGAAAATGAAGATTTTACTGAAAATGGAAAAATATTTTTATCTAACGAAGAGATAAATGAGTTTGTAAAGAGAAATCAAAATGCGATTGGGTTTACGACGTTCAATTCTATAAAAAATGAAAAAGAAATTATTTTGAAATTAAATGGAGTTTTTCCTTCGGAAGAAAACATTATGAATGAAAAGTATTTTTTAGTTCGAAGATTATATTTAATTGTTTCGAAAGAACCGGAAGGAGAAATAAAAAAATTTATAAATTGGGTCTTAGGTCCTAAAGGTCAAAAAATAATAAAAGAAGCGGGATATATTCCAGCATGGAAATATCCCGACTAAAATATTTTATTCGATATCTAATAATTCAATTTCAAATATTAATGCTTTATTTGGCTCAATTCCTTGTCTTCCTTCTTCGCCGTAAGCTAATTCGCTTGGAATGTAAACTCGAAATTTGTCGCCAACTTTCATTAATTGCAAAATTTCAGTCCATCCTTTGATTACTTTATCGACCTGGAAGGATGCTGGCTCGCCGCGTTTATAAGAACTGTCAAACTCATCGCCGCTAATAAAATATCCGCGATAATTTACTTTTACTTTATCGGTAGCTTTAGGGGATTTTCCTTTGCCGGCGGTTAAAACTTCATATTGCAATCCGCTTGCAGTAGTTTTTATGCCGGGCTTTTTCTTGTTTTGTTCGAAAAATTCTTGTTGCTCTTTTAAATTTCTTTCAGCAAGCTCTTTGTTTTTTTCCATTATTTGTTTTTGCATTTCCGTATTTAATTGCATTGCTACCTCATATAATTCCTGGTTGTTTAAAAGAGCTAAAGAATCAGCTTTGTTAGCGTCTTTCAATCCTTGAATAAAAGCGTCTAAATCTATTTCAACGTTTTGTTCTTTTAAATTTCTTCCTATATCAATTCCAATCATATAGCTATATTTGGCTTTGAAGTCTTTTAGATCAGATTTCTTTAATTCTTTTTCGTAGTTTTTTTGGCAGCTTGAAAATAAAAGAGCGACTGTTAATAAAATAAGATAGTTTTTCATAAAATATCCTTTTGTTGGTTATAAATTATTGATAAATAAATTTGCTATTGTAATATCGTCTTCGAGGTATTGCGAAGAAAAAGATTCGTATAATTTAGTTAAATTATTCAAAAGTTCGTCGTTGTTTTGGTTGGATGCGACTATTGTTAAAATTTTAGTTAAATTTATCGAATTGCCTTGCAGATTTCGAGCTTCAAGACAACCGTCTGATAAGAAAAAATAAGAATTGCCGCTTAAGATTTTAGATTCATAAGTTTCGTACGAAGTTTCTTCAGTTAAGCCTAAAAGGAGTCCTTTATCAGAAGGCATATCTATTTCTTTCTGCTTGTCGACTATGATTGCGGTAAAATCTCCAGCTATTGATAATTGCATTTTTTTATTTTTGAAATTAAAGAAAGATATTAAGCATGAAGGAAATACTTCGCTAATTTTTGCGTCTTCGCAAATGAATTTATTTATTTCTTCCGTAAGGATTCCTGTCGAGTCAAATTTTTTAATTTCTAACATTGAATATATAATTCTATAAAAATAGTCGGCGTAAAACTTAGCGTTATGCCAAGAGCTCCATTTTTTTCCCATTATGTCGGCTAAAATAAAGACAAGATTATCGTCTATAATTTTTGTTAAAAAAAATTCGCCGCCTGGCAATGGCGAGTAAATTTTATTGATAATTTTTAAATCAAAAATTTTTGACGATAGATTTTGATTGTAAGTGGCGACATTATTTAAATAATTCTCGTAAGCTGTTGCTAAAATTTTTTTTCTTTCGTCAAAATTTTTTTGAATGATATTTTCAATTTTTGCTTTTATTGATTCTGTAGCATAGTTTTTTATTATATAATCTTGAATGTTTAAATCGTAGCCAAAAATTATTTCATGTTCTTCGCCTTCGTTGAATATAAGAACGAGCGGGATTTTTTTTATTTTATAATCGCTTTTTATAATTTCTCTCCAAAAA
>Ga0308389_1001793_pt1 | contig 14136 bp, 13 predicted proteins | sample Hotspr2Sample148_FD_202362 | JGI IMG/M metagenome (GOLD analysis project Ga0308389, IMG submission 202362) | Hot spring phototrophic mat microbial communities from Mushroom Spring, Yellowstone National Park, Wyoming, United States - 20040719_148 ... | reverse complement strand
CTGCCTTCTGAAGCCCCTGTGTTGTCGTAACGGCAGCGCAGATTGAGGTCGGTGTAGGCGCTGGTAAAGGCCACCGGTGCGGCAGCGCGGCCGGGCAGTGTCGTTACAAGCAGCACAAGCGCCGCCAACAACGCGATGCCATATTTTTGGAAGTGGAAACGATGGGGTGTCATCATGGGCTATCCTTTCCGGGAAGGGTCTTTTTCGCGCGCCGCCAGTTCGAGTGCCTTCAGGCGGGCTTCGAGATGCTGGACATGTTTGAGCAGGTCAGGAAGTCGCGCCTGGGCCGCCGAGACGCGCAGCCATTGCCGGCGGTCCACCGCCGGGTAGCCGGCGACCTGCCGCCCGGCCGGGACATCGTTCGGAATGCCGCTCTGGGCCAGTGCCGTAACGCCGTCGCCAATCGTCAGGTGGCCGGCGACGCCAACCTGCCCGGCGAGGATGACCCGTGAGCCAATCGTGGCGCTGCCGGCAATCCCAACCTGGGCGCACAGCAGGGTGTCCTCCCCGACTTCGACGGCATGACCAATCTGCACGAGGTTGTCGAGCTTGGCGCCGCGCCGAATGCGGGTTTCCCCCACGCTGGGACGGTCAATCTGTGTACCGGCGCCGATTTCCACGTCGTCTTCAATGATGACGCGCCCGGCCTGCGGGATTTTTTCCCAGCTTCCATCCGGGCGCTTGGCATAGCCGAAACCATCACAGCCAATGGTGACGTGGTTGTGGACAGTAACCCGGCAGCCAAGTTCGACCTGTTCCCGGATGACAACGTGGGCGTGAAGCACCGAGTCGTCGCCGATGCGGGCGCCGTCATAAATGACCGTGTGGGCGAAAAGCCGGACCCGGTCGCCCAGAACGACGTTTTCACCGACAACCACATAGGGTCCAACAGATACTTCCGCCCCTAGCCGCGCCGAGGGCGCAATGATCGCTGTGGGATGAATGCCAGGCGAAGGCCGCGGCGGCCGGTAAAACCAGCCAGCCATGCGGGCAAAGGCCAGGTAGGCGTCCGGTGCACGGACGACCGGGCAGGGCAGCCCTTCCGTGGCAACACCCTGACTGACGATGATCGCCGCCGCGCGCGTCGTCCGGGCTTTGGCCGCGTAGCGTGGGTTCGACAGAAAGGTAAGCTCCGTGGGCCCGGCTTCGTCGAGGCCAGCCACGCCCGTGATAACGATTTCGGCCGCATCGGCTGTCCCTTCCACCGTGTAGCCAAAGGCAGCCGCAAGGTCACGGAGAGTGGGCGCAGATGGAAGGTGGTTCATGGTGCAGGTGGAGTGCCATCCGGCTTGACGACTTCGAGTTCAAAATAGACTTCTTTTCCCCGGACGACGGCATTCAGATATTGTTCCCAGAAACGCCGCAGGAAACGCCAGCGGGGATGGCGACGATCCAGATTGACGAGCCATTCCAGTCCACAGGCGCGCCACAGGTTCAGAAGCGTAACGTAGGGCGGGCGCTGACGAAAGCGCACCGGTGCGTAGAAGTCAAACACTTCCTGCCCGACGGTCAGGTTGCGAAAGGAATAACTGTTGAGATGGTTGCGGTGGGTCAGATCGGTGGCAAAGTCGGGATTCGTCCAGTGGGGGGCCACGAGCAGAACCCAGCCGCCGGGACGCACGATACGGTGCAGTTCAATGATGACCGCCAGCGGTGATTGAACGTGCTCGATGACGTGCCGCCCGATGACGGCATCGAAGGCGTGTTCGGGAAATGGGTAGGGCACGTCATCGAGGTTGTGAACCAGATCGGCGTCCGCGTGGGGGTTGGCATCCATCCCCAGCGCGCCGGGGGTTTTGTTGCGTCCGCAGCCAATGTCCAGGACGCGCTGGCCCGCCAGCCGCGCCATCCACTGGGCGAGGACATCAGGCATAGATGCCGCGCAGTGCCAGGTCGCGTCCCATGTGCTGAACACCCACGATATAGCTGGCATCCCGCAGGTTCACGCCGTAGGTCTCGGCCGCCTTGACGACATTGTGGTACATCGCCGTGACTTTGTCGCGGAGACGCTCCAGGACGACGTGCCGCCGCCAGCGGAAGCCAATCCGGTTCTGCACCCACTCGAAGTACCGCACGATGGTGCCGCCGGATTCGCCCATAATCGCCGGGATAACGTAAATGTCCGAGTCGTCAAGGATTTGGCTGGCCTCGACCGTGCTGGCCCCGTACGCGGCTTCGCACAGGATACGGCAGCGGAGTTTGTAGGCGTTTTTGGCCGTGATCTGGTTTTGCAGGTAGGCCGGGACGAGCACATCGCAGTCGATGGTGAGCAGTTCTTCGTCAGTGAGGGTGTCGGCTTCGGTGTAACCGGCCAGTGAGCCGTTGTGGGCGAAGTATTCCAGCACATCCGGGACATCGAGGCCGTCGGGATGATAGACACCGCCGCCGGAATCAGTAATTGCAATGACCTTGTAGCCGGCCTGGTGAAGCAGCTTGGCAGCCGAACCGCCACGGCGTCCGGCCCCCTGGATGGCAACCCGTGGTTGGGCCGGTTTGTTGCCCAGGTGCTTGAATGTGGCATCAAGCAGACACCAGACGCCGTAGCCGACGGATTCGTGCGAGCCGTGCGAGCCGCCCAGTTCGAGTGGTTTGCCGGTAACGATGGCCGTAACGGTCTGGCGCGCATGCATCGAGTAGGTGTCCATAATCCATGCCATGACCTGCTGATCGGTACTGAAATCCGGCGCCAGGATGTCCCGTTCGGTGCCGATGATGTCGAGGATTTCAACGACATACCGGCGGGTCAGACGTTCGAGTTCGTGAATGGAGAGTTGGTTGGGATCACAAATGATGCCCCCCATCGAGCCGCCAAAGGGCACATCAGCAACGGCGGAGGTGAGGGTGGCCCAGAGCGCCAGAGCGCGCAGGTCATCGAGAGTCAGGTCAGGACGGTAGCGCAATCCGCCGTGCATCGGCCCCATGGCGACGTGATGCTGCACGCGGTAGCCGGGGAAAATCTGGATTTCTCCCGAATCCATCTCGACCGGCAGGTTGACGGCCAGTTCCCGGCCGGGCAGACCCAAAATGAGCCGGTAGTTGGGGTCCAGGTTCAGGATGTCGGCCGCCCGGTTGAAATACATGCTCACGACGCGCGTCATGCGCGATTTCCCGTCCGGTTGCGAGTCAAGATCAGGAAGTGAATGCGAGGAGAGGGACAGGAGGGGGTTGCTCATAAACGTAAGTCCTTGGTGAAGTGGGAAGTGACACCGCAGGTAGGTTTTTACACCGGGCTGGTGACGAATTTCATTCGTTTTTTGGCCGGACGGCTTCCGGCAGCGTCAATTTCCGGCGTCATGGGCTAGGCTGTGATCAGTAGTTGGTCTATCCCCCGGCTGAAGCTTGCCGATGAGGTTCCGGGGCTGCGTCGCGCCGGAGTGCATCCGTGGTATGTCAACACACCTGTTTCGTCGTTTCGTCACCATTTTCCGGGTTCTGCTGCCCTTTTTTCTCGCCTGGCTGGTGAGTTTCCTGCCCCTTGGGTCCCGCGCGGCACGCCAAGCCCGCGCGGCGCGCCGGTTACGTGAGGCGCTGGAGCAGTTGGGCATTGTGTTCATCAAGGTGGGACAGGTCGTCGGCGTCCGTACGGACACCCTGCCGCCGCCTTACGCCGCTGAACTGGCCCGGCTTCAGGATGCTGTCCACCCGGTGCCCATCCACCTGGTGAAACCCTTTCTCGAACGTGAGTATGGGCGCGTGTTATCGGAGTTGTTCGAGCGTTTTGACCCGGAACCGCTGGCAACGGCCAGCATCGGGCAGGTTCACCGGGCGCGGTGGCGTGGGCGTGAAATCGTCGTCAAGTTTCTCAAGCCGGATACGCTCCAGTTGCTGGAAACCGATTTCGAGCTGATCCGGCGGATGGCGGGCGCATTGCGCCGGGTGTCGGGAACGCCCATCTGGGAAGACATCCTGACCGTTGTGGGACGCTTTGAAGCCGGGTTTCGGGAAGAGGCTGACTTTGCCGCCGAGCGCCGGCATGCCATCCGTTTGCGGGAAATACTGGCACCGTTTCCTGATGTCGTCGTGCCGGAGACGATTGACGAACTGTGTACGCCACGGGTGCTGGCGCTGGAGTTTGTGGACGGCTACCGCATTGCCGACGTGGAGGCCGTGCGGCGGATTGTCCGCTAGCCCCGGCGTCTGCTCGACCGTCTGGTGCACATGTATGCCTACATGATTCTGTGTGAGGGCTACTACCACGCTGACCCGCATCCGGGGAACTTTCTGGTGCTGCCAGATGGACGCCTGGCGTTGCTCGACTTTGGCATGGTGCAGACGCTTCGGGTGGAAACCCGGCAGGCGCTGACCGATCTGGTGCGCGCGGCGCTGCGCGGCCACACCGATGAAGTCGTGGAAGGATTTTACCGGCTGGGTCTCGTCGCACCTGACACGCCGCGCGACCAGGCGCGCGCTGCTATTGCCGAGATTGGTCAGATCAACGTCCTGCAATCGAATACCAAAAACCGTATTGCTGCCGTCGGCGAGGCCGTCGAACGCAGCCGGGTGCGGTTTCTGCTGCCGGAAGACCTGGCCTATGCCTTTCGCCTGATCCAGATGCTCGAAGGCGTGGCGTCCTACTATCAGCCGGGCTGGAATGTCATTGCCGACGGCGGGGCCGGGATACAGGCGGCGCTTGAAGACCTGGTGAGTGGTGTTGCTGCCCGGCGTGCAGAAAGACGTCCGGCAGGCGATGCAGCACAGGCTGCATCAATGCGGTTGGTGGCCAATGGTGCGCGTCTGCGCCCGGCGGAAAGCCCCGTGCGACGGTTGTTCCAGAGCGTGCAGGCGTGGCTGGCGCCGGTGGCCGAGCGTCTTGACAGTATGGCTGCGCCGGAAGTTGGAACAGCCGAACGCAGACCAGAGCTGTCGCCGGTAAGCAACGGGACAACAGCGCCCCGGGCCCAGGATGGGTGACAGAAAACTCAGGAAAAACCGTGGCGGGAAAACAGTGCCGGAGGAGAGACTCGAACTCTCACGGGGTTGCCCCCACCGGATTTTGAGTCCGGCGCGTCTACCATTCCACCACTCCGGCAGCCGAAAAAGCGGCGCACAAGTATAGTCAGCCGGCCTGTGGAATGTAAAGACACGCCGGGAGCCACGTGCGCAGCCGCCCCGGCAGAAGGGCCGAAAAGAACGGCTATGTCCTTGAAATGGATGGCTTTGAGCGCGATTGGCCGGGATGGACTTTTTTTTGACGCTACACGCTGTGTTTGCTACATTCACGGGCTTGTTTACGTCGTTATCTACAGACGTAATTCCAGGCACGAGGGCAGGTGATGAAAGCAAAGCTCGAGGAGGTCGCACAGACCTATGGTATTGAAAACTGGGGTGCCGGGTACTTCAGCATCAACAAAAAAGGCCATCTGGTCGTGCATCCCAGCGAGTATGACCGCCGTGGGGCTGACCTGATGGAAATCCTGGAAGACCTTCAGCGTCGTCGTATTCATGCCCCTCTGCTCCTGCGTTTTCCACAAATTCTTGTCAACCAGATGAAAAAATTGACCGGGGCCTTTCGGAGTGCCATCCGCGAGTTCGACTACAAGGGGCGGTACTACGGCGTGTTTCCGATGAAGGTCAATCCCCGGCGGGAAGTTGTCGAGGAGTTTTTGCGTGCCGGCCGGCGCTATGACTTCGGAATCGAGGTCGGCAGCAAGCCGGAACTCTATGCGGCGCTGGCCAACGAGCAATCAGCCGATTCCCTGATGATTTGCAACGGATTCAAGGATGAAAGTTACATCCGCATGGCGTTGCTGGGGACGGAACTGGGGAAAAATGTCGTCATCGTCATCGAGAAGATCGGCGAGCTGGAAATGGTCATCCAGTTGGCACGGGAAATAGGCGTTTCTCCCCTGCTTGGGATTCGCGTCAAGCTCTACTCGAAAGGGAGCGGCCGGTGGGAAAAATCTGGTGGTGAATCAGCCAAATTTGGTTTGACGACAAGCGAAATCCTGGAAGTTATCCGTGTGCTGCGCGAGCATGAAATGGTGGATTCGCTCCGTCTGCTCCACTTTCACATCGGCTCCCAGATCACGAGCATCAAGCGAGTCAAGAACGCCATCAAGGAAGCTGCACGGGTCTATGCCAAGATTCGGGCCATGAAGATTGACATTGACTATCTGGATGTCGGTGGCGGACTTGGTGTGGACTATGACGGCAGCCGGACGAGTTCAGAATCCTCGGCCAACTATACCGTCCAGGAATTTGCCAATGATGTGGTTTATACCATCAAAAGCGTCTGCGAGGACGAGGACGTACCGGAACCAAACATCATTACGGAGTCCGGGCGGATGCTGACCTCCTACCACGCCGTGCTTGTGGCCAATATCCGGGCGGAAATCGAAACGGTGGTGGGGGAGTACGAAGCCGTCAAGGTGGATGACAATGATCCCCAGGTCATCGTCGAACTCAAGGACCTGTGCATGGGCATCAACTCGAAAAACTATGCCGAGTATTACCACGATGCCATCGAGCACAAGGATGAACTCTACACACTGTTCAATCTGGGCTTGATTTCCCTCGAAGACCGGGCCAAAGGAGAAATTCTTTTCTGGGAGGTTTGCGAACGGACGGCCAAGTATGCCCAGAATGACAAGAGCATGATGGAAGAATATGAAGAACTGCGGCAGATGTTGGCCGCAAAGTATCTGTGTAACTTTTCCATCTTCCGTTCGCTTCCCGATAGCTGGGCCATCAATCAACTGTTTCCGATTATGCCACTCCACAAACTGGACAAGACCCCGACGGAGTTGGCGACCCTGGTGGACATCACCTGTGATTCGGACGGCGTAATTGACAAGTTTGTGGACCTGAAAGACATCAAGGAAACACTCGAACTCCATCCCTTCAAAGGAGAGCCGTATTTTCTGGGCGTGTTTCTCGTCGGGGCCTATCAGGAAGTGATGGGAAGTGGCCACAACCTGTTTGGGCCACTCAACGAGGCGCACATCGTGATTGAAGATGAAGGCTACCTCATTACGAAGGTTGTTCCGGGAGGGACCCTGGGTGAAGCCGTGGAGACGGCGCGTTATGAGCAGTCAGCACTCCAGGAGGGCTTTGGCGAACTGGCAGCGGAGCAGGTCAAACGTGGGCGGCTGTCGGCGGAACGCGCCAACGAGTTGTGCCGGCAGTATGAAAGCTATGTGTCCTGCTATACCTATCTGAGCTGAACCGAAAGCGCGCCTCGGCTTTGTCGAGTGGCTCCGGCGGTGGTGATGGTTTTGGCCTGTATTGATGTTGAGAAGCTGGCGCGCCGAACCCACGCTCTGGCATACGAAACAAGAGATCATGAGCAAGAAAGCGAAAGCATCGCCGTATCTGAAACGCCCAACCGACCCCATCGAAATTGACCGTGACCGAAGCGTGGCCGGGCTGTTGGCGAAGTTTGAGGCGACTTCTTTTCAGGCCCGCAATCTGGCCATTGCCCACAACATCTGGCTCAACATGCTCGATGACACCTGCACGATTGTGCTGGGGGTGAGTGGCCCGCTGATTCCGGCCGGAATGCGGCGGCTGCTTGCCTGGCTGATTCGCAACCGGTATGTGGACGTAATCATCACCGACGGGCTGACGGTTTTTCACGACGTGCATGAATCACTCGGACGCCAGCACTACCAGGGTTCACCGCTGACGGCCCAAAGTGAGCTTCAGTCGCATGGGATTGCCCGGCTGTACGACACGCTGTTGAGCGAAGAAGAAGTGCGGGAAGCTGACGAGTGGCTGCGCAGCTTCGTCAACATGCAGGACCTGACGCGGCCCTACCCTACCCGCGAGTTTTTGAACCTCCTCGGCCACGAACTGGCCGAGATAGCCAACGAAGATGGGATTTTGACCGCGGCGTACAAGGCACGCATTCCGGTGTTTTGTCCCGGCGTGACGACCTCGCCGCTGGTGCGCGGCATTGCTGCCGGGCGGATTGACCGCAAGTCGCCGTTTCTGTTCGATGTCATTCAGGATGTGGTCGAGATGGCTCACATTCTGTTGGGTTCCACCAATGTCGGCGGACTGTACTTTGGGTCAAGTCTGTGTAGTGACTTCGTACGCCAGGCCCAGGCCACCGGGACGGTTGTCAATGCCCGTTTGCGACCGCTGAAGTACGTCGTGCAGGTGACACTGGAGGGCGGTGCTATGTGGCATCCGGTTGAGGATGCTGACAACTGGAGTCGGGCGGCAAAAGAACTACGGAGCGTGACGACCTACTGTGATCCCACGATTGCCCTCCCGATGCTGGTGACGGCGCTGACGCAGAGTGCCACCCGCCAGATCAAGGCCCGGCGAAAGCCGACCTTCACGCTGGGGCGCGATCTGGTGATGATCACCACGTAGGATGCCGACGCCCAATGGAGCTACAACACAGGGGGCGCTGTCCGCTTCGGAACCGGCTATGAACAGGCATTTTTACGAGGTGATGGTCGAAACCCAATTCTCGGCCGCCCATGCCCTGCGCCACTACCGGGGACAGGGCGAATCCGTACACGGCCACAACTGGCGGATTCAGGTGTTTGTCCGGGGGGAAAAACTGGACGGGAACCATATCCTGGTTGACTTTCGGGCGGTCCGCGAAGCAACTGAGGAAGTCATGCACTACCTTGACCACAAGCACCTCAACGAACTGCCGCCTTTTGACCGGGAACTTAACCCTTCGACGGAAAACATTGCCGCTTTCGTGTTTCACCAGGTCGCCAAGCGCATCAACACGCCGCACTATCAGGTGACACTCGTGCGCGCCTGGGAAACGCCCACCACCATGGCTGCCTATGGGCTGGCTTGATGGCCATGGAAACGGTGGATGTCCTGCCCCTGAACCTGCTGGACGCCTATGCCTGTTGGGAACTCAACCGCCGGTGTTTTCCTGAACGTGAGACCTACGATCTGGCGACATTCCGCGTCCTGCTCGATTCGCCGGATTCGGTTTCCTACAAGGCGTTGGACGGACAGCGTCGCATGGTGGGCTTTCTGGTCGGGCTGGTGGACCGCGACGCTTCGCTGGGACGTGGCCGGGGGCAATTGTTGGGCAGCGGACACATCATTGCCGTCGGCGTTGCGCCGGAAGCACGTCGCCAGGGACATGCACGCCGCCTGCTGGAAGCCGCCGAGCGTGGGTTCCGGCGCCGTGGCATAACGATTGTCCACCTTGAAGTTCACGCCACAAATGTTGCTGCCTGCCAGCTCTATACCAACGCCGGATACAGCGTGACCCAGCGTCTGGCACGCTATTACGCCGATGGCGATGATGCCCTCAAGATGGTCAAGGCGCTGGCCTGACGCTGTGGAGCGCCCGTTCGGCGGCAGCAAAGAGGATGGTTTCGGGAACGTCCCGGCCTGTCCAGCGGGCGAGTTGTTCGGCGGCCTGTGCGATGAGCATGGGAAGCCCGTCGAGCGTGGCTATACCCTGCTGGCTGGCAGCCTGCAAAAGCGCTGTGTGCCGTGGGCGGTAGATGAGGTCATAGACCCAGGCCAGCCCTTCCAGCCGCTCTGGAGGCACCGGGCAGGCACCTTCGGCATAACCGGCCATACCGACCGGAGTGGTGTTGACGAGTCCCACAAACCGCCGTCCGTGGAAATCGTCCAACGGTACAATGGGGACGTCAAACCGGGCGCCAAGGTCCTGTGCACGGGCGGGATGGCGGGCAAACACGGTGACTTGGGCACCGGCCGCGACGAGTCCGCAGACGACCGCCTGGGCCGCACCACCCGCGCCCAGAACGGCCACCGGCTCTCCTTCCACGGCAAATCGCTGCTGCAACGGACGCATTGCTCCGGCGACATCGGTGTTGTCGCCGATGAGTTCCTGCCCGGAAACCAGAATGGTGTTGACCGCGCCGACACGCGCCGCCGTTGCCGTGAGCCGGTCAAGGTAAGGGAGGATGGCGACCTTGTGGGGCAGGGTGACGCTGTAGCCCCCAACCGTCCAGGGAAGACGCCGGGTGCGGGGGTGAATGGCGTCGCGTAAAAACGGCGCGAGGTCGTCCGGGGAGACTTCAACGGGGATGTAAACCCAGTTGAGTCCAAGGTGGGCAAAGGCGGCATTGTGCAGGTCTTTGGAAAGGGAGTGCGCAACGGGGCAGCCCAGAAGTCCGGCCACAATGGTGTGGCGGTCGAGGGAGGACAGACGGAAGGTTTCGCGGAGTTCGGTGGCGGTGAGTTGTCCCGGAGCCACGGCCCGGCCATCGTGGCCCGTGCTGTAAGTCCAGCGCGCGCCGTAAGCCGGGCCGAGAATGCGCGTCAGAACGCCCAGCCCGCCCATTCCGACCGGGATTTTCTGCCAGGTGGAAGGTGTTGCCGAAGGTGTCCCGGTCAGCCAGTCAAACAGGCGACATACGTCATCCGGTTGGTTGACCTTGACCGCCAGTTTGACCGTGCCGGCATGAGGCGGGAAGTGCGCCAGAGCAAAGGCGTGGATGTCGGCCGGTGTCGCCTGAAAGTCGTGATGGGAAACCACGACCCGCGCCCACACCGGATGGTCGGGCGGATAAGTCGGCAGAAGCGGCGCGATGAGATCGGTTTCAAGGTCGAAGGCCTCGGCCGGCGTCGTCAGGGCGCTGTGCCAGAACCGCAGGCGGTCGGCGTGGGAGAGGTCCCGAAAGCCACCCTGTTCGCGAGGGCGAAAGGTGACCACGACCGGCCGGGGGCGACGGGGCAGGACGTGGTGAAGCGCCCGGAGCACGGCCTCGACCGAAAGGTTGTGCAGGGCATCAAGGCGCAGCTCCAGCCAGTCCGCCGCCGCGGCCGCCACCGGCAGGGCCGCCAGCAGGTCATCCGGGGTTGAGGCGGCAATTGGGGTGCAAATCACAGGAGAACTTACGGTGACACCAGGAGAAAACGCGCGCGGATGTCCGGCGAAGGAACAAGGCAGGTCTCATACCGCCCGAACAGCCGGTAGCGCATACGGGCAAAGGCATCGTAGAGCCAGTCCCGAAGAAATCCGGGCAGGACATAGCCCAGCGTCAGCCAGCGCCACCATCCGCCAAGGTAGGCGGCAATCCGCAGCGCAGCCGTCGAGCGGACGAAAACCTGTTCGATGCCGTCATCCGTGGTTTCGACGAGCACCACCGAGTCCACCGTGGCCAGCCACGGGTGGCAGGCGATGACTTGGTTGCCATATTCACTCTGGAGGGGGGCAAAGTACATCGTCCCTTGGGTGTCATGGGTAATGACGAACCTGACGGCCCAGTTGCAGAAGCCGCACAGCCCGTCGTAGAGCAGGACCTGGCGTGGTTTGGTGGGGGAGGAGGTTGGCATGGATGGCATCTTTGGGTGTGAAGTGAAATCAGTGGTGAACTTACCTGGTCAAATCAATGGCCCAGCCATTTTGAGGCGATATTTTCCGGTTTTCGAGATCCACTTCCCAGATGGCTACCTGTGGCTCCTTCTGGTTGACGAGTTTGATGGTGTACGTCACCCGGCACTTCGTACCCTGGCACTCGACCTCCCACCCTTCCACCTGCTCAACTTTTTTTTCTTCGACGAGACGGGTCAGGTAGGCGGTGATGGCTTCGCCAATGTTTCCGCCTCCGCTGGCCGGTGCCCGCTCGACAAGGTGAAGCGCACCGAGTTGTTCTGTCGGGGCGGGCGTGTGCCAGAAGCGGTATTCACTGACTCCGTAACCGAGCAGTCCGAAGAGGATCAGCACGCCACCAAGCAAGGCGATGAGCTGCCAGCGGTTGAGGGGAAGTCCTGGCTTGGCTTCTTCCTGTGCCAGAGTGCCAGTCTTGCCCTTGGTGAGCCTGGCGGTCTTGCCAGCGGCTGTTTTTGCCTTGACTTGGGGCGCGGCGTATTTGCCGGCAAGGCCAGTGCTGACGCCGGCCTGCTGTACTTTGGGCGTCGCCAGCTTGCACTTCGGGCACTGGTCAGCATCCACCGGTACTTCGTAAAAACAGCGCGGACATCTCATAGCAGCGTCTTGGCGGGAGAGGGCAAGACCTCCACTGGCGTGTCTTCCTTCCCTGAAGCATGACCGGGAAAGCTGACAAAACGTGTCAGCTTTCCACAATGTGGTAACAAAAATCCGTCACCGGAAAACCACGGTCTGGCTCTTTCCCGGCGCTTCCGTTTCCCGCCCACGATGTGTCACCTCCGGCGCAAGCTTTTCTTGACCAAAGATTTAAGGTCTTTTGTTGCAGATGCGCCAAGCTCCCGGAGGGAGCCGTTTTCATCATTTTGGATCGAAGTTTGCAGAAATCACATTGTGCCAACGTTCAACTCAAGGCAACTCTGCTCCCATTGGGTATGGTCAGGCGAGATGCCTGCTGCCGCTTCCGGTTTCTTGGTGAAGGAGAAGTGAAGGCATGTCGAGCACCTTTTCGCTGGAGCTTCGTCGTCAGACGCCTTATCGTACGCAACGTGGGTTCTCGATGATTGAACTCATCATCGTCGTCGCCGTTTTGGGGATTATCACGGCGATTGCCGTGCCTAACTTTGTCAAGGCGCGGGAAACCGCCCGGCGTGGTTGGTTTCAACAGACGGCCCGCACGATTGGGTCATCGCTGGAGATATTTGCCCAGACCAACCGGGGGCGCTACCCAAAGGATGGCATGTTCTACGAAGCACCGGGTGGGGACCCTGTCAAGTGGGAGCGGGATTCGGGCATGCCTTGGTTTGGTTTTTCCAATCCTTCGCAGCAGCCGACTTGGTATATTGACTACCAGGTTCACAATAGCCCTATTGCGCCGGGAATGCGTTACATCGGGCTGAGCTACTCCGGGTTGCGCGGTGCACCAGCGGATGGCAACATTACCAACAATGCCTCGCTTTGGAATGACTATGGGCAGGGGCAGGAAATTCCAAGCGACAAGCGTCTGATTTTCATCTTTTATCCTGCTGTTCCGCCTGACCGCATCTGTCCCGATTCTGCCTGCAACTAGTTGAAGGTCAACTGGTTATGGTAGGTGGTACGGCTTATCCCGCTTTGGAAAATGCCTGTTCAACAACGTCTCGGGCAACCGGGGCGTTGTCGTTTTTGGGGTTTGTCAGGGAGTTCATCCATGCCGCGTGTCAAAGTTGCCGCACTGACCGAGGTACGTCCGGGGCAGATGCGTCTGTTTGCGTTAGCGTCGCACAAGGTGGTCATTTACAACTGCAACGGCCGCATTCATGCCAGTGAGGCAGGGTGTCCGCACATGGGGGCGTCCTTGCACGAAGGGGTGCTCATCGGGACGGAAGTGACCTGTCCGTGGCATCACTGGTCATTTGATGTGGCGACGGGTGAATGCACCAGCAACCCGCTGGCACCCAAAAGGCTGATGACCTTTCCTGCGACGGTTGAACAGGGCGACGTCTGGGTTGATCTCCCGTGATGAACAACTCCCGGCCGCCTTCGGTTCTCGTTGGTGCCGTCGAGCGTGTGACTTATACCAACCCGGAAACAGGCTACACGGTGTTGCGCCTCCGGGTGAACGGTGAGCGTGAGGCCGTAACGGTGGTCGGGTACTTCCCGGCACTGTCGCCAGGGGCGACGCTCCGTTTGTCCGGGTTCTGGACGACCCATCCCACGCACGGCCCGCAATTCAAAGCTACCCAGCACGAAGTCACCCAGCCGGCAACGCTGGCCGGCATCGAGAAATACCTGGGTTCCGGTCTCATCAAAGGGATCGGCCCTGTCACGGCCCGGCGCATCGTTGCCCACTTCCGGGAAGCCACATTGCAGATCATCGAGACGGACATCCACCGCCTGAGCGAAGTGCCCGGCATCGGCCGCAAGCGCGTTGAGCTGATTGCACAGGCCTGGGAAGCACAGCGCGCTATCAAAGACGTGATGCTGTTTTTGCAGTCGCATGGCGTCTCCACCCACTATGCCGCCAAGATATACAGGCAGTATGGGGCCCGTGCGATTCAGACCGTCATCGAAAATCCCTACCAGCTTGCGCGGGACATCTACGGGGTGGGTTTCAAAACCGCCGACGCGATTGCGGCCAATCTGGGCATAGCGCCGGATGCGGAAATGCGTCTGCGGGCGGCCTGCCTCCACGTGCTTCAGGAAGCCGCCGACCAGGGGCACTGTTTTCTGCCAGAAAGCCAGCTGCTCGCCTCCCTGCAAACGCTTCTGGGCGTGACTGATGCCGAGCGCCTGCACGCTGTCCTGGCAACTCTGACCGCCGAGGCCGAACTGGTGGCCCGTCCGCCCGCGCCGCCTAACGTGCTGGA
>Ga0308389_1001790_pt1 | contig 14141 bp, 8 predicted proteins | sample Hotspr2Sample148_FD_202362 | JGI IMG/M metagenome (GOLD analysis project Ga0308389, IMG submission 202362) | Hot spring phototrophic mat microbial communities from Mushroom Spring, Yellowstone National Park, Wyoming, United States - 20040719_148 ... | reverse complement strand
AAAACGATGAAGACAGAAAGCCAAACCCAAAGCTTGCAATAGAGATATCTAGGAAAATGAGTTTAGAACCTGAAGAAATATGTTTTATTGGGGATAGCCCTACAGATATAGAGACTGCGAAGAACGCAGGTATGCTTTCTATAGGTGTAACATGGGGTTTCAAAAATCTTGAAGAGATACAAAAATCTTTACCTGACTATATTTTTAATTCACCTCGCGAGATAATAGAGTTTTTTGAAAAAGAGAGTAGAGATACATGTCTACGAAAAAATATTTCTTTCCTACCTAAGGAAGATTTTTTCAACAGAATTAGTTAGAGTTGAATTATTTCGTTTAAAACCTTACATTCATTGATACATTAATTTTATTCTCATCTAATGACACTTTTGTGTCAAAGAGTAGTAGTTCTTTTAGCCTTCCGTTCCATTCTGCTTGGTATATAAAGGGTCTTGCTAGGTTGTATATGTATCCGGCTACTGTGAGAATTCCAGAAATCGAGGCTAATGTGCTATTCACTGGACTGTTATGGTTAGGTCCAGTTGCTGCGAAAAGTAAGAATGAAATGTAAGCTGTTAGTATAGTCATTAAGAATCCTCCGGAATCTCCTATTATTATACTACCTAATCCAGGTACTATGTTGAGTCCTGTTGCGAGTATTGTTAATCCTGTAGACAATTCGTGTTCTCTGTATATATTTATGCGGGTTTCCTCGTCTAGTACTAAAGCTTCTTCTTTTAGGATTCTGAACGCGTTGTTTTCAAGTATTGAGTAGTTTGCTATACCTTTTTTTATGTCTTGGTATGCTTGGAATTTTGTGTATTTTGGGGATTCTTCGGATGGTTCTTTAGGTATGTTTATTACTTCTTTTTTTCTTTCAGGTTCTTTTAGCTCTATGTCTGCTGATTCGTTGTCAAGAAGTGTTATTTCTTTTTTGAATATAACTTCTTTAGTTTCATCATTTCTCAGCATTATGGTGTATGGCATTTTGGAGATTATCCTTTGGGATAGGTTCGTTGTACCTTTTACTTGAGCTAAGACCTCATCGTTTAGTATTAGAGTAAATGTTTTGTTTTCTGGTAGTTGGGATTTGAAGTTCAGTACTCCGAAACCTTTTGCTCCACCACCGTAGTACGACGATAGCCTGGAAACTATTATGTCTATTATATCAAAAAGGTCCCCACTGCTTGCAGTGAAAGAGTTTTTTAATTCACCTGATCTGTCGTATATGTTTATTTCATAAATGAAAGTTTCTTTGTCTTTTTTATATGTGACTACTATGAATTCGTCGTATGCTTGGAATAATTTTATTACTTCTTTGATGTCTCTGCCTTTGAAATCAAAGTCGGATTTTGTGAATTTTGCAGTAGGTAAGAATTTTAGGTAGTTCATTACAGAACTGAGGACACCTATAGATGCCTCGGGTATATCTTTACCTTTGGTAAAGAATGGGAAAATTATAACATTCTTTACTGTTTGAGCGCTTAGGTAAGATGAAAAAACGAGAAGCACTATTAAGAGAGTAAGCAACTTAGCTTTTTTCATTCTAAGTAGTATAATAAAGTTCTATAGTTCTTTCAAACTTCAGGAGTTTTGTGATTCTGTTGAAAAACAGGCTAAGCCTGATTTTTTTTGACTATTTTGTTTGTTTTTGGACATAATAGTACAAAGTGAGTTCTTATAAAGTAAACTTAAATTACATTTTGACTTTGGTTAGTTCTTTAGTTGGGCTGAGTATATTTGTTTTTCTAATTTTGCTTTTGAGTTCTTGTACTTTTAGGTTATATCATGTTGGCAGTACGAATGGAGAGAATTTAAGTTATTTTGATACTGAGCCTCCGAGTTTTGAAGTTGTTTATCCTAAAGATGGTAATATCTTAAGTAATGTTGTAACTATTCATGGTAAGGCTTGGGATAAGAGCGGTTTTGTTGTCTATTCAAGTGTCGGCGATAAGCTTTTTGCTTTTACTAATGCCAATGAATGGTTCTTTAATCTAAACACTTTTGATTATACAAACGGGAATATAGATTTTTATTTCTGGGCAGAAGATTCGTTGGGTAATAAGTCAGGTACTGTCATTATAAGGTGTTCCATTTCAAATTCATCTTTTATTTCAATTTTTCCATCGCAAAGTGTCTTTGTCACTAATGATAGCTTCTCTTATACTCTTAATTTGAAACTAGAGTCTAATAGGGAAGTTGCTATTTTTGTTAACTCTAACGAGTTAACAAGATTCTCAAATACAAATGTTTTTGTTTTAGATATTTTTACTAATGGTTATCTTGAAAATTTCACTAATGAACTTTTGGTCATCTCATCGGAGATGACTAATAAAAGGTATTTTGTTTTTGATTTCACTTCACCTAATTTCGTTTTGGGTTTGAATACAAATGATTATGTTTGGGGTGATACTAATTTTAGTGTTTTTATTCAGGATACTAATAATTGCTACTTTAGTTTTTCTTTGGGAGGAGGTTTTACTAACACTTATTTATTTGGTCCAGGGTTGACTAATGTATTATTGAATACCTATTCTTTGCCGAACGGTACGAACTATTTGGCTTTTTGGGCTAGAGATGTAGCAGGTAATCATTCGTCTGTGGTTATATTACCTTTGATAATAGGTAATTTCTTTGTGAGGGATTTATGTGTTGATACGAAAAGTAAATACTTTTTGGATTATGAGATTGTATCAAATAATCTTTGGTTATTTTTTACAGATAATTCGTATAACAAAATATACCTAGCTAGGGAAGAGAACAATTACCAAAAAGAGATAGTTCGTAGCTCAATAACTGTTGATAGGAAAATAAGAGCTATAACGGTGTCAAATGTTTTATTTGTTTCTTACCTTAATGATAGTTATTCGCTTTACATTAGAACGAACGAAGTTAGTAATAAACTTTCTAGTACTTTGATGACGATAACGGGAGTTTATGACTTTGAAGTTTCAAGAACATCTAATGATTTGTATTTGATTAGGTTACATACTAACTGGAACGTAGTTGTCAGTGACATAACTAACAGAAGAACAAACTTCATTATTTCAAACATTGTGAATGTTTCTTCTATTGCTACAGAAAAATATAACCTTGATGAAAGATTTAGAATTGCAGTTATTAAAACGAATGCTAATGCTGTTCAGCTATATGAATGTGGAAGTAATTATTACATAAAGGTTTTTGAGACTAATCTGATTTTTGAACCTGAGTATGTGAGTATTTCTAGAGCTGGTGAGTATAGTTACCTAGGTGTCGGTGGAACAAATAAAGTTAGTATTTTTATTCTATCAAATAATAATTTGATTACAAATTTTAGCTTTACTAGCAGTAGGGAGGTTTTCAGTATTTCTTCTTCAAGGTATGCTAGTGGTATCGTTTTTACTTTTTCTGAATTTTTTCCGTCTAACTCTACTTATAACCTTAAGTTGCTGTACTTTGAGGGAATTAGCTTAAAGAGAAATCAGAATATTGGCGATGTCGGTAGATGGTATAATGTGTTAAGATACATAAATATTGTCCCTTACACGGATAAATTGAGAGTCTTTTTACCTTTTTTTGATGCTGTTGGTGGTATAAGAGTCTTCGAGGGGATTTAGTAATAAATTTACCATTTTTGTTGTTTAATAAAAATAGAGGGGCGACTATGAGGGTAAACATTGTTGCTGTTTCTGGAAAATTAGATGATTCCGAGCTTTTTGTTTATTCCAAAACTGGCAAAAGGTATAGATTGTACTATATCAAGGTTAACAATAGCATTACCTTGCCAGTTGTAACAAAAGAGGATAAATATGTTCCTACAAGTGACGAGATTGTTGTTTTTGGCAAGATGATAAGCCTCTACGATAAAATAGCAATATGGGGCGTAGATTTTAGAGTGATTAAATCACTTAGTGATTAAATCACTTGCTATTCGATTACTTCGAATTGTCAAGAAGTGAAGCCTCTTAATAAATCTTACTAATCTAGTAGTGTATAAATATTTTGTAGAAAAGGGAAGGTGTTTTTTTTGAAACTGAATGTTGTGGAGGTTGTTATGGCTAACGAGGTTAAGGGGGCGGCTGTTGATAATAGGTGGAAAATTTTAGAAGCTTTTATGAAAGTTCATCAGTATAGGAAAGATGCTTTGATAGAGATACTTCACAAAGCTCAGGAGTTGTTTGGTTTTCTAACTGAGGATGTTTTGTTGTTTATTGCGAATAAGCTAGATTTGCCGAAATCATATGTTTATGGAGTTGTTACATTTTATCATTTCTTTAGGTTAAAGCCGCAGGGTAAGCATGTCATACTTTTGTGTTTAGGGACAGCTTGCTATGTGAAAGGATCTAACAAAATTGTTGAGTATATGAAAGAAAGATATGGTATTGATGTTGGCATGACGACTTCAGATAACCTTATAAGCTTTATGTCTGCTAGGTGTATTGGTGCTTGCGGTGTTGCTCCTGCTGCAATGGTTAATGGAGTTCTTGAGCCGTACTTCTCGGTAGAGAAGCTTGAAAAGAAAATAGAGGAGTGGAAGAAAGAAGGGTAGAGAGATTTGCTTTCTAACATCTTTTTTGTGAACTGATGTTGTACATCTTTTCAACAAAAAAAGGTGCTACTAAGCACCTTTTTTCAAATTCTTATTATTTCAATTAAGTTCAAAAGGAACCTTGTCTATTGAATTTTTCAATAAGGTTGTTTTTTGTTAATAATTCTTTTGGTGGATAGGGAGAATATCAAATCTTACATAGTAGAAGCTGTTTTGAGAGATGATGTCCTTAATGAAATTTTAGGTAGTGAGGGAATGGAAATATGGAGGAATTACTTGGAGTATAAAGTTGATAGAATTGTTGATTCTTTGGGGTATGTTGGGGGAGATGTCGTTGATAAAGTTGTTTCTTCTTGGTTAGTTAGGTTAAGGAAGTTTGTTGTTGGGGTTCACAGAGCTGTTAGGGATAACTATAGCTTAGGCGAAGAAGCTATTTTGAAAGCGTTGATAGAAGTTTTTAAGAGCGGGGTATGATAGAGTTTTTGGGGGCAGTTGGTAAAAATTTTTTACAGAAGCTTGATTATTACGGTGGTATAATTTCTCTTACTGTGTACAGTTTTTTTGAAGTATTCAGAAAGCACAGTTTCAATCAGTGGAGGTTATTTTATGTAACTGCTGTTAAACAGGTATTTTTCACCGCTTATCAAAGTATGAAGAATGTGTTTTTTGTTTTAATACTTGTTGGTGCGATAACATACTTTGTACTTTTCGTAAGCTTAGAGGACTTGGTTTCTAAGGATGTTGTTGCTAGTATATTTATAATTGTCATATTCAGGGAGTTGTTATCAATAATTGTAATTGTAATTATTATTGCTAGGTCAGTTTCTGCCATAGCCGTTGAGATAGGAAATATGACTGTTAATAAGGAGTTTGATATTTTTGTATCAATGGGTATAGACCCGTTATTTTTTTTAGTTCTTCCTAGAATCGTTGGTATGGTTATTTCTATGATTTTGCTTCTAATAATTGGGTCTTTCGTCATACTTTTCCTTGGTCCAACTAGTATGCTTCTTTTTAGTAGTGTTGATGTTAGTGAGTTGCTTGAGGCTACTTTTTTAAAGGTTGGTATTGCTGATTTGCTTCTTGTTTTTACCAAAGGTGTCGTTTCAGCTCTCTTTTTGCCTAGTATAGCGAGTTATCACGGATTCAAAACTTCAAGTAAAAACCTTGTTCCGGTGGCAGCTACAAAAGGTATAATCGCTTCTCTCACTTTCGCTATAGTCGTAAGTGTATTAGTTACTGTAATCTTTTATATTTTTGTCTTTTAAGAACTACCAATTCTATTTAGAGAGGTTAAGGTGCTTATAGCACATTCTTCATTAAATTACCTTAAAGCATTTGTACTTGATTTGCCTTCTTTTTAGGATTAAGTGAGAGGCGATAGCCTCTCTTAGAATGTTAGAGCAGGGTGCTTATAGCACATTTTTCAAATAAGGTGGACTACTTAAAGGTGCTTACTCGCACCTTTTTAATTAAGTTCTTTATAGCACTTTGTGCTTCATAGCACTTATTATTACTCTTCTTTTTCATAGTATATTAAGTCCTTAGGATACTCAATTGTGTATGAGTATGTAAATTCTTTTTCTTCTCCGGGCTTTAGGTTTGCTGTCCATGAGAATACGCTATTCGTTTTTATTGAGTTGATTTCTTGGTCTGGCTTTGGTATTATGGAAGTTATTTTTATGTTTATCCTGTTATCTGAAGGTATTGGTATTCTTTCAAGTATTTGAATTGTTACTTCTTTTGAAGTTGAATTTTTTACTTTATTTTTGAATGTTTTTATGTTCTTTATATTGCCTCCGAATAAGCCAGGGTTTTCTGTCCTGTCTTGTAAGGTTTCTTTCTTAACGATTATTTCTTCTATTGGTATGCCTTCAGTTCTGAATGTTCCGTTTTGTGGTAAGGTTTCACCTAGAAATAGACCTTTGGTTGTTTTGTTATCAATGTTTAATTCAATTTCCCCCGGTAGGAGCGTAATAGGTGAAGTATTAGATATCTCAATCACTAAAATTCCACTTTTGTACTTTGATGGTATGGCAAAAAACTTTCTTGATACGGATATGTTTAGCTTGCTAAGTTCTAAATCTTGGGAGTTTGTTATTATGAAATTTCCTTTTATGTTCCATGTTATATTGTACGATGGTATTTCTTTGGGTTGTGGTAGCTCTTCTTTTTCTTCATAAATTTCTTCTTCCTCCTCTATTTTTGTTTTGGCATATGATTTTAGTACTTTCGGGTATAGAGTAAATTTATCTTTTTCTCTTAGGTAAGCAATAATTTTGGGTAGGTTGGGGTTCACAATTTCAGGTGTATACTCTAATGTTGTTATTGTGATGTCGTTTACTTTTATAAGTGTTCCTCGAGGTAAATTAACCTTAACATTTAGATTACCTGAGTTCTCGTTTGCATTTATTGAGTACTTGAGTGACCAGTTGGCGTCGATTTTGTACGATATTTTCTGAGGTCTACCTGAAAATGTTAGTTCCTTGAAGTAAAAAGTCTTATCTTTTACTTTTTGTTCTAGCCTTTCAAACTCTTTTAGTTTGGTTTGTAAATCTTTTGATATCTCTTCTAACTTGGTTTTCATAGAAATCATTTCTCTCTGTATTGCTTCAATATTGCTTAGGATAAAATTAATGTCTTTTGGCGTTTGAGCTGATTTCGATATCTCAAGAAAAATATTCATTTTGTTTGAGTATATTGATAGTTCATTAAGGATTGAGGATATTTTGTTACTTAGTGATAATATTTCGTTTGAGGTTGAAATGTATTTCACATTCAGTTCTTTGTCTACACAGTAGTTAGTTTCGTTTTCATCAATTATTAATATGCTTTCTGGAAATACCTTTATGTCATATGCCGATAGTGGTATCAGTATTTTTTCATTTGTTACTTCCGATTCAAAGACCGCTAGGTCTTTGTAAATAAATAAACTCGTTAAAGCGAAAGAGAAGTTACTAACTACTGCTAGTAAAATTAATGCTAAAAATTTTCTCATACATCCCTCCTAAAATTCTCTACCAAGTTCATAATAACTATTTAAGTGACATTTATTCAAATTTACCGAATTGGTGCTCTATAGAAGGAGGTTAAACCTCTTTGTCGCTTTTTTGCCTTTTCATTCGTTTAATCTTGAATATGCTAATCAGCAAAGCAGATTTTGATGTTTTGAAATTTTTCAAAAGTTTTGTTATCATAAGTGGTACTGATGGTCCATTACCGCCGGCTTGGAATGCTAGTGTCTCTTTGAACGATTTCTCAACTTATACGGTTAAGTAATTCTATTTTACAAGAGGGCTCACGCCCTCTTTATTTTTATATTTTTTAAAAATTATGTTAACTTGTTTGTTAATAAAAAAACTAATAGTACTAATTAGTGCTTCTTTTATTTAGCTTTTGAAGAACTAGGGAATTGAAGTTTTTCAACAATGAGTCGTAAACTCCTAGGTTTAACCTGAGTAGGTTCAACTTGAGCAAGTTTAACCTGAAGTATGCATAGCTGTTTCTTTTACTTGACATTTTGTTAATAGTTTTTTAAAATGAGGTTTGTATGGAGGTGGAATATGTTGCAGACATCTGCGGAGATTGAGGTTTTATTTGCCAATGCTAGGGAGTTTGTTGACTACATAGGTGACAAGTATAAGGGTAATAAAGCGTTGGGGATGCCGGTGTCTGAAGACAATTTGGATGAGTATATATGGTATACTTATGATGATGTTAGAAGGTATGCCAAAGCTGTGGCGTATTATCTTACAGAAGTATTGAAGTTGAAGAAGGGAGATAAGGTAGCGCTGATAAGTGAGAATAGGGCGGAATGGGGATTGTGTGCGCTGGGGGTTGTGTATAATGGTTTTGTTTTGGTACCGATAGATGTAAGGATGTCGCCAAACGAAATAAAAATGATATTAGAGCATTCAGAGAGTAAGGTAGCTTTTATATCCTCTAGTCAGATGAAGGCTATTTCTGATGAGTTTGATTTAAGGGATGTGGTAGAGCATGTTGTATATATTGATAAAGCAGAGAGTGAGAAGGATATGAGTTTAGAGAAGATATTAGAGAGATATGGTGATAAGGAGATAAAGAAGTTAAACCAGATTGATCCTGAAAATGATTTGTTTGAGATAGTTTATACATCTGGGACTACAGGTTTGTCGAAGGGAGTAATGTTGACGCATAGAAATATCATGTTTGAGGTTTCTGTTGCGCCTCCTTTGGTTAATCTTTCGGAAAAGGACAGGTTATTGTCTATACTTCCTTTGAATCATACTTATGAGTCTACGGCAGGACTTTATGCGCCGTTATCGAATGGATGTAGTATTTTGTATTCTCCTGTTCTTAATCCAAAGGTAGTACTACAGCTTATATCTAGAAATAGAATAACAAAGATGTTGGTGGTGCCGTTGTTTTTGGAGAAGATAACTGATGCGATAATAAGGAATATAGAGAAGTCTGGATTTGTTTTGAAGTCGTTTTTGAAGATGCTATTGGGGATGGCGAGTATGTCGAAGAGTTTGATAGGTAGTAATGCAATAAGTAAGAGGCTATTATCAGTAATAAGACATAAATCGGGTTTATCGAGTATAGATCTTTTTATTTCTGGGGCTGCGCCGTTGCCTGCTAGGGTTTCAAACTTTATGGAGCTTTTGGGATTCAATATTCTTCAGGGCTATGGTCTTACAGAGTGTGCACCTGTTGCTACTCTTAACCCAATGAACAAGCCAAAGAATACTTCTGTAGGTAAGCCGTTGCCTGGAGTAGAGGTGAAGATACATAATCCGAATGAAGAGGGTATAGGAGAGATATGGATAAAGGGACCAAATGTTATGAAAGGATACTATAAGAATCCAGAAGCTACAGCAGAGGTTTTAGTGGATGGGTACCTGAGGACTGGGGATTTGGGGTATATTGATGAGGAAGGGTATGTTTACATAACTGGTAGGATAAAGAATGTGATAGTGACGCATGGTGGTAAGAATGTATATCCTGAGGAGATAGAGGAGAAGTTGAATGAGTTTCCGTATGTGTTGGAGAGCCTTGTGGTAGGTAGGAAGATAGATGAGAAGGATATGACTGGTGAGGAGATATTTGCGTATATAGTGCCTGATTTTGGGTATATAGAGTTTGAAAAGGAGACACCTATACACAAGATAGACTTTAAAGAGATAGAAGAGATAATATCTAATGTGGTTAGGGAAGTGAATTCAAAGTTGCCAGAGTACAAGAGGATAAAAGGTTATAAGATTTTGACGGAGGAATTGCCGAAGACATCTACAAGGAAGATAAAGAGGTACCTGTTCCAAAAGAATGACACATTGTAATATTTTTCTTTAGGAGAGGCTATTGCCTCTCCTAGCTTAGTATTTAAAAGGTTATTCTTACATTTAGTCCTACCTCTACACCAGGTATTAAGTCAAAAAGTTTTTCTTTGACTTCATTGAACTCTGTATAAACTTCTGACATCTGACCAAGTAGAAATTTGAAGTATCCTTTGCCCCTTATGTAGTCTGAGAAGTTTATTTCTGTAGAGTGCTGAAAATCTATTTCGAATACTTTTCTTTTGAATGGAATGAATGAGTTTGTATTGTACCACATTTTTTCTGTGTAGAATGATATTTCTTCTCTGTTTTCTAAAGATGAGTTTACTCTAAATTTTGTGAATATCAGGTCTATGTCTGAGTTAGAAGGTAGAGTGTACGAAAAATAAAATCTTGTGAGGAGGGATATTTTGCTTTGTAATGCTTTGGGAGTGTAGAGACCTATGCCGTAGTTTGAGTGAAAAGATGGTAGGTTGGTTATTATGTCTTGTGGTGAGTAGGAGATATCTAAAGAAAGTGAATAATTTTGTTGTGTACTTACCTTACCACTAACTGCTGAGGAAATAGAATAGCTGTCGTTGATTATCCTTGAATTGAAGTCTCTTTGTCTTGAAAAAGAAAACCCTGTTGATATTTCAGATATTGATATATCTTCGCTCCTTCTAAAGATAAACCAGTCTAGTTTGTATATTGGTATGTATGAGTTAAATGAAAACGAGAGTTTTGTCGATTGCCTGAAGCTAGATATTTCTCTTGATGTTTTTGTTGAGTAGTCAAATAAGTAATTTCTTGGTATTATGCTTAAGAGTAGATTTTCAAATTCTTTCAAGGAGATTGTTAAGTTTATGTTAGCAAGTTCGTTAATAGTGCTGTTGATATTATAAATGTTAGATACTAATTCTAATGCTTTCATTAAGTTGTTTTCATTCCATATATCTATGTAGTCGTAGAAAGGTATAGCTAAGACACCTCTGTAAAGGTTATTTGTGTATATATCGTACCATTTTATGTTGTAGCTAAGTGAGTTTATGTATACTTCTGTGTTGAAAGAATTACCAAAAGAGATTGTGTCTATTTGGTATTTGCCGATGTTTAAATCAAACTTATAGGTTATTTTGCCGTTCATTTGGCTGTCCCTGTAGAGCGAGTTACTTATATATCTAAAATTGAAGTCTCTAAAATCGTATGCTGGTGTTATGTAGGCATTTAGATTATTTATTATGCCTTGTAGCACAATTGATAATGTATCGCTTTCCTTTACTTCTCTTCTACTGCCTCTTTCTACAAATCCTTCACTTAGAAGTTTTAGAGATTCGATATTTCTTGCTACTATGCCACTTTCTTTTAGTTCTGTCGCTTTGTTTATAGTTGAGTTAACTGTGTTTATGAATGTTTCAGAATGAGAGAAATTGTTGTTTATGTTCACTTTGGGGTAACTGAGTGAGGAATTTAAAGATATTCCGTATATCCAATTTTCGTAGGATGGTGAAGAGAAGAAGTAAATATTGTTGGTTCTAGTGTCGTAGTTTTTTATGTAGTAACTTGAATTTACATTGAATGTGTTTAAAAAGTTTAAGTTGTACCTAGTTAAAAATGGGATTTTGTAGACAATATTTATGGAAGAATCTAGTGATATCTCGTCAATTAATGAAGTTTGAATAAATAGTTGATTGTTAGGAGCCGAAAATATACCATTCTGTGAGGAGTAGTTTAATCTATCTGAAAAGGAATAGCTTATTCCTGGGAGGTATTCTTTGTCAAAGGCTGTTTGAATTGTATATTTAAATGATGTAGAGGAATTTGTTGAAAATAAGTATACAGGTAAAGTTGGGTCTTCTACAGTGTTTTCTCTTGTTGTTGAAAAGTAATTATCTACATTTAGATATTTTATTAGGTTAAATCTTGAATAAAGTGAGAGGTTAAAGTTGTTTACTGCTTCCTTGCCACCATTACCTCTAAAGTTTGGGAATATATTTTCTATGAAAAGTCTTGATTTAAAGTCTGAGAATATAGGGAAGTTGCCTATAGTTAGTAATTTGTCCTTGTAATTTAGTTGGAATTCTGAATTTAAGGCGCTGCTGAATTCCCAGTTTACCCCTGTTAGGTATATTTCGTTTAACCATATTTCGCCAGAGTTTACTGGTTCTGTAGAGTTTGAATTTACTCTGATGCCGATTTCCATGAATGTTAGGTCTCTCCATGTTGGGAATTTGTTTATGTTCATTTCTACTGTGTCATAAATATTATCATTTATTATTAGCTTCCCATTTTCTTTTATTCTTATTTCCAATCTGTTCCAATAATCTTTTTTTAGCCTTTCTATTGGTATTATCCATTCAAAGTAGTTATCTTCTTTTGATACTAGCCTTAGAACGATATTTTCATCAATGAATGTGTCACCATTAGTTTTTATGCTTACACCTATGTCATTTACTGTTGGAATAAAAACGTAGAAAATGAATTTTGAGTATGATGAATAGTTTTGTGATTTATCAAAATTTATTACTACAGTTCCCTCTCTGCCTCCCGTGTATGGTAAGAAATTTGTGTTTATGCTGACATTTGATAGGTTATATGTTATCCTTAGCGATGATTCATCAATTGATTTTGCTTCTGAGACTGAAAGTGTACTAGTTCCGTGGAGGTAGGAATATTCTTGTGTTCTTTCTTTTTCTTCTTTTGTTTGCCCTTCAATATTGAAAAATCTGTTTTTTAGGTATAGAGGTGAATCGTATATTGATATAGTGCTTGCTGAGATTTGGTAGGGACTATATAGCTTTATACCATCTACTTTGTAGGTTCTGCTAGTTCTTGATTTTATTTGTATTTCATCAATTAGTATCCTTCCTTTTATACCTTGAAGCTTTTTTAGTATTATTCTTACTGCTTGCACTCTCCTCAGAATTTCTACCTGAGGAGCTGATAGAGTATTTACTTGAATTACTAATTGTTTCCATCCGCTACCAGATAAGTTTGTTGAAAACGATACAAAGGATTCTTCTGTATCTAGCCTTCCATTTTTATTTAGGTCTTCTGAATCAATATTGCCGTTGCCGCCTCCTTTTCTTCCACCACCTATTTTTGTTATTAGTGAACTGTTTGTTGGGTTATTGAATTCAAACCCATCTTGTGATGTTGATAATTCTTGGTCTAGGATTCCGTCACCGTCTAGGTCTTCGCTGAATTTACCAAATTGTAGATGTATTTCAAGAGAGTTTGTATTGTTATTATCATACGAATTTATACTATTATTGTCCATCTGCATTTTGTACCATACGATTATTTCTTGGATATCACTTAAATCTATTCCAGATGATGATATAGGTAGTATTGCTCCTACCCATGTACCTTGTGAAAAGTCATAATCAAAAACTAGTGATGTTTGCGATACATTTGGGAATTCTGAAGGGTTTAGTCTTCCTCCTGCTACCAAGTATGGACCAGGCTTTTGTGAATATGGTAATATTTGTTCGGATGGTATGTTCCAAGTATATGACATTAATGTGAACGATTCATTTGCTCCATATTGCCTATAGTCTTTGTAGTATAGGATACCTCTGTTTGTTTGGTAACAACCTATATTTGTGTCTGGGGATGATAGGTACCATTTTTCTTCATCATCACTTAGAAGGTAGGATTTTTTGCTACTGTCAAAGTCTTCTACTATTGCTGCACCAAATGAGTTTGGATTTACAAAGGAAAATCCGTATTCTATGTTCAATTTGCTATCAAAGTTTTTGTTGTCTATACCTAGGAATTTTTTTATGTCGAAGCTGTTTATTATTCCGCCTATGAAACCTGTTAGTGGGGGTGCTGAGCTTATTCTTGGAGCTGAGCCTGTTGCCTGTGAACTCCAGAAGGCTAGCGAGAATGTAGATGATAAGTAATCTGTTAGTTTGTACTCTGCTATTGAGCCGAGGGATATTTTCTGAGGTCCACCAAATAGCGGCTTGTACTCGTATGATATTTCAATTGTGTCTCCTTCGTTTATGAGTGTTGGGTCTTTGAAAATTATTCTTCCTATGGGATAGTATATCGTATATTTGTCTTTGGGTATAAGTACACCATTTATTCTAACTTCTTCACTTCCTTCAACGATATCAAAATCTAATTGGTATGAAGTTATTGTTTCATAAAACTTTAGGCTTAGGGTGTAGGTTGAGTCATCAATTATTGGGTCTCTGTTGAGTGAGTAGAAGTCAACAATTAAATTTGTGAATGGGTAGAGGTTTTTGAATTTTATTATACCTTTTTGTGGTATGATTTCAAAGTCTTTTTCTGTGAAGTTTATCGGTGCT
>Ga0308389_1001780_pt1 | contig 14170 bp, 24 predicted proteins | sample Hotspr2Sample148_FD_202362 | JGI IMG/M metagenome (GOLD analysis project Ga0308389, IMG submission 202362) | Hot spring phototrophic mat microbial communities from Mushroom Spring, Yellowstone National Park, Wyoming, United States - 20040719_148 ... | reverse complement strand
AAAAGATATTATTAAATATATTTTCAGCGATCTAATTACGTTTGCAGACATACTCATATTTTATTTTTTGTTTTTTTCTAAATACTTTTGTATATCATCTAATTTATACGAAATTACGTCTAAATTGTTTTGCTCTAAATATCTTGTTATTTTAGTGTTATTTTCTTCGATTGTTTTTACTTTATATTCCAATAATTGAACCCTACTAATTAACGCAAAATAATTAAACAATATAGAAGTTAGTAATAAAATTATGTAAATTATTTCTTTTATATTTAAGGTCATATTTAAAAATTTTCTTTCCATTCACCTATTCAATATTAATTAAAGTTTCTTTTACTTCACCATCACAACTGCTCCAAGTTTTTCTATAATATTGTTTTTTGCCAATCCGTAAAAATAATATCTTTTTTCTTATAAAATATTCTACACTATAAATAGTATCTGAACTATTTTTTTCTAATATCTTAAAAGTATTATTTTTTTTATCATATAATCCTTTAAGTCCCCAACATCCATCATCATAATTTATTAAAGCAATACTATCTTTATTTAACAAACTATCTAAATAAAATATTACTATTGTAGTATCTTTATATCTATTTATAATTTCATTATATTGAGTTATGTTTTTAATTTTTATTTTTCTATCTATTATTTTATTAAGACTATCTATTATTATTTGTAAATTATTTTTGTCAGCCCACTCCTTAAAATCTTTTTTATTCATTATTTGATTATTCAAATTGTAATAATTGTTTTTCCAATTCAAATATTCGTGCTTGTATATTTTATACTTGTCATATACCTGAACAAGTATATATAACAATGCTATTATTCCAATTATATAATATATAGCCTTTTTTATATTCATATTAATTTAATTTCAATAATTAAATGCCATTATTTTTTAAAATCTTATTTTCTATATAATTGAAAAACTTATCAATACCTAATTTATATGCAACCATGCTAAAAATAATTGAAAAAAACAAAGACTTAAAATATTCCCTTCCGAGTGTTGCATCATCTTTAAATAAAAAATAAAACAATAAAGACAATATAATACCCCAGATTATTACTAAATAAGATTTTGATAAAACAAATGTTTTGTTTTTAATTTTAAAAGTGTATGCACTAATTAGCCATGTTGATACAATAAATGTTGCTACAAATAACCAATTAACATAGCTAATCATTTCGGCAAAACCGCCATAAATTTGTCCAAAAATTTCGTTTCCCATAGTTAATAATTTTTAAATTTTAAACAAAAGTTAATAAACCATTAGTTCCTGCAAGTTTGAGAATGTAACTTGCTGTTGTTTTGTTTATTTCGTTAATTTTATTGTCAATATCTTTAATATCAACTGATATTAATTTTGCGAGTGTCTTTGAAAATAGTCCTGCGTTGTAAGCTGTAACAATTTTATGTAGCTGAACAACACCATTTTCCGTAAATCTATCAAATAATTGACTTAAATACATAGTTCCGAAAAATATATTTAATTCTGGCTTTTTTATTAAATCACTTGTTAAATAACTGCTTTTTATTCTTAATTTTGCTTTGCTTTTAATATCATTATATTTATCATTTCCGATATATTTTATTAAATAATCTTCTTCTTCTTTTGACATTCTTTTATATTTATATTCATAATATAACACTTCTACCACAGTCGTTGGACTTATTTGCATTAAACCAACAGATTCGCCATTTGAAGCATTTTCATCTCCACCACTTTCTATAAATATAAACGACTTAATTATATTAGAAGGTAAAAATTCTAATTTTGAAACCTCATCAATTATTTTACCATATTTATTACTTATGCTATCTATTTTATTTTTAATATTTTGCTTGTCTTTTTCTTCGTAAAAATTTTTGCTTGTTATAGGAACTGTTATTTTATTCATAGTTATTCATTTTAGATTATTACTTTCAACAACAATTTCTTTTTTGTTTTTATTTTTCATTTTATCGAAACCAAGTCTTTTATATACTAATTTATAATATGCAAATGACAAAACACATAATCCTGTAATTGCTGTTATTGTAATTATTAGTTTTTTATTTTTCATATTTATTATATTTTAAATTTTATTTACATATATTACTTCAAAATTTTCTGTATCATTCTCAATATCCACAGGTGCAATTTTAAACCAATTGTTATATATATCAGGCTTTAAACTATTAATAACATAAGCACACCATTCACCGCACATAAATCTATTTGCTGAATTTTTAGCGTTTCCACCTATCCATTTGCCAAAAATAAATCTAATAGGTTCGTAAATTAATAACGAAACAAAATCATAAGGAGTTTTACCACAATGAGGTAACATAATTTTTGCTAATTTTTTTTCATCAATATCGAATTTCGGTTTTAATATTTTTAAATCGTATTTATTATTGTTAAAATAATCTTCTGCTTTTGTTAATGCAATACCTCTTTTATCACTTTCGCAAACAAATAATTCATCGTAAATTTTAATAAACATTCCAGCGTGAGAATATTTATTTTTTTGGAAAAATTTAATTGCTTTTGATAAAAACGTATCTGTTCCAACTAATAGAATATCTCCACTACTTATAGATTCTAATTTATAGCCTTTTTTATATGCGATAAATTTTTTCATAAATTATTTATTTGATGTTCTATTGCCTTGACTATAACACTTTCCATTCCACCACCATCCGCCTAATTCTTGACATTTTGTATAATCAACGCCTTTTAATGATGTATCACCACCAACAGCATTATGAGTTGCCTTTAATTTATTTTTATTGCTTATATAACTTCCAAAATATCCAATCAACGAACCAACTGCTACACCAGCAAGCGTTAATTTAACTGCTAATGAATTGTCTTTTTTGAAAAGACCTATTGCTAAACCTGTTAGACCTAATGCCGAACCTGTAATTAAGGTTACTTTTGTTTCTTTTGTCATAGTTTTTTGTTTTTAATTGTTAATAAATTATTTAATTATAATATTTTCTTGTTTCCAATTTTTGTTTTTATTAAGCAAATAAAGTTTTAATTCGTTTGATACTTTGTAAAATAAATCACCCTGATTGAAGTCAGGAGTAAAATTTATTACACACGAATTTACTTCTTCAACATTATTTAAAAACCAATTTTTATTCTTTTTATATGTAGTACTATCTTTATATACTCTAATCATATAAAAAGCCTTTAATTCTTTTAGTGAATTAATTGAAACATCATTTATTACTACATAGCAACCATTTATACTATCGCCGTTGTAATGTATTTTTTCTTTAATAATTAAATCACGATAAGGACTTGTTTCGTTAATTTGAGCATAAGAAATTAAAGAAATTAAGATAACCGAAATTGATAAAAATAATTTTTTCATATAAATTTAATATTTATGTTTTTACAAAAATAAATAATTGTTTTTAATATTGTTCGATTTTTAAAATAAATTTAAAGAAAATTATTTGTTATTAATAATTATATCTTTCAATTGTCTTAATTCATTTTTTTATAATTAAGGTGTTATTGTTGATTTAGTTTCCCACACTCCATTTTCACGTCTTTGAAATTCTAAATTATTATTTACTCTAATTATTCTCCAAGTGCCATCTGTATTTTCATCGCCAAAATAAAACGCTTTTGTATCTTGCAAAAGTAAATTACCATAATTACTTGTATTAGCATTAATTCTTAATGTTTGTTGAGTGCTATCTTGATTAAAAGTTCCGTATAGTAATGAATGTGTAATTCCTGTATTGTAATCTGATTGTCCTAATCCGTTATGCAAATAAAATGTGTTTGAATTTGTTTCGTAATAACCTGCATTATAACCAATAAATATATTACCAGTAGCATTTGAATTATAACCTGCATTATAACCCACTGCTGTATTATTATTCCCTGTCGTGTTTGAAAACAAAGAACCTTGCCCCACTGCTGTATTATAATTTCCTACTGTGTTTGAAAACAAAGAACCTTGCCCCACTGCTGTATTATTATTCCCTGTCGTGTTTGGATACAATGAAAAATTCCCCACTGCTGTATTATAATAACCTGTTGTGTTTAAATACAATGAATAATTCCCTACTGCTGTATTATAATGTCCTGTTGTGTTTGAAAGCATCGAATTATATCCTATTGCTACATTGTAATAAGATTGATTATTATTCAAAGCATAATCTCCGATTGCTATATTATATATTGATGAATTTACCGAATTTGCAAATCTACCGATTGCAATATTATTATATGCGTTATTAGAATTATATCCTATACTAATTGAATTTTTATTTAATTCAAATGATTTTGTGTTATCAATATATGATTTTATCGTATCTATTAATAATAACATTGATGTATATCTTGAAGTTGATTCATCTCTATAATCATGGTATTTATTATAAAAATATAACGTATCTTCATTTAACATTATTTGAGTTTCTTTTGTATCTGTTTTTCTTCGTAATTTAATGTCTTTGTTCATTTCTAAAACATATTTATTCCAACTATCTTTATATTTATCCATTGAAATAATAGTGTCTAAATTTGAATTTGAAATAGCAAAATTATATCTCCACCCATTGCTAAAAAAATTAGCAATACCATTAGAGTTATTATAATTATTTGCAATAATTCCTGTTGTATTTAATGAGCCTAATTTATTTGATTCAGCATAAAAATATTTATATATTCCTAAACTATCATTAATTTTAACATTTCCTAAAAAATACGGATTAAGATAACCAATAGGTTTAATATTTGTTTTTAGTGGTATTCCCCCTTGCGAAAATATTTTTCCTGTAATAAATACTATAAATAATATGAATAAAATTTTAATTTTCATAATAAACTTTTGCTTTTAAATTACTTAAATTAGTATTGCTTTCGTTGTAAATAGTAAATGAATATGGTATCGAATTATTTATATTATAATTTAATATAATATTATTATTACTATCATCAAATATTTGAATAAATGCGATTTTATTATTTGTGTTTTGATTAAAAACAGAATTTGCGTTTAATAAAACTATATCAAATGTTTCATAACCTACATAACTTGATACTAATTTTTTCCAAACTGAACCATCGTAGTAATAATATGTTTGCTCGCTATCTACATATACGAGCAGTCCATTATATAGCCAAGTTATATTTAACAAATCTGAATAATTATTTACAACTATTCTTTTGTCAATTGGTAAATTTGCAACTATATTAAAATTAGTTCCTACATTAATTTGTGAAAATAAATTATTTGTAGTTAATGATAAAATTGATATAAATAATATTTTAAATAATATATTTTTCATATATTAAAATTTAAATTGATAACTCCAATTATTTGGACTTGTAATATTGTTTGATTTATAAATATAATATGTTACCGAATAATTATTAGGTAATCCAACACTTGTAACTATTGCAGTATATTTTGTAAATGCAGTAATTTGTTCAAAACCATTATGATCTAATATACTTGTAAGATTTCCGTATGAACTAGGATATGCAAAATAAATATATCCTGTTCCATTTAAAACAACTGTTTTATTTGATTTTAATTGTATTAATTTAGTTAATTGTGTATATATATCTGTTCCTCCACCTTCTAAATCATTTAAACTAACTCCATATAAAAAAGTATATACACTGTTAACTTGTATGTTATTGCTTTGAATTGTCGTTGGATTTCCGTTATTTCCAACATTTTGATATGCTCTATAATTTATAGTTTGTTGTGTAGTAGGTGAAAAATTGTCTGTTGTAGAAAATGATAAATTGCTACCAAATAAATATATATCTGTTCCATCTCTTTTTAATTTACCATTACTAAAAATTGTTTCATCGTTTGGCGTTGTTGTTCCATTAATTGTAATATTATTTATTGTTCCAACCTCAAATATAGTTCCGCTAACATTTATAGATATTGTTGCAGGTACAAATGGAAAAAAGTAATTTTCAATAAATTCAAATAAATTGTTTCCACCAACATTAACATTTGGTATCCCACTCCGTTTAACCATTCTATTCCCGTTAAAATACATCGAAAAAATTTTTTTATTTGCAATATCTTTTAATGCTTGTGTTGCTAATGCAGGTTCATTAATTATATATGTTCTATCAATATTTTTTACATATATAATTGAATTTATTGGCAATGCTATTCCAAATGCCTGATTTGTGTCGCTTACCGAATAAATTGTTTCTCTTTTTGATTGTGCAAAAGAATTAATCAATATTTCAAAAATAAATAATATTGATAAAATAAATTTATTCATAGTTTATTTTTTTACTAAAATTGATTGAATACTCCATTTACCACTTTTTTTTAATCTTCCAACAACTGCTTTTGTGTTTTTGTCTTTTTTAAATTTTGTCCCTTTGTAATTTGTATGCGATAAAGGAACAACTCTAAAACTATCTTTTTCAAATAGTTTTGGATTTTTTTGTCTTATATGATAATATTTTGCTTTTTTTGAATAAGGCATAATTATTTATATTATTTAATTAATAATTATTACTTCTGTCCCTTCTGGAATTAAATAATCAAAAGTTACAATATTTCCATTTCTCGTATGCCCAAAAGATTGTAATGTTCCATCAACAAATACAATATAATTGTCGTTCAAATTAAAATTGGTTACAATAAAATCAGTTTGTCCACTTGAAACAAATTTTTGTTGTTTCAGCGAACTGCTTCCACCTGAACCGCCTGCTCCATTTGATATAATCGAAAAATCTTTATCTCCGTTCATATTAAATTAGATTAAATATATTCATATTCTATAATTGAATTTCTACCTGCTGTTATTCTTATTCTCGGCAAGTATCTTCCTCTCGGTGCGTTATATGTTTTTCTCTCGCCGACTTCTAAACTTATCTGACCAATTACTTCATTATTCTCATAATCTAAATATTCTATCAACCCTTCATCTGTACTCGATGATTTAGACTTGATAAAAACATTAACCGCATAGTCAATAATAGCAACTTGATTATTAGATATTATTCCTGTTTTAATATTTGTGATAAAATTATTCGCTACCATATATTTTATTCTTTTTCAACAATTTATTTGTTCCTTTTTCATAGACACTCGAAAACATATTATTATTTTTATCAAAATAAATTATTACAAATTTATTTTTCATATCATTTTCACAGTATTCATTTATTTTTTCATATACTAATTTATCTATATCAACATCTAAAACATTTTTAATTCCATAATATTTTATCTCTCCAACAATATCTATCGTATCCAATAGCTCGCTAACTTTTTCATTATTTATTATATAATAATACTTAATCTTTTTCTCGTTTTCATCCTCAATTAGATACAAATCTATTTGGTATCTTTTTATTTTGTTTTCTCTTGCTTTTGTAATTATGAATTTTTTTACAAAATCAAAACCTGCATTATTCAGATTCATCTTTTTTTAAATTTAATGTTTAACCTTGTTAATGATTTAACGTAATACTCGCCATCTTTTATCATATATATATCTTCTTTTGAAACTATTAGTAAATTATTTAGTTCTCTATTAAGCAATGCGTATTCTAATTCGACAATAAAATAATATTTTTTATTGTATAAAAAAATATTCTTATATGTCAGCTCTCTGTCTTTAATCTTTAAATTTTCTACTTTTTCTCCCGATGACAAATCTCTAAATTCAATTAAACGATGAAAAAGCGGATTAAAAGTTTCAATAACTTTACCATTTTCATCAACAAGATGTATCGTTTTTCTTGTTGTATTAAATATTAATGTTTTCATACTCATTTTATTTTATTTGCAAATATAATAATTTTTATTCTATTTTACAATTCGTTGGACTTTCTTCTGTTAATTCTTTTAATGTATATCCCATAACTAATGGAATATAAATCGTATTTTTAAATAGCTCTATTTCAATTTTCAAATCAAATGTAAATAATAATTTATTTCTATCCGATATATATTTATTTACTATTTTTAGTAGTGAATTTATTTTTTCTATATCTAATTTAATTCCAGAAAAATCAGCAACAATATTTAATACTATATCTTTTTGTTTTTTAGGTTCAATGTAATATTCACTTCTAACTTCAAAATCAACTATATATTCTTTCTCTATATATAATTTACCCTTTATGTTTTTTATTTTATATTTAAAAATAGATAAATTTTTAAATATTAAAAATAAATCTAAACTAATTTTACTCTGACTAATTTCATTTATTCTTATTCCTCTAATTTTATAGCAATAATCTAATGCTTTATATATGTTATCTTTAAACCAAAAATAACCAAAAATAATTGGGAACGGCAACATAGCTAATGCTATATAACCTAATATTATTTTATTTTTTTTCTTTAAATTCATATATCATTTTTTTTAAAAATTGATAACGACCTTTATTTTGTAACGTTGGCTTGTTAATGAACATTTTTGAGTATGCTTTTTGTGCTTCATTTTCACTCATATTCATTGCAAAATAATACTTAATAGCATTAAAATCAGCCTCTAATTCATTATCTTCATCTTTATTGGCGTGGCAATGTGAATATTCGTGCAATAATATCAAAATCATTTGTTGTACAGTTAAATAATATGCAATACTTCTATTTACTTCAATTATATTAGAATGACAATTTATTCTTGCTGGTGTTGTCGAATTTCTTATGCTATCAACATAATCAATTCTAAAATTTCCACCATCAGAATAATAAGTTCCTAAATCTAATATTGTCTTGTTTTCAGAAAAAAATATTGCAAACAATAAAAATTCTTTTATCTTATTATTTAATTTAATTAAATCTAAATATGTTTCTAATTTAGATATTTTATAAGTTATATTTGTAATACAATCTTTTTTAGTTTCAAATATTAATAATATGTGTTTTGGATGAATAGGAAGTTTAATTGAATAGTAATTTTCTCCAACTCGCATTGGCAATTTTATCCTTGAATATACAGTGTCTTTTTTGTATGCGTCTTTTGTTATTATATTTACAATATCTATATCAATAGAATCTATTTTTAGTTCAATTAATATTGGTATATCTCTTTTTTCTACAATTTCCAATAATTTTTGCATAGACATTCATACAAAAAAAGACACTGAATATTTTATTTAGACGATGTATCGCACACCATATTTATTGTCATCTCTATTGCTATAATTATAGTCATCATAATCACCGCCGTAATACCCATGATAATATTTATTGTCTTGCACTTTTTTGTAAATAATTGCTCCAACAACAATTGTTGCAAATATTGCTGAACTCCAAATAATAGGTTTTTTGTTTTTTACTACAAATTCTTTTAAATTAAATTTAGTATTTCCCATAGATGTAAAATTTAAGTTATTATTATTATTTTTTTGGTTAATATTTTCGTTTTCAACTAATTTATTAAGGTATTCCAAAAACATTTTTTTATTTGCATCTGGACATTCTCTTATGTTTGTTTCAAATAAATATTTTTGCTCATTTAGCCAATTCGTAAAATTCTTATCTGTTTTTCCGTTTTCTTTTAGAATTTTGTAAATTTTATTTGCTGTTAGCATATAAATTAATTTTTTTCAATATACAAAAATAAATAAAAAAACATTAAGTTGTCAATTTTTTAAAATAAATTTAATCAAAAGTCAGTTATTTTATTTATATCATACTCCTTTTTATTTTTTTCATTTCTTTTATTATGTAATTCATCATTATAATATTGTATTCTTTTACGTTGATTAAAATAGTTAATAACAAAGAAAGTTACAACGCTTATGCCTACTCCAAGTGCAAATGAAATAATTGACCTTTTAATAATTTCTTTCCTTGTTACTGCTTCTATATTTGATATTGCATTAAAATAAGTAAATTTTTTATTGTCATCTAATATTTTTCTTATCCCGAAACTTTTTTTCAATATCAAATAATTGTTATCTTTATTTAATAGTTTTAAGCTCTTTCTTATTATGTTTACATTATTGTTACTATTATCCAAATCGTTAGTTTTTAATAACAATAAAGCATAATCCCTGTCAAAATCTTTCTTGTTTTTAATAGCATATAAAATTGCATTTATATACTCTTTATCGTCTGCTTCTTCGTTTAATTTAATATTATTTTTTTTTAAGATATTATGTAATTCCTTTTTATTATATACAACACTGTTAGCTATTAAATTACATATTGTATCAACAACCAAATATTCATCATCCGCCGATATTGCTTTATATATAATATTTATATGATTATTTGCGTTTATATTTAACATGGCATTATTTATTGTTTATTGTAAAGTTTAATTAAATTTATACTTAATGTTAATACCGCAAGTGAATAGAATGTAAACATTAAAGCAGGTAAGTATTTATTGTAAAATTCTGTTGTTTTACTATTTGAATTATTATTACTATTATTAGATTTTAGCAAATCAATGTTTGTAATTTCTTTTTGTGAATTAATTTGTACATTACTCTTATCACCTATTTCAGTATCTCCTGTTGCATTTTTATATTTTTCATAAATATCTTTAAATACTTTACTGTCTGGATGGCATTTAATTAACATATCTTTAATTTCATTTGAATTTTCTATATTATTTTCAAACCAATTAATAAAATATGATTTAAACTTATCTTTGTTTAATATAAGAAATTCAGGTTTTTTTATTGTTTTTTCATTAACAACAATATCATAATTTTTTTCTTTTAAAAACAAAATAACGCTTTCTGGATTAGTGTTATATATATAATTAAACAAAGCACTAATTCTTCTATTATTAATTTTTTTTGTTTTCATATTCTTTAATTTTTTTTAAAAAAACAACAAGGGGGAATTTTCGCCCCCTTGTTGAAAAATATAATTTTTAAATTAAATTTTCTGAATCGGCATACCGCCCTGTAACATAGGATACCCGCTTTGTGGAATTTGCTTGTAGGAGTATCCGCCTGCGTAAAGAGATGAAATATTAGAGCTAATACGTGAAGGATACAGACGATATTCAATTGAGAATATACCAGAAGGAATTACAAATTTAAAAGCAGTTTCACGTGTTAAGAAGAAGTTAGTCGGAACTTCAACTTGATTCTTTAAGTTTTGGAATGAGTTGAAACGAGGAATGATTGGCTTACTATATTGCTCGCCTTGTAAGTTTGATTGTATAACCGTTATAGGTGATAACAACATTGATGTATTGTCCGAAATTAATTCTAATTTAACTATTTGTGCTGAAAATCCGCCAAGCAATTCTGTTAAGAATTGTTTATACGTAATACCACCTATGTTGTAATATGCTGTAACCCCTGGCGCTAATTGTTGGGGGTTAGTTGATGTTGCATTTTTAACTGCATTTAAAAATTCAATAAGTCCACCGTTTTGATTATCTGAATTTGCAACGATTGACAAAATTAACGGAGTCGGAGCTTCATCTTTAATTATTTCGTTTGGTCTTGCAACATTTGCCATACCAGGTCTTCCAACATTTGCCATACCAGGTTTTCCAACATTTGTCATACCAGGTCTTGCCTTTTGTCTATTGCCAAATATTCCTTTGCCAGAAGCATATTGAGTTGCTTCATCATCGCCATACGCAAAATGAGTTGCTTCATCATCGCCATAAGCATAATGAGTTGCTTCTTCATCTCCATACGCATAATGAGTTGGTATTGATTCGGCTTCTCCGTCTGCATTTACAAATTCCATATTATTAAATTCTTCTTGAAAATATTTTTTTAAGTCCATAGTTTTAAATTTTTAAAGGTTAATAATTAATTTAATTTTTTTGAAAATTACATTTAGTTTTTTGATTTTTTAAATAATTTATCAAAATAAACACAAGTTTATTTTGTTAATCATTGATAGCTATACAAATAGCTTATCGTTATATTCTGCACAAACAGAATAAATGATGTATAAAAATCATTTCAAAAAAACGTTAAATGTAATTTTCATTACAAAAATATAATTTAATATGATAAGATGTTTATTTTTTAAAATAAATTTAAAATAATTAAATTTATAGCATTTAATAATTTATATATATATGATTTACAGATTATTATATTTTAATGATTTTAAAAATTTCTAATTATTTTCTTTTTAATTGAATTAATCTTTTTCTCTAAATATTCTGGATTATTTACTAACAAATGTGATGATTTCGACAAAAATTCAAATAGCTGACTTGAAAATTCATAATATTTTATTTGCTCGCTTTTATATGTACCAAAAACAACATAATTAGCAAAATGCTCGCAATTATTTTTAATAAGATTAAATTTTTTTTTTGAAGCATCAATGGCTCTTTCTATGATTTTATCGTGCAATTCCTTATTATAGTTATCTACTTTAAACTCGATATTTACTTTTTTATTCGGACTTCCGTAAGCAAATGTTGTTAAATCACATATTGTTACGTGAGAATTATATTTGTTTTTAAATTCTTTTGATATATATACAAAATTGTGTATAATAAGTATTTCATTATTAGCAATTCCTAAAAAAACTCCATAATGTTTATTTATTAACATTTGTCCACGTACACTTATTATAGTTCCTGTGTAATATTTAGTGTTTCCTATAACAAAATAATTTTTATCAAATTTAATTTCATTATATTTATTTAGTTCATATATCATATTAAATTAAATAATCAATAAAAATATTCATCTCTCAATTGTTTTTTCTTAATTTCATACGCTTCTGATAAGGTATATTTTGGTTTCCCCGTCATAGGATTTATTTCGTTAGTTAATTCTTTTAATACTGTTTTTGAGTTAATTGAAATAAATTTATCTAAAACTTCTGATATAACTTTTTCATCATATTCACCTAATATTTTACCAGACAATAGGTCTGCATAGCAATAATAACTATATATTATTTTACCATCTTCTTTTTCAATTAGATATTTACTTCTTGTATTTTGATATTCAACTAAATGTTCAGCAATAAGCAATAAATTTTTATCTCCTTTTATGTGGGTTAAATAATCATAAAAACTATCATTAGTCTTATGTATTCTTATCATGTCCGTATTTCCGTATATTTTTGGGTTAAATAATTTTTTCTTGTATTGAAAATGAGTAATTATATCGCAATTTTTATGTCTCATAGTTGCTAGACTTCCTACTATGTCTTTTTGAATACTATCAGATACAAATTTTACAATATCTTCAATAATTAATAGTCCACCATAAAAATTTTCCATTACATACATTAGCAATTCAGCCATCTCATCTGTGCTTAAAGGTTCACCAGTGTATGGATTAAATGGTGCAATTCTTCTAATATCTATGTGATATTTAGGCGAACTAAATATTCTTATATAGTTTTTTTCTTTTTTATTAAAAAAATTATTTACATTAATTGTTCTAATTTTAGCATAAGATTTTTCGTTATTTGTATCAAATATCAAAACTTTTCTACCTTTTATTCCTTTTTCTTTATCTCCAAGCAAATATTTTTTACACAATTTAATTGTTGTGTATGTTTTTCCTACATTTTTTCGTCCCGCAACTGTTATGAAAATAGGCTGTCTTTGCGTTGGCATATTATTTTTTATTATGTAAAGTATTTACATAAAAATCAATTTTATATAAATATAGGAATATCTACTTTTTTAATTTTAGATTTATTTTTTGCTCCCTTTGGTCTTCCTCGCCCTCTTTTCTTATTAGAATTTTTATTGCTTTCATTATTAGTTTTTACAGGTACTAATTCGCCTTTGTTTACATTGCTTTCTTCATATATAATTTCATTCTCAATATTTTCATTATTTTGTTCGTATCTTTCATCATTATAATCTTTTTCATTTTTAGTATTTATATTCGGATTTATATTCGTATTTATATTTTGGCTAACTATATCGTTTGCACTTGCTTCGTTTTTTATTCCCAAATTTTTATTTATGCTTTTTATTAATTGATTTAGCATATATTGATTAGATATTAAAGCCGTAGCTGTTTCAATAAAATCTGTAATAATATTAATAATCAAAGACGCTCCTTCGCCTGTCCCAATATTTTTTTCATAGAATATTTCTGTTAAGCTCTTTGTTACTGATTTCTTAAAATAATCGTCTAATTCGCATTTGCCATCTTCATTAATTGATAAACTTTCTGCTAAATATCTATTATAATAATTGTCAATGTATTCTAGAACTGTTATTGTTTTTCCA
>Ga0308389_1001773_pt1 | contig 14214 bp, 10 predicted proteins | sample Hotspr2Sample148_FD_202362 | JGI IMG/M metagenome (GOLD analysis project Ga0308389, IMG submission 202362) | Hot spring phototrophic mat microbial communities from Mushroom Spring, Yellowstone National Park, Wyoming, United States - 20040719_148 ... | reverse complement strand
AAAAAGGAAATATAGAAACGGACGTTCACCATTACAGTTATGTAAAGCTAAAGTTAGTACTAACGATTGGGTAAAATTTTCATTAAATTACATATGAAATTAGCAACCGAAAATTTGAACGCTTCCTTGCCATTTGACTTTAAACTTTTTATAAGTAATTTTTGCAGGTGATTTTATGTATATTATTTTAGCTTTCATAATCTTTATAATTATCGGAGTTATCTTAAATCTTATCTTCCCAACCCGTCAGCCCGACCCTTTCCGTAACTATGATAATGATTGATTATTAGTCATTGGATATTGTACATTGTAAATTGAACATTGAGCATTTCCTCAAAGCAAGGATGCTTTGGTTACTTCATTTCCCCAAAGCAAGGATGCTTTGGTTACTTCGTTTCCCCAAAGCAAGGATGCTTTGGTTACTTCGTTTCCCCAAAGCAGGGATGCTTTGGTTACTTTATTCCCCCAAAGCAAGTATGCTTTGGTTACTTTATCCTTTTCCACTCCGCTATCCGCAACCTCAACTCATTCAGCTCTCTTACTCTCAGTATATAATACCAATCGTAACACATCTGAACATCAAGATTTTCTATCTCTTTTACTTTACTAATATCGCCATCGGCTAATTTGAATAGTATAAAATCAATTGTTATCTCGGGCTGGTAATAATTAACGCTTAATTCACTTAAGCTCTCAAGTTCGCTATATGCTCGGTCTAATTCAATGTTTAATTGACTAAAGAGCTGTTTGTATTTTCATCAAACTGCTCTTTCGTGAAAAAAAATCCTGTATCACTTTATTTATTGTTTGAAAATCATCTTCATAAATTTCATCTTCAATTTTTTTATCGAGAATAACATTGAGTAAATCAATTATTTTATTTTCAGCAAGTAGAATTACTAAAGAATTCTCGATATTATTTTTATCAACATCCGATAAAATTTTCAGAACCTGACCCCAGTCCTTTTGGGTATATTTTTCTTTTAACTGATATTCTTTGTTGTAATTATATATGCCATTTTTTAAGATATTGGTTATTTAACATTGAGCATTGAGCATTTCCCCAAAGCAAGGATGCTTTGGTTACTTTATTCTTACAAAGCAGGGATGCTTTGGTTACTTTTTTTTATCTAAATGTTAATGTAAATTGTTAATTGTTCTCGGTTTTATCAATACACATTTCTATTCGCAACAGGCTATTCCAAAACATAATAGCAAATAGCACTGATGCAACGAATTTACACTGATTTGTATTGCCTCGCTCAAAGCATTATATTATTTGTAGAACTATGAGAATTGAATAAATAGATTAGGTAAATTTTTAAAGACCTCTAATTAGAATTGATTTTATTTCTCTTAAGTATTAAATAAAAACAATACAAGATTCAAAATTTTTATAGTGATTATTTGGTGTTATAATTTAGCTTAATATTGTTAATGGAATAAGCAAATTTTTGCACTTTCAATAGAATAAAAAATTTCTAATACTCAAGTTGAATAATTATAGTTCATATCCTCAAATAAAGATATAAACAAGCCGCCCATAAAAATCATAAATACAATAGCAAGTACAAAAATAATCGCAAGAAAAATCAAAGAAGCCTGAGCATAAGATTTTTTACTTGGATGGGTGCCTTCACCAAAAGCCCAAACAAATAACATAATAAATCCAATAATTGGTATTGACTGAATAAGTAATGTAATTAACCAATCTCCAATGGTTAAGGGTTTAAATTGTCTTTGAGGAGGATTAAAATCATAATTTTCCATAAAAGTCCTTTGTCTGTTTTGCTAAAATGTTAAGAAAAAAAATAAATTCAAAGAATATTCTTAAAATTGGGAATTCTCAAGAAGTCAAAGTTTTCAATTATGAAATATTTTCACACGAATTGTTAAAACGAAAACAAATTAAGCAATAATAAATGGTATTATTGTTGCAATAAAACCAAAATAAATTAAGCTAATTATAAAAAATAAACAGGTAAAAAATGGAAAGAAAGAAAGTAACAATAGATGGTAATGAAGCCGCGGCGTATGTGGCTTTTAATACTAATGAAGTTATAGCAATTTATCCAATAACTCCATCATCAAATATGGCTGAATGGTGCGATGCTTGGGCTGCTGTAGGAATGAAAAATATTTGGGGCGTAATACCTACAGTGGTAGAGATGCAAAGTGAAGGTGGTGCAGCAGGTGCTGTTCATGGCTCGTTGCAAAGTGGAGCCTTAACTACTACTTTCACAGCTTCGCAAGGCTTATTACTTATGATACCAAATATGTATAAAATTGCTGGTGAATTGACTCCAACAGTTTTTCATGTCTCAGCAAGGTCAATTGCTGCTCAAGCTCTATCTATATTTGGTGACCATTCAGATGTTATGTCTGTACGACAAACAGGATTTGCTCTATTATCATCTGGCTCAGTTCAAGAAGTTATGGATTTTGCTTTAATTGCCCAAGCTTCTACACTTGAATCAAGAATCCCTTTTCTGCATTTCTTTGACGGCTTTAGAACATCACACGAAGTTATGAAAATTGAAGAGTTATCTTTTGATGATATGAAATTTATGTTAGATGATGAATTGATTTTATCTCATAGAAAAAGAGCACTATCACCAGACCATCCCGTTATAAGGGGAACCGCTCAAAATCCTGATGTTTATTTTCAAGGTAGAGAAACGGTAAACCCATTTTATATGGCCTGCCCACACATCGTACAAAAACAAATGGATAAGTTTGCAGCATTAACAGGAAGAAAATATAAATTATTTGAATATGTTGGCTCTCCTGAAGCTGAACGCATCATAATTCTTATGGGCTCTGCAACACAGACACTTGAAGAGACAGTTGAATATTTAGTCTCTAAAGGTGAAAAAGTTGGGGCAATTAAAGTTAGGTTATATAGACCATTTTCTATTGAGCATTTTATAAATGAAATTCCTTTAACAGTAAAATCAATAGCTGTATTAGACAGAACTAAAGAACCAGGAGCAGCTGGTGAACCTCTATATCTTGATGTAGTAAATGCCATCTCAGAAAAGTTTATAAATGGTGAATTGAAATTTAATTTCCCAAAAATAGTTGGTGGTCGATATGGATTATCCTCAAAAGAATTTACGCCTGGAATGATAAAAGCAGTATATGATAATTTAAGTTTAGAAAAGCCTAAAAATCATTTCACTGTAGGAATTACAGATGATGTAACTCATTTAAGTTTAGAGTATGATCCTAATTTTTCCGTTGAATCGCCTGAAACATTTAGAGGAAAGTTTTATGGTTTAGGGGCTGATGGTACTGTTGGAGCTAATAAGAATTCCATAAAAATTATTGGAGAAGGAACTGATTATTATGCACAAGGTTATTTCGTCTATGATTCTAAAAAGTCTGGTTCCGTTACTGTTTCTCACTTGAGATTTGGTCCTAAACCAATTAAATCAACATACTTAATTAATAAATCAAACTTTATAGCTTGCCATCAACAGGTTTTTCTTGAGAAGATGGATATGTTAAAAGAAGCCGTTGAAGGAGCGACATTTTTATTAAATACTCAAGTTCCAAAAGAAAAAGTATGGGATTCACTACCCGAAAAAGTTCAACGCGACTTAATTGAAAAGAAGATGAAATTATATGTAATTGATGCTTATAAAGTTGCTCAAGAAACTGGAATGGGAGTTAGAATAAATACTACTATGCAAACTTGCTTTTTTGCGATATCCAATATATTCCCTAAAGAAACCGCAATTGAACTTATAAAAGATTCAATTAAAAAAACTTATGGTGCTAAGGGAGATAAAATTGTTCAGATGAATTATGAGGCAGTTGATAAAACTTTAGATAATTTGTTTGAAGTTCCAATCCCTGACAAAATTACGAGCAATATTAAACTTCAACCACCAATTCAAGGTGATGCACCTGTTTTTGTTAAAGAAGTTCTTGCAAAAATTATTGAAGGAAAAGGTGATACTATTCCAGTCAGTAAAATGCCTATTGATGGAACATATCCTTTATCCTCTGCTCGTTATGAAAAACGTAATATTGCATTAGAAGTTCCTGTTTGGGATCCAGAAACTTGTATTCAATGTAATAAATGTGTAATGGTCTGCCCTCACGCAACAATTAGAGCAAAAATTTTTACTGAAGATATTGTAAAAAATGCACCACCAACTTTCAAATACACTAAATTCAGATCAAAAGATTATGGTGAAAATTTACTTTACTCACTTCAAGTTGCAGTTGAAGATTGTACAGGATGTGCATTGTGTGTTGATGTCTGTCCCGCAAAAAATAAAAAGGAGACTAGATTAAAAGCAATTAATATGGCACCACAATTACCATTAAGAGAAACAGAAAGAGAGAACTGGGATTTCTTCTTTAAGATTCCTGACCTTGACAGACGAAAAGTTGCAGTTTCTAAAGTTAAGGATTCTCAATTTCTTCAGCCATTATTTGAATTCTCAGGTGCTTGTTCTGGATGTGGCGAAACTCCTTATGTAAAATTAGTTACTCAACTGTTCGGAGATAGAACTATCATAGCAAATGCAACCGGGTGTTCTTCTATCTATGGTGGTAACTTACCTACAACTCCGTATTCAACAAACAATGATGGTAGAGGTCCAGCTTGGTCTAATTCCCTATTCGAAGATAATGCTGAATTTGGCTATGGAATAAGATTAGCTATTGATAAACATAATTATCAGGCAAAATTACTATTACAAAAGTTAGCGTCAGATATTGGAAATGATTTAGTTTCTGAAATAATAAACGCTAAACAAAAAGATGAATCAGATATTTATGATCAAAGACAAAGAGTAGATATTCTTAAAAGAAAACTAACAGATTTGTTAAATACAAATTCAAATGGTAAGGCTAATGATATAAAACATTTATTAAGTTTAGCAGATTATTTAGTCAAAAAGAGTGTATGGATAATTGGTGGTGATGGTTGGGCTTATGATATTGGTTATGGAGGGTTAGACCATGTTATAGCAAGCGGTGCAAATGTTAATCTATTAGTTCTTGATACAGAAGTTTATTCTAACACTGGTGGACAAAGTTCAAAAGCAACACCAAGAGGTGCAGTTGCAAAATTCGCTGCAGCTGGCAGACCTGCAGTTAAAAAAGATTTAGGTTTAATGGCTATGAGTTATGGTAATGTATATGTAGCTAAAGTTGCTATGGGAGCAAATGACCAACACACATTAAGAGCAATATTGGAAGCAGAAGCTTACGACGGTCCATCTTTAATAATTGCATATAGCCATTGCATTGCACATGGAATAAATATGGCCACAGGAATGAACAATCAAAAAGCTGCCGTTGATTCTGGTTATTGGCCACTATATCGCTATAATCCAGAACTTGCTCTCGAGGGCAAAAATCCATTTAAACTTGACTCGAAAGGATTGAAAATACCGTTCAAAGATTATGCTTATATGGAAACTCGTTATAAAATGTTAACAAAATCTCATCCCGAGTTAGCAGCAAAACTAATCAAAGAAGCTCAAGATGATGTTATTAAAAGATGGAAAGAATATGAGAGAATGGCTGCTTGGGAACCAGAAAAAGTAAATTGAATTATTAAAGTTTTATATAATTAAGAGGATAAAATGGATATTACAACTAATTATTTAGGATTAAAACTAAAATCACCAATAGTGCCTTCGGCAGGTCCTTTATCTGAAAAATTATCAAATATCAAAGAAATGGAAGATGCAGGCGCGGGAGCAATAGTTCTCTATTCAATTTTTGAAGAACAAATTGAACACGAACAATTTGAATTAGATTACTATACATCAATTTATGCGGAAAGTTATGCAGAAGCTACTTCTTATTTCCCTGAACCATTTAACTTCAAAGCAGGACCAGAAGAGTATTTAGAACATATCAGAAAAGCGAAAGAGTCTGTTAATATACCAATCATTGCAAGCCTTAATGGTAAATCATTAGGTGGCTGGATTGACTATGCTAAACTAATTGAACAAGCTGGTGCTGATGCAATGGAACTCAATATTTATCTCTTGCCCACAGATGTTCATAAATCTTCCAATGCAGTTGAACAAATGTATATTGATATAGTTAAAGCTGTAAGGTCAGCAATAAAAATCCCAATTGCTGTTAAGTTACATCCCTTTTTCACTTCTACTGCTTATGTTGCAAATCAATTAGTAAAATCTGGTGCAAATGGTTTGGTTTTATTTAATAGATTTTATCAGCCAGATATAGACCTCGATAAACTTGAAGTTGTACCGAATGTTCTTTTGAGTACCCCAATGGCAATGCGTTTACCTTTAAGATGGATTGCTATTTTGTATAATCGAGTTAATGCTGATTTAGCTGCAACCAGTGGTATTTATTCAGCTTCAGATGTTATCAAGATGATTATGGCAGGGGCAAAAGTTACAATGATGCTGTCAAGCCTTTTGAAGTTTGGAATATCTCATATCGCAGATGTTATAACTGAAATGAAAAATTGGATGGAAGAAAAAGAATATGAATCAGTTTCGATGATGAGAGGAAGTATGAGTTATATAAATGTAGATGACCCTTCGAAGTTCGAACGCGTTAATTATATGAAAATTTTACATTCCTATAAATAATTTTCAAAGGCAGTCTAAGGCTGCCTTTTCTTTTATCATTACTTTCCTTTATATTAAAATAATTATTTTAACTTATTTCAAGGTAATTAAAATATTTTTATGCTGATATTCTTTATTACTTTTTTTTCATTTTATGCAATATCTAATTATTATGTTTTTTCTAAAACATATCCTTTGTTGCCAGATAATTGGCTAATCAAATTCTTTTTCTGTATAATTTTTGGTTTAGTTGTCGTTGCTTATGTTTTAAGCAGGGCTTTAAACAATTATTTAAGTAATTTTATTTATGAATTTTGGCTAACTATTGGTGCTATATGGTTCGCTTTTCTTGCTTATTTAATTTTGACCCTTTTAATAATTGACATATTATTGATTTTTAACAAACTTTTAAAGTTCCTTCCTACTTTTCTTTTTGAAATTAAAAATAAGAGAATATTAGCTTTAATGATTTTTTCTTTTATCTCTACTTTTTTATTTCTTGGAAACTTAAACAAAAGGGATATAATTATAAATGAATTAGAAGTTGAAATTCAAAAGAAAAAGAGTAATCTTGACAGTTTAACAATAGCATTAGCCTCTGACATTCATCTTTCCCCCATCGACGGAGAAAAATTATTATCTAAGATAGTTGATAAAATAAATTCAATAAATCCTGATATTATTTTACTTGCTGGGGATTTAGTTGATGATAAAAGCGAAATATTAATTAGACATCAAATAGGAAAATCATTTTCAAGATTAAAAAGTAAATACGGTATTTTTTCCATAAATGGAAATCACGAATACATTAATGGAGTTGAATCTTCTGTTAAATATATTGAAAAATTAGGAATAAAAATGGTTCGTGATACAGCAATTTTTATTGATAATAATTTTTATATTATAGGAAGGGAAGATTCAGTAAAATTTAGGTTTGTTGGTGAACACCGAAAAACATTATCTGATCTTGTTAAAGAATTGGATTTTTATCCGAAGATATTGCTTGACCATACTCCATTTAATTTAAATGAAGCAATAGAAAATAATATAGATATACAATTATCTGGTCATACTCATCACGGTCAAATTTTCCCTGGTAATTTAATTACACCCCTTATTTACGAGATAAGTTGGGGTTACAAGAAAAAAGCAAACACTCATTTTTATGTAACATCGGGCGCAGGCACTTGGGGCCCACCAGTTAGAATTGGTAGTAAAAGTGAAATTGTAAAAATTAAAATAAAGTTTGTTGACTAATAAACAATATCGTTTCATAGTGAAACAAATAATAATTTTGAAACAGTGTATTGAGAAATTATTATTGAAGCTATTACCATTTTATTAAATTTTCAGAGATATTATTGGCATAAAATTTTTAGGATCTAATAGTTAAAAATTATTTAGACATGTTTGAAAAACTTAAAAAATACATAACCAGTGAATCGCAGGAAATTCTTAATGAATTTTCTGTCGGAATAATTATTTGCAATAATCTCTTTGAAGTTCAGTTCATTAATAGAACTTTTATAGAACTGTGCAATTTTTATAATATCTCAATTAAAAACGAATCTGAAATTAAATCAATTTTTGACATTGACTTTTTCAATGAAGAAAATATTAAATCAGATATCTCTTTACTTCATAATGGGCTACCCTTTGAAAGTGAGATTTCAAGGGATGATTTTAATAAGAAGGGTTTGATTAAGTTAATTATTAAAGCTACCCCTTTATTCGAAAATGATTTATTTGTCGGAGTAATATTTATTGTTGAAGATTTGAAAGTAGCAATTGAATCTACTACTGAATACATTAAGAGAAATGCAGACCTGCAGAAGGTAATTGAAGAATCTTCTGATTTCTTCATTGTGATTGATAAAGAATTTTATATTAATCAGTACTCAAAGAATATTCCTAATGCATTAAAATCATTCATAGACGAATTTGAAAAGCCTACTTTTATAGATATTGTTTACGATGATGATATTAAAGTAATCAATTACTATCTGAATTATGTAAAATTAGAAAAAAAATCTTATCGTTTCTTAATTAAGCTGAAAAATAAAATAGAATACGCTTGTAGAATTATTCCTCTTATAAATAAACATTCAGAAGTTAATAATTATTATTTGTTTTTTGATGTAAACGATAATAAAATAGGAATTCGTAGATTTAGCGATTCAAACAAGGTTTTTGACTTTGATATTTTCAAAAAATTAGGTTTTGAATTTATTGTTTATGATGAAGAATTTAATATAGTTCAATTAAGTAAAAACCTTACTAATAATATTGTATTTCCAGAAGAAACTGATAGCAATAAAGTTTATGACAAGTTTAAATTTCTAACTAAAGAATTTTTACAAAATGTTGAAGAAAAACTTAAAGATGAACTAACATTTGAAACAACTATTAAACTACCTACACAGTATGATAAGCAAAAAATTATTAAGCTAAAAATTCTATTAAATGAAAAATCATTTAGATTATTAGTATTAGAAGATATAACAACATACTATCAAAATGATAAAAATCTAAATAAAAAAGTTTATGCTCTTGAGACAACTATTGTCAACTCACCTCAAATAACCATTGGACTTAAAACTACCGGTGAAATAATATTTTTTAATAATTCTTTTCTCGATTCTTTAGGTTATAGTAAAAAGGACTTGATATCTAAATCGTTTTACAATCTAATAACTGAATCATATTTAAGAAAAAATATCTTTGAACTTTCTGCATTTACTCAAAAAAATTCTGATGAAATAGAACTTCCCTTAGTCAATTCAAAAGGAAAAGAAATTTTATTCTCTGCGGTTTTCAAACCAATCAAAACAACAGAAGGAGATTTAATTTTTATTGCTTGCTATTTGTTTGATGTTCAGAAATTAAAATCTAAAGAAATTCAACTTAACTATTACAAAAAGATAGTTCATAATAGTTACGATGCAATTGCAATTGTAGAAAAATCTCGTTTTAGTGAAGTTAATCAATCATTCTTAAAATTATTTAATTATGATTTAGATAGCGATATAATTGGTAGAGATTTGTTAGATATTATTTGGGAAGGAGATATAATTAGGGTAACAGAGTTCTTGCGTTATATAGAACTAAAAAAGCAGCAACCTTCGAGAATAGATTTTATAGCGAAAAAAAGTAACAGGACTTTATTTCACACTGAAATGTCTGCAAGTTTATTTGATTTTAATTCCCACTCGATTTTAATATTATCATTTAGAGATATCACTGCTAAAATAGAAACTAATCGTGAAATTTGGGAATCAGAAAAAAAATATAGAACATTAGCTGAAAATATTGAAGATTGTTTATTCACTTATGAGAAAGTTGGATTTGGTTTAAAGCCAACTTTTTGCACACCATCAATAAAAAAAATTATAGGCTATTCAGAAAAAGATTTTTTATCTGATTCTAAATTTTTCTTCAGAATTTCATTCCCTGAAGATTTCAAAATAGTTAGACCCAAACTTTTAGAAATATTGAAAAGTAAAAGTAAAAAATCTGGTGAACTTGATTTTAGAGTAGTAAATATTGAAGGAAATGTAGTTTGGGTCAAAGTAAAATTATCAATTCAAAGAACTTTATCAGGCAATATTCAAAAAATTTATGGCGTTCTTAGTGATGTTACATTATTAAAAAAGAATTATGAAGATATTAGTAAGTCATTAGAGGAATTGAAAAAACTCAATGAAACTAAAGATAAATTTATTTCAATAATTTCACATGATTTAAGAACCCCATTTACTTCAATATTAGGCTTCACAGACCTACTTTTATATGATGATAGCTTGACTGAATCAGAAAGAAAACAGTATATTAAATTCGTCAGAGAATCAGCTCAATCGATGCTATCATTAGTTAATTCAATTTTAGATTGGACAAGACTACAAACAGGAAGAATAAGATTTGAACCTGCTAAAATTAATGTTACAGAGGTAATTAAAAATGTTTTAAATTCTTTGTCTGGAGCAGCAATTAAAAAATCAATTAATATTATAAATTTAATTCACGATGATATTTATTTGATCGTTGATAAAAATTTAATCTCACAAGCAATTTCAAATTTGATTTCAAATGCAATTAAGTTTACCCCAGTTGAAGGGAAAATAGAAATATCAGCAAAACTAAATTCAACTAATAATTATTACATATTTAGCATAAAAGATAGTGGAATAGGAATTAAACCAGAAGATATATCCAAGTTATTTTTAATTGAATCTAAATTCACAACTGAAGGGACTGCAGGAGAGAAGGGAACCGGTTTGGGTCTTTCATTTGTTAAAGAAATAATAGAAAAACACAATGGTAAAATCTGGGTTGAAAGCCAATATGGTAAAGGTTCAAATTTTCAATTTAGTTTGCCAGTAGCTTCAGCCAATATTCTTCTTTTAGAATCAGATAATGCTTATAAAATCTTGCTTACTAAAATGATTAAAAACTTTAAATCTGACTTTAACATAATTACCGAGACTTCAGGGTTAGAAGCAATTTCAAAAGTAATACAATATGATCCTGCGCTTATTATATTAAACCATAACTTAGAAGATATGATAGGAATCGAATTTATCAAAAAACTTTTTGAGCTAAATCTTCGCAGAAAAATTCAGATTATAGTAATTGGTAATATAGATAAAGCATTTATAAGTGATTATAGAGAATTAGGCATAGAATTCATTCTCAATAAACCTTTAAATGTTAATTCATTTAATAATGCTATTGAAAAATCATTATTAAAAAACTTTAAACAAACCAAAGTTTAAAAATACAACTATCTTAAATCACCAGTAATAGGTTTAATAACTATTTCCTCAATAACTGAATTTCCATCCTGCAAGTAAGCCCAAACAACTGCTCTGGCAACATCTTCAGGGCTCATCATTTGAGATTTAAATTCATCACGCAATTTTTTAGGCCACATATTTGTTTCTGTTGCACCAGGTAGAATATTTATTACTTTAATGTTATATTTTCTTACTTCTTCTCTTAAAGAATTAGTGTAAGCTAATAACCCTGATTTTGAAGCAGAGTAAGCAGAACTTTTTGTGTAAACTTTATTTGCAACAACTGAAAGAACATTTATAATTGTTCCACCACCGTTATCGATAAAATGAGGAAGTACGGCTTTTATTGTATAAATCGAACCCAATAGGTTCGTTTGAATAATTTCATTTATTTCGTTTATAGAATTTTCTTCAGCTAATTTGAATGTAGTGATACCAGCATTATTAACGAGACAACCTAATTTACTTTTTGAAAGAATTTTTTTTATAGTATTATCAACATTTGAATGAGAAGCTACATTACAAGGTGTTACTTCTACACTACAATTTTGATTTTCTAATTCTTTATTAATTCTTTCAAGGTCAACATTATTTCTTGATGATGCAAATACTGTAAATCCAGTTTTAGCAAATTCAATAGCAATAGCTTTACCAATTCCACTACTTGCACCAGTAACCCAGACGCCTACTTTTTTTGTTTTCATACATTTTTCATATTTATAAGATTAAGAAATTCATTTCTTGTTTTTTCATCAGATTTGAAAATTCCGTGCATAGCACTTGTTGTAGCTGAAGAATTTTGTTTTTCAACTCCTCTCATCATCATACACATATGATAGGCTTCAGATACAACGCCAACACCAACAGGTTCTAAATATTTGTCTAAAGTATCTGCAATTTGTTGTGTCATTCTTTCCTGAACTTGCAATCTTCTTGCAAATACTTCAACTATTCTTGGTATTTTGCTTAACCCTACGATTTTACCATTAGGTATATATGCGATATGAATTTTTCCGTAAAAAGGCAGAAGATGATGTTCGCAAAGACTATAAAAATCTATGTTTTTTACCAATACCATTTCATCATATTTTTCAGAGAAGATCGCATTGTTAAGAACTTTTTCAATATCTAATTTATATCCTGATAAAAGAAATTCATAGGCTTCTGCAACTCTTTTAGGAGTATTATATAACCCTTCTCTATTTGGATTTTCACCAATTTCAATTAGTAATTCATTGATTATTTTTTTAATTTTATCTTTATCCAAGTTCTCCTCTATATTCAAAATAATTATTTTCTGTTTCGTATAATTTGACTGAATACAATTTTCCATTAGGAATTTTATCAACTAATTGATTCCAGATAGCTATACAGATATTTTCTGAAGTTGGGTTGATGTTTCGCATAAAGTCTGTATCTAAATTAAGATTTTTATGATCAATTTTACTGATAACATAGGTATGAATAATATCTTTTAATTTTTTTATGTCTAAAACAAAACCAGTATTGGGGTCAATATTTCCGACCACAGTAACTTCAAGAATGTAGTTATGTCCGTGCCAATTTGGATTACTACACTTACCAAAAATATTGAAGTTTTCTTCATCACTTAAATCTGGTTTAAACAATCTGTGAGCTGCAGAAAAAGTTTCCCGACGAGTTATGTAAATCATATTACAATTCTTTTAAGTATTCTAAAACTTCATTATGATGATTAGGAACTTTTACTTTTTCAAAAATTTTTCTAACCTTTCTATTTTTATCAATGATAAATGTTGTTCTTTCAACACCCATATATTTTTTCCCATACATACTTTTCTCTTTCCAGACTCCATATTTTTCAAGAACTTTTTTTTCAGGATCAGCTAATAAATTGAAAGGTAAATTATATTTCTCTGCAAATTTTTTATGAGACTCAGCCGTGTCTGGACTGATTCCAATTACTACTGCACCGAGATTGGATAGTTCAGAAAATGTATCTCTGAAATTGCAAGCTTCTATAGTGCAGCCTGATGTATTATCTTTCGGATAAAAGTAAAGGACTACATTTTGCCCGGAGAATTGAGATAACTTAACTTTCTTTCCATCCTGATTTAATAGAGTAAAATCAGGAGCTTTTTTCCCAACTTTTACCATAGCACCACCTATTTCAATTTTTCTAAAGTTTCTTTTATTAAATTATAATTAGGTTCTTCACCAGCATTCTCTAAAACTTCTGCATATTGAATAACTCCATTTTTATCTACTACAAAAGCACTTCTTTTAGCTACACCTTTAAAATCATATTTTCCAGGTACGAAAACATCATACAAAGCTCCATACATAGAAGAAACTTCTTTGTTAAAATCACTTAATAATGGAAAATTATAATTATTTTTCTCGGCAAACATTTTAAGAGCAAATGGACTATCTACGCTAATACCCAAAACCTGTGCATTGAGATCTTCATAAACTTTTAGTTCATCTCTGAAAGTACACATCTCTTTTGTGCAAACAGATGTATTTGCCAAAGGGAAAAATAATATTACTACATTTTTCCCACGAAATTGCTCAAGTGATACTTTTTCAGTATTATGATTGAAAAGTTCAAAATTTGGTGCTATATCACCGACTTTTAATGACATAATTCCTCCTTAATTATTATTATAAATTTTTTAATTAAATTTAGTTAACAAGATAAAAATTATAAACATTAGAAAAACAATTATAACAGAATAAAGTTCATTTGTTCTCTAAAATCCACTTTTGCCAAATATCTGGTTGATAACCGATAGAAACATATTTTTTGAATCTTACAATCGGAGTTTTCAACAATAGAGGCTGGTTCAATAATTCTTCTTCAATAT
>Ga0308389_1001765_pt1 | contig 14300 bp, 12 predicted proteins | sample Hotspr2Sample148_FD_202362 | JGI IMG/M metagenome (GOLD analysis project Ga0308389, IMG submission 202362) | Hot spring phototrophic mat microbial communities from Mushroom Spring, Yellowstone National Park, Wyoming, United States - 20040719_148 ... | reverse complement strand
CTTGCTCTTTTGCCTCTTCAATCATCTTTTCATCAATCTCATCTTGCCCATAAGCCCGAGAAACCAAAACATTAACACCTTCACCATCGGTTTCCAAATACCCCCCGCCAATTGCCAAATAATCTTCCTTACCATCATATTTTATTTTGACAATCCCTTCTTTTAAAATAGCAAATAAATTGGCATGATGGGGAAGAATGGTAATCTCTCCTTCTTCTGTTGGTAAAGTAATTGACAAAATCTCTTTTTCCAAAACCACTCTTTTTGGGGTGATAATTTTTAAATGCAAAGTATTCATTAAAATTAATCAAATTGATAAAATCTCTAATACCTCCTTAGGGTGTTACAGATCGTCACCTCCGAGGTGTTATAGATTCGTCACCTCGGGATATTAAATCATAAATTATTAAACATTGAACATTAGATATTAGTTTTTTGTCATTCCTGGCTTTAACCAGGAATCTATATAATTTTTACCTTGTTTTTATATTAATCTTTGTAGAGACACGCCATGGCGTGTTTTACCATAAAATTAACCCAATCTCCTAATCTCCATTAATCTCTACTTATCTCTATTTATCTCTATATATCTCCATCAATCTCTATCTATCTTCATTTATCTCTTTTCATATTCGCATAATTCGCGCCATTCGCATCATTCGTATTATATTCATACCACTTCTTCAATTGTCCCCTTCATATAAAAGCTCATCTCATTTTTATCATCATGTTTTCCTTCTAAAATTTCAGCAAAACCTTTCACTGTCTCTTCAATTGGGACATATTTTCCTTCTCTTCCCGTAAATGGTTCAGCCACAAACATCGGTTGAGTTAAAAATCTTTGGATCTTTCTTGCTCGAGAAACAACTAACTTATCCTCATCAGACAGTTCCTCCATGCCCAAAATGGCAATAATATCTTGCAAATCCTTATATCGCTGCAATGTCTTTAAAACCTCCCGCGCCACTTTATAATGTTCCTCACCAACAATTTCTGGATCTAAGGCTTTAGATGAGGAAGTTAAAGGATCAATCGCCGGATAAAGTCCTTGCTCTGCCAAAGACCGCTCCAAAGTCAAAGAAGCATCAAGATGGGAAAAAGTAACAACCGGAGCCGGATCAGTATAGTCATCGGCCGGCACATAAACTGCTTGAATTGAAGTAATTGATCCCGTGGTTGTTGAAGTAATTCTCTCTTGTAAAGCTGCCATTTCTGAAGCTAAAGTTGGCTGATAACCAACAGCTGAGGGAATTCTTCCCAAAAGGGCCGAGACTTCACTTCCGGCTTGGGCAAAACGGAAGATATTGTCAATAAAAAGTAAAACATCCATCCCTTTTTCATCGCGAAAATACTCAGCAATCGCCACCCCAGTCAAACCCACCCGCAACCGGTTTCCTGGTGGTTCATTCATCTGACCAAAAACTAAAGCGGTTTTATCAATTACCTTTGACTCTTTCATCTCTCGCCAAAGATCATTCCCTTCTCTTGAGCGTTCCCCAACACCGGTAAAAACCGAAACCCCCTGGTGATATTTGGCCACATTATGAATTAACTCTTGAATTAAAACTGTTTTTCCAACACCAGCACCACCAAAAACAGCCACTTTCCCTCCTTTGATAAAAGGCACCAACAAATCAATCACTTTAATCCCGGTTTCAAAAATTTTTCTTTCTGGTGATTGTTCTTCTAAAGTTGGTGGTTTTTTGTGAATTGGAGAATATTTTTTTGCTTTTAATGGTTTTTCATCAACCGGCTGTCCTAAAACATTTAAAATCCGACCCAAAGTCTCCTCACCAACTGGCACTTTTATTGGTTCACCGGTATTGACCACCTTCATCCCCCTTCTTAGACCAAAAGGACTACCCATAGCAACACACCTTACCAATCCATAACCCAAAACTGCCTCAACTTCCAAAGTCAAAGGTTTAAAATCTTTTTCAGAAACAACCAAAGCATCATACACTTTTGGGGTTTCCCCCTCATTAAATAAAACATCAACCACCACCCCTCTTACCGCAACAATTTTTCCTTCCTTTTTCATATTAAAACAATAAAAATTTATAACAAAAACTAATTTTCCTCAACTGATTGTTTGGCCGTGACCATATCCAAAAGTTCATAAGTAACTTTTTCTTGACGGACTTTATTTCGCAAAAGAGTTAAGTTGTAGATAACATCGGTGGCACTATCGGTGGCATTTTTCATTGCCATCATCCGGGCCGAATGTTCCGCTGCTTCTGACTCAATCAAAGCCCCATAAATCTCAACCTCAATCATGTTTCTTAAAGCACTATTGATAATTTTTTCCGGGGAGGGTTCAATTATATATTCTTTTTTAACTTCTTTGTCTTCGGCAACTTTAAACTCTCCCTTTTCAAACTTTATTGGGAAAATTATTTTTTTTACCGGTTCAAAGTGGACAGTACTTAAGAAACGATTATAAACTAAAAAAACATTGGCATACTCGCCTTTAAGAAAAGGATTAAGAGCGGTTTTAAAAATCGCTGAGACTTTATCTTCTTCATAGGGAGAAGAGAAATCAGCAATCACAACCCCCCCCATTTTTTTGACAAACAACGCTCCCTTTTTGCCAACCGTAATAAAATCGACTTTTTTAAAATCAAACTCTTTGACTAAAAAACGAAAAAGATTAAAGTTAAAACCACCACATAGACCTTTATTGGAAGTAATTAAAATTACCAAATCTTTTTGGGCCAAAGGATTAGTTTTTGACAAAAGGGGAGAATAACTTTTTTCGATGAGAGAAGCGGTGACTTTTTGAATGATAAAAGAAAGAAGCTGCCGATATGGTTTTCCCTCGAAGGCTTTTTGTTGGGCTTTTTTCATTTTAATTGCCGAAACCAACTGCATGGCGTTGGTGATTTTTTTAACGTTTGAAACTGCACGAATTTTTTTTCTAATTTGTCGAAGATTCATAGCCTAAGCGCCTTAAAACATTTTTAACTAATTTCTCCATTTCTTTTTCTTCTTTTTCGCTAAAGTCTTTGTTTTTATTAATAGCGGTTAGAATATTTTTGCCTTCAGTGGCAAGACTTCTTAATAACTCTTCTTCAAAATTTAAAATTTCATTTAATGGAATATTATCGGAAAAACCTTTATTAACCGCCCAAATGACCACTACTTCTTCGGCTAAAGAATAAGGGGCGTTTTTCTTTTGGGTAAGAATCCGGGTTAATTTTGCTCCTCGATTTAAAAATTTTTTTGTCTCCTCATCGAGTTCTGATTCAAACTGAGAAAAAGCGGCCATCTCTCGATACTGAGCCAGATCCAGTTTTAGTTTTGATGCTACTTTTTTCATCGCTTTAGTTTGAGCCGCACCGCCAACGCGAGAAACAGAAATGCCAACATTAATTGCCGGTCGAATTCCGGAATTAAATAAATCAGTCTCCAAAAATATCTGACCATCGGTAATGGAAATAACATTGGTTGGGATATATGAGGAAACATCCCCTTCCAAAGTCTCAATGATAGGTAAAGCGGTAATCGACCCACCCCCATATTTTTCATCTAATCGACAAGCTCTTTCCAAAAGTCGAGAATGTAAGTAAAAAATATCGCCCGGATATGCTTCTCGCCCAGCCGGCCGGCGAAGAATCAAAGAGATTTCTCGCCACGCCCAAGCATGACGCATTAGATCGTCAAAAATCACCAAAACATCTTTTCCCAAATCCATAAAATACTCGGCAATAGCCATTGCCGAATAAGGAGCAAGATACTGAAGTGATGATGGTGATGAGGCTGAGGCAGAAACAACAATCGAGTATGCCATTGCTCCTTTTTTCTCCAAAAGATCAACTACTTGCGCCACTTTGGCATTGCGTTGTCCAATGGCGCAATAAATACAGATTAAGTCCTCATTTTTTTGATTTAAAATCGTATCAATGGCTAAAGTGGTTTTTCCGGTTCCTCGATCACCAATAATTAGTTGTCGCTGCCCGCGGCCGATAGGAATTAAGACATCAATTGCTTTAATTCCAGTCTGAACTGGGACAGAGACCGGCTTTCGGTAAATAACCCCTTGGGCAATCTTTTCAATTGGATAAAAATTTTCTTCTTTTATCTTTTCTTTTCCATCTAAAGGATTAACCAAAGGATCAACTACTCGTCCCAAAAGCTTTGAAGATACCGGAATAGAAAGGATTTTTCCCAAAGCAAAAGCTTTATCATTTTCTTTTATCTTTAAATAATCACCTAAAATAATAGCGCCAACTTTGTCTTCTGTTAAATCAACCACATAAGCTAAAACTCCATTTTCAAACTCTATTAACTCACCGTAGGCAACATTATCTAAACCGTTTAAAATTACTACTCCATCTTTTACCTGTTCTACCAATCCAAAATTAACAGTTTTGATGGTAATTTTTTCTTTTTTAATTTCTCTTTCAATTTCTTTAATATATCTATCAATTATTGCCATAGCTTTTTTTCAATATTTTGTAACCGATTTTTAATTGATAAATCAATAATCTTGCTTCCTTTTTGAATAATAATACCGCCTAAAATTGATGGGTCAACAACATTTTCAATTTCCGTTGGTGGTTTTGAAAATTTTTTCGCTATCGCTGAAATTTCTTCTGCCGATAGAGGATAAACCGAGATAATCTTAATCTGGTTTTTCTCTTGTTCAATTAATTTTTTTAAATAATTTCTCAGTTCCTTTTTTTTTCGACTATCAATCATATTTTTTCAATTAATTAATAGGGGACTGGGACTCCTCTTTAAAAGAAGTCTTTACCAACTGATTGATTACTTTTTTATTAATTTCTTTTTGAATATTGATATCTAAAGTATCCGATAAAATCTGTTTAACAATCTGCAAACTAAGATCAACAATCTTCTTTTTCATCTCAAGCGCCAATTTTCGTCTCTCACTCTCAATTTTATTTTGCGCTTTATTAACAATCATTTCTGCTTCTTTTTTTGCTTCCTTAAGCATTCTTTCTCGCATCTGTTTCATCTCCTCTTTCAACTGTCTTATCATTTTTTCCTTCTCATTTCTAATTTTTTTCATCTCTATTTCTTTTTCTTTTAAAAAATTATCTTCCTTTTGCTTTAATTCCAATAAAATTCGCTCTCTCTCTTGTTCTTTCTGCTTTTCAGTAACTAAAAATTGAGAAAAAGGTTTGGCGATAAATTTTTTAAAGATTAAAAAAAACAATAAAAAATTAACAATTTGTGCGATTAAAAGTTTAACATCAACCCCTAAACTTTCCATAAATTAAAAATTTATAAAAATTTTTAAACAAACTTAATAATCAAAGCCACAACCAATGCATAAATCGCCACCGCCTCGGCAAAAGCAATGGCTAAAATCATCGTTGTTCGAATGGCTGATTCGGCTTCAGGATTTCTTCCCAAAGCCTCAACTGCTTTGGAGCCGATCATTCCAATACCAATGGCTGGACCAATTGCTCCAACTGCCATTGTTAAAGCGGTGGCAAAAAATTTAGCGGCTTCAGCTGTCATTTTTATCACCTCCTTCTAATGATGTTTTGCAATGGCGACACTAATAAAAACGGTTGTTAGCATCGAAAAAACCAAAGCTTGAATAAAACCAACAAAAAGCTCCAAAACTAAAAACGGAAACGAGGCTAAAACCGGAATTAAAAAAGCAATAATCGTCAAAAGAACTTTTCCGGCAAAAACATTGCCAAAAAGTCGAAAAGCAAAAGAAATTACCTTTGAAAATTCCGAAACAATCTCCAACGTCCCAATAAAAAAACTCACCGGCTCTTTTAAGCGATAAAATTTAGCCACATACGCTTTAAATCCCAAATATTTAATGGCAAAAACCTGGCTTAAAAAAACAGAAATGATTGCTAAAGCCAAAGTAGTGTTTAGATCAGCCGTGTTGGCGCGAAAAAGAGGAACAGAGATTAACTCACCATGTTCTTTAATCTTTATTAAAAGGCTTCCTACTCCTGGCAAAAGCCCTGACCAATTTTGGAGTAAAATAAAAAGAAAAAAAGAAGCCAAAAGAGGAAAAAAATAATCGGTTTTTTCTTTTAAAACGGAATAAAAAAGATCATAAAGACTTTTAACGATAAAATTAACAAGATAATAAAAAGTACCTTTTTCCTTTCCTTTTGATTGATAATAATAAATTAAAGCTCCAAGAGTAAAAATTAAAAGAACGATGAAAGATAAAAGAAAAGAGTTGGTAATTGGAAAGCCAAGGATTTCAAAAATTTTTTCCGCTTTAATACTAATATGTGGTTTTTGACCCTCTTCCATTTTTATTTTTCTTTAGTTAATCGATAAAGATTATAAAAAGAACTAAAAACTCCCAAAAACAAAAAAAAGATAATCCCAAAAGACTTTGTTTTAAAAAATTTATCAAAATAAATTCCAATTAGCAAAAATATAATAATTGGAATTAATAAATAATAACCAATATCAAAATATTTTTCAAGAGGATTTTTATCCCAAAATGATTTTTTTAAAATATTTTTGACTAATTTTTTTTCAAATTCAATTTTATCAACTTTTTGTAAATCAAAACTTTTATCGATCTTAAAATATTTTTTCATAGATAAAAATAAATAGAAATTAACCTAATTGTCATTCCTTGCCCTCCGAATCGGAGAGCGGGTTTAATCAGAAATCTATATAATTTTTACCTCTTTTAAAGGTATAATTTTATAGATTCCCGCCTTCGCGGGAATGACAAGTACTAACTAAATGAAATTAACACCTCCTAAGGTGTTATAGATTCGTCACCTCGGGATATTTGGAAAAAAACGCTATGACGTGTCTCTGCCTAAAATTAACCCAATCTCCCAATCTCCATTTATCTCTATAAATCTCTATTTATTTCTCTTTCATATTCGCATTATTAGTGTTATTTGCATATTCATTCTTATCATTCGTATTATACTTTTATTTTTTCCAAATCCACCGCATTTTCCAAAATTATTGTCAATCCTCCCTCTTTTTGATCAACCTTTCCTTTAAACAAAATCACCCGGTTAATTTGTAGAATTGATTTTAATTTGGCATAAGTTTTGGGAAAGGCAATTAAATCAATTGTTCCCGTTTGATCATAAACGGTTAAAATCGCCATTTCTTGGTTATCTTTTTTTGTTTTTACCACCTTTTTGCCATTGACGATTCCGGCCAAAATCAGAGATTTTCCAACATCCGTTTCTAAAATATCACCGATGTTTTTGCTTATTTTTCTTTCAATAATTTCCTTATATCGAGAAAGAGGATTTTTACTAATCAAAAAACCAATAATTCTTCTTTCCATCTCAAAAATTTCTTCTTCTGAAAATTCGGCAACTTCTTTAAAGTTATCAACCAACTTCTTTTTCACATCGCTTTCCCCAAAAAGATCAAATTGGCCTTTATCTTGTTTCATTTTTTCTTTTTGAACTTCTTCAAGTATCCTTGGATAATTGGCAAGCAGGGTGGCGCGGTTGGCAAAAGAAAAAAAAGCTCCAGCAGCAATTAGACTCTCAACAGTTTTTTTATTTACTTTTCGCAAATCCACCCGAAAAAGAAAATCTTTAAAGGAAACAAACTTTCCTTCTTTTTCTCGCGTTGAAAGAATCGACTCAATCGCTGCCTCACCCACATTTTTAATGGCCGAAAGACCAAATCTGATTGCTCCTCCCTCGATCGTAAAACCAGAAAAAGAATAGTTAATATCGGGTGGTAAAACCGCAATTCCCATTCTCTGACACTCTTCAATCGCTTGGGCCATTTTTATCTCCCGCTGCGGTCCGGCCACCCCTGAGAGTTCTGCGGTTAAAAGAGCAGTCATAAATTCAACGGGAAAATTAGCTTTAAGATAAGCTGTCCAATAAGCAATTAACGCATAAGAGGCCGAATGGGGTTTATTAAAACCATAACTAGCAAACTTTTCCATAAAGTTCCAAATCTTTTCTGCTAAGTTTTTTTTATAACCGTTTTTGATACAACCGGCAATAAATTTTTCTTTTTCTTTTTTCATTAGTTCCTTTTTCTTTTTGCCAATGGCCATTCTTAAATTATCGGCCTCACTCATTGTGTAACCGGCCATTTTATTGGCAATCTGCATCACCTGTTCTTGATACACTAAAACCCCATAAGTTTCTGCCAAAATCTCTTTTAAATCCGGATGAATATATTTAATTTTTTTAGGGTTATTTTTCCCTTCCAAAAAAGAAGGAATAAGATCCATCGGTCCTGGCCGATACAAAGCCACCATGGCTGAGATATCCGAAAGTTTTTTGGGCTTTAATTCTTTGGCCAAATGTCTCATCCCCGAAGACTCAAGCTGAAAAACGCCAATGGTATAACCCGATGAAATTAAGTCATAAGTCTTTTTGTCGTCTAAAGGTATTTGATGGATATCAATTTTTTGACCGGTGTTTTTTTCCACATAACGTAAAGTATTCTCTATAATCGTCAAATTCCTTAAGCCCAAAAAATCCATTTTTAAAAGTCCAATTGCTTTATTATCAGAAACAGCATTTAAATCTAAACAATACATATCATATTGAGTAATGATTCTTTCTTCTTTGGGATCTTTTTGAAGAGGAACGTATTCGGTTAAAGGCTTATCAGCAATAATCACACCAGCAGCATGAACTGAAGAATGACGGGGTAATCCCTCAATTTTTCTGGCAATATCCAAAACTTTTTTTGTCTCTTCTTCATTTTCATAAGCAAATTTTAAGGTAGGTGATTCCTCAAGGGCTTGGGCGATGGTCATAGCAAATCCTTGACGAGGTGGGGGGATCATTTTGGCAATTCGATCACCTTGGGAATAAGTCAGCCCCAAAGCGCGGGCCACGTCTCTTACTGCCAATCTTGCTTCCATCGTCCCAAAAGTAATAATTTGTGCCACATGATCATGACCATATTTTGAAGAAACATAGTCTAAGACTTCATCGCGACGGGTATCAGCAAAGTCAACATCGATATCAGGAGGAGTGGGTCTTTCGGGATTTAAAAACCGCTCAAAAGGAAGATTGTGATCTAAAGGATTAATATCGGTAATCCCCAAAATATAAGCAACCAATGACCCAGCTACCGACCCTCTTCCTGGACCAACACCAATCCCTTTATTTTTTGCCCAGTTAACAAAATCAGAAACAATCAAAAAATAGGTAGCATAGCCTTTTTTAATAATAACCGAAAGCTCATATTCCACTCTTTTTTTTATCAAATCACTATCATAGCCTTGTACTCGGCATATTTTTTGATGAGTTAATTTTTTAAGATAATCCTCTGGGCTTTCACCGTTGGGAGTTTCAAATTTAGGCAAAATCCAGTTACCATAAGGAATTTCTAAATTACATTCAGAAGCAATTTTTAAGGTATTGTCAATTGCCTCGGGCAAATCTAAAAATAATCCCTTCATCTCCTTTGGGCTTTTAAAATAATACTCTGGGTTATCAATCATCGAAAGAGGACGATTTTTTTCAAAAATCACTCGCTGGGTTTGAATACAAAGAAGAATCTCTTGAGCGTAGGCATCTTCTTTATCAAGATAGTGAACGTCGTTGGTGGCCACTAATGGCAGACCAAATTTTCGAGAAAGCTTTATAAGTTCTTCATTTAAAAAATTACTTTCTTTAAGTTTTGGATAGCGTTGAATTTCTAAATAAAAATTTTTATCAAAAATCTCAATGTATTTTCTTATCAGTCTTTCTGCCTCAGAATAATCACGATTTAAAATCGCTGAAGAAATTTCAGATGATAAACAGCCAGAAAGAACAATAACTCCCTCGCGGTATTTTTCCAACAACTCAAAATCAACTCTTGGTTTGTAATAAAATCCCTCAAGGTGGGCGGATGAGACTAATTTTAAAAGATTTTTATACCCCACTAAATTTTTGGCAAGAAGTGTTAGATGATAATTATCTTTTTCCAAACCAACCTTTTTATCAAAACGGGAGTTTTTTGCTTTGTAAACTTCAACCCCAATAATTGGTTTTACCCCCATTTCTTTTCCTTTTAAAAAGAATTTAAAGGCCCCATATAAAGCTCCATGATCAGTAATGGCTAAAGCCGGCATTTCAAGTTCTTTGGCCCTAGCAAAAACCTGATCAATACGTGTCATTCCATCAAGTAAAGAATACTCAGTATGTAAATGTAAATGGACGAAAGACATATGATTAAAAATTCAAAAGTTCCCCCCTTAGCGCTAAGGCTTCGGAGGGACAAGCAAAAGTTAAAATAAAATTAACCTAATTGATCTAATTTCTAATCGATAAAAACAACTTTTACACAATATTTACACAACTTTTTACACTACTTTTACACAATTTTTACACAATATTTACCAATTCAGACTTGGTTTACACTACTTTTTACACTAATTTTCACTCTCCCAATCTCCATTTATCTCTACTTATCTCTATTTATCTCCATTTATCTCTTTATTCTTCTTTCAATCTCCTCCCTTACTATCCTTGCTTCAACTTTTCCCTTCATTTCTCTTATCACTTGACCCACTAAAAACATAATGGCATTTACTTTTCCTTTTTTATAATCTAAAACCGCTTTTTGATTCTCTTTTAAAACTTTATTAATTATTTCTTCTAATAAGTTTTTATCTACCTCTTTTGGTTTTAAATTTTCAATTAATTTGTTAATAAACTCGTCGGGCGGCAATTGAGAAGAAATTTTTTTATTAACTATATAATTGGCAATGATTTGGCTTGGATTTTGAATTTTTAAATTTAAGTTGGCAATTTGCGTTTTAAATTTTGTATTTATCTTCTCAAAATAGTCGGCCAAATTCTTATCCCGAGTTAAAATAAACGCCTCCTCATATCGAATCCCAAACAAAGATACATATCTCTCAACTTTTTGCCAAGGGAGTTCTGGCACTTTAATTGAATCAAGATACTCTTGGGTAAAAATCAAAGGTGGAATATCTGGTTCAGGAAAATAACGATAATCAGAAGCTTCCTCTTTTATTCTTTGGGAGTAAGTGATTCCTTTTTTTTCATCAAAGCCCCGCGTTTCTTGAAGCGGATTTTTTCCTTCTTTTAAAATCTCTATTTGTCTTTTTATCTCATAATCAATCGCCTGCTTAACAAAACGAAAGGAATTAATATTTTTAACTTCTACTTTATAATTGGGTAATTTTTGATTTTTGATATTTGATATTTGATATTTTAGAGAGATATTCGGCTCCATCCTCATCGTTCCTTTTTCCATATCGGCATCTGAGACGCCAAGATAGCGAATGATTACTTGAAGTTCCTCCAAAAACCGTTTGACATCGTCACTGTTATCAAAATCCGGCTCAGTAACAATCTCAACCAAAGGGACTCCTGATCGATTAAAATCAACTAAAGTCCCGTTTTTTGAATGAATAAGTTTTCCCGTATCTTCTTCAAGATGCACTCGGCGAATGCGAAAAATTTTTTTTGTCAAGGCATTTTTTGCTTGATCTTTATACGCAATCTTAACCCAACCATTACTTGCAATTGGTTCATCATACTGACTAATCTGGTATCCTTTTGGTAAATCAGGATAAAAGTAATGCTTGCGATCAAACTTAGAAAAAGAATTGATTTGACAGTTTAAAGCCTTACCAATTAAGATTGTCCATTCAATCGCTTTTTTATTGGCAACAGGTAAAGCACCAGGCATCCCTAAACAAACAGGACAAACTTGGGTATTGGCTGATTTACCAAAATAAGAGGCCGAGCATTGACAAAACATTTTTGAAGAGGTTTTAAGTTCAATATGAATTTCCAAACCAATCACTGGTTGATAGTTGTTCATATATTTTTATACCTTCCACACCTCCGAGGTGTTATAGATTCCACACCTTGGGGAATTTTTAAAATTTTTAATCAGGATAATTTTTCACTCCTTCTTTAATCACCCCCAAAAAATCCGTTTCTTTTTCTATCTGATATGTTAAATTCAAAATATTTTTTTCCTCAAACCACCGTCCCATAAGCTGTAAACCAATTGGTAAATTATCTTTTTTTGTCAAGCCAAAAGGAAAGCTTATAGCACAAATCCCCGCAATAGCAGCTGGCTCATTTAAAACATCCATCATCTCTCCAAAAAAAGGATATTTTTCAAACTCTTTTAATTTTAACGCGGCAATTGGTGTGGTTGGCGCCAAAATCATGTCTACCTCTTTAAAAACTTTTTTAAAATCTTCAATAATTAATGTTCTTACTTTTTGCGCTTTTTTATAATAAGCATCATAATACCCATAAGATAAAACATAAGTCCCAAGCATTATCCGTCTTTTTGCCTCACTGCCAAAAAAAGTCCGATCATTACCATATCTTATCCCATCATAACGGGCTAAATTAGAAGAAACTTCCGCTCGCTGAATGATCGTATAAACAGAGATGGAATATTTTGGTGACAAAAGTTTTATCTTTTTTATTTTATGACCTAGTTTTTCCAAAATCTCAACCAATTTATAAAAAGCTTCTTTAATCTCACCATCAACTCCATTCAAATACTCATCAGTAATTCCGATAATAAACTTCTTTTTCTTTTTTAAACTTGCTACATAATCAGGAACTTCGTTTGGAGCAGTCGTGGCATCAAATTCGTCTTTGCCAGCAATTATCTTTAAAATAAAAGCGGCATCTTCAATAGTCAATGTTAAAGGTCCTGGACAATCAAGTGACGAGGCCATGGCGATTAAACCATAGCGAGAAACTCGACCATAAGTTGGCTTTAAGCCAATCACTCCCGACCAAGAACCGGGTTGTCTGATTGATCCGGCTGTTTCTGAACCGATTGCTGCTGGGGCCAAATAAGAAGAAACCACTGCCGCCGACCCCCCCGATGAACCACCAGGGCAACGAGACAAATCCCATGGGTTTTTCGTTGGGCCAAAATCTGAGGTTTCAGTGGAAGAACCATGAGCCCAAGCATCCATATTAGTTTTTCCCAAGATAAAAAAAGAGGCATCTATTAAACGTTTAGTTACGGTTGATTCGTATGGAGGGATAAAATTTTCTAGTACTTTTGATGAAGCTGTTGTTCTTATCCCTTTGGTACAAAAATTATCTTTCACCGCAACCGGCATTTCTATCTTATCCAACCCATCAGACTTATAAGACCTATTTACTGTCAAATAAGCATTAAGCTTTTTGTTATACTTTTCTATTCTTTTTAAAAAATAATCAATAACCTCTTTTGAAGAAATTTTTTTATTTTTAATAAGGGCGAAAATCTCAGTCACTGATTTTCCCAAAAGCATATTTTTTTATTCATAAAAAATTTTTTTAACCTTAAAGCAATTATCTTCTTTGTTCTGAGTGTTTTGAAAAACTTCTTTTAAATTAAGACCACGTTTATTTTTTTCGCCATCATCAAAAAATACATTTTTTAAAAAAGTAGCGGAAAAAGTAGGCGAAACATTATTGGTTTCCAATTCATTTAAATTTTCAATGTAAGAAATTGTTTCTTCCAACTGAGTTTTATACTTTACAATTTCATCATCAACCAAAGTTAAACCAGCCAATCTCGAAAGCTGCAAAACATCCTCTTTTGATAGCAACTTTTTTTTCATAATTAATTAATTATATACTATATTTAACGTTTAATGTTTCACTTTTTTCCGATTTATTTAATTCTTACTAATTTTAACTATTTTTCAACGTTTACCCTATGCTTCCACTATTTTTACACCGCTAAAGACGCGGCTTACACTAATTTCCATCTCCCAATCTCCATTAATCTCTACCTATCTCTATTTATTTCTATTTATCTCTATTTATCTCAACAAATCTCTATCTATCTCTATCTATCTCTATTATTTCTTATCACTATTTCTCTCGCCTGCTTCTCCCACTCCTCATCAAACTTTTTCGCTAAAATATTTCTTTTGTATTTTCTCTCAATTGCTTTTTCCAATAAAAAAAAAGTAACTTTTGGATTTTTTGGCAAAATAGGCCCATGAAGATAAGTACCAATCGTATTTTTATAAAAAATTCCCTCAGTTTTATCTTTCCCATTATTACCAAAACCAAAAATCACCTCCCCAAAAGCCAAATTTTTGTTGGAAAGATAAGTCCTTCCCCCATGATTTTCAAAACCAACCACAATTTCGTATTTAGCAATCTTTGTTTTTATCCCAATATCACCAATTAAACGAGGAAAACTCTCACCTGGATTTTCTGTATAAAGATCAAAAATCGAAAGTCCAGGAATCTTTGTCCCATCTGCGGCCTTATAATATCGCCCCAAAAATTGATAGGCCCCACAGACAAATAAACCACAAACTCCCGCCTCAATTGCTTTTTTAAGAGCCTTACTTTTTCCGTTTTTTAAATCTTTACTTACTATTTCCTGCT
>Ga0308389_1001752_pt1 | contig 14352 bp, 11 predicted proteins | sample Hotspr2Sample148_FD_202362 | JGI IMG/M metagenome (GOLD analysis project Ga0308389, IMG submission 202362) | Hot spring phototrophic mat microbial communities from Mushroom Spring, Yellowstone National Park, Wyoming, United States - 20040719_148 ... | reverse complement strand
TATCGAGCGGAGCGAGTTCCTTTGTCTGACCGATGAGTGCGCAATAATGCGTTTGGAGCAAGCGGATAAATTTTTGTTCGGAGAGATTGACATTAAACTGCGGAATGGATTCGAGTTTATCCAATGTGCCGCCAGTGTGTCCGAGTCCGCGTCCTGAAATCATCGGCACAGCCACGCCAAGACTGGCAACAATCGGCGCAAGAATCAGCGAGGTTTTATCGCCCACGCCACCCGTAGAGTGTTTATCCACTTTCGGTGCGTGAATCGCAGAAAGATTGACCACTTTGCCGCTTTCAATCATCGTTTTGCAGAGCGCGTGCATTTCGGACTTTGAAAGCGATTGAAAAAAAATTGCCATCAACATCGCCGAGACTTGATAGTCAGGAATCTTGCCTGCGTGATATGATGAAAAGAAAAAACGGATTTCTTCTTCGGTGAGCGTTTCGCCTTGACGCTTTTTACGAATGAGTTCGACAGGATTCATTTGATTGGGAATAGTTACACGCGGCGCAGAAGCAATAAGTCTTGAAGGGTTCTGACACCGATTTTTTCAAACTGCTTGAAAACGCGAGCGGCAATCTGTGCAGTTACAAAGGCATCGCTAAGTGCGTGGTGGCGCGTCTCTTTTGGAACATGATATTTCTCGCAAAGTCTATCTAATTCATACTCTTCCATTCGGTGCGGATTGAGCAGTAAGTATTGCGACGATTGCTCGGCGGAATCAACTGCGTGCGCCAGTTCAACCGTATCAGTGAAGTAGTTGATGAGCGGCTTGCCGTAAAGGCGTTTCATTTCAGAGCCAATAAAGCCAATATCAAACAGCGCATGATGCGCCACAAGGACATCTGCCTTGATAAACTCTAAAAACTTCGGCAACACCTCTTCAACTGATGGTGCGGCAATGGTTTCCGATGGGGTGATGAAATGCACTTTTACCGTCTCGGCAGGCGCGCAATGATTATCAGGGTTAATGACCGCATAAAAAGTATCGTTCAAATCCACGCGATAGCCTTTCATTCCAATCGCACCAATAGAGAGCAGTCGGTCGCCTTTTTTCTCTTCAAGTCCTGTGGTTTCCGTGTCGAAGACGACGAAGCGCAAATCAGAGATTGGTGTGTGCTTGTGAGGAAGTTGTTGGAGAAAATACCTTTTCACATTATCAGGCAACTGGGCAGGAAGCGCAGGCGTTTTACGAAATAAAGTCTCGAGCCACATTGTTGTCAAGTTAATTGAATGGTTAGAGAAAAGTAAGATGAATTATGATGTTGTGCAAAGGGCTTGGAAAATTCATTGAGCGGAACGGCGATGTTTTGTATCTTCGCCCCTCATTTTTGAATCAAACCGTGCGAATGATATTCACTTCTTTGAACGTCAAAGTTTTTCTCTCTTTCTTGCTGATTGCCGTGCCGCTTTCAATGATGGGGCAAGATGCACTTCAACAACTGCGCAACCAATCGTCTGCCACGCAAGCCACAGGCGAAAGCCGTTCATCACTGCTTAAAAATTACTTTTCTGCGTTTTCACAAGAGCAAAACTTCATTGATAAAACAACATCTTTACCACAATCTTCTGTGTCGCTCCAAGCCCTTCCGCTTGAAGGTGTGGTTGATGCAGAAAAGTATGTGCTTGGTCCTGGTGATGTGATTGAAATCAGCATTTTCACGTTATCGCCAATTACCTTTCGCACAACGGTTTCCGCCGATGGCAACCTAACCCTTCCTAATGTTGGTGCAGTGGCGGTGAGTGGTAAAACGCTGGCATCGGTCAAGCCTGAACTCGTGTCGCAACTTTCCAAGCAGTATAAAAGCAGTTCTTTTGCGATTACACTTCAACGCCCAAGAAATTTTTTGGTAACCGTTACAGGTGCGATTCGCACGCCGGGAAAGCACATTATTTCTTCGGTTGACCGTGTCGATAAAGCGGTAATTCTTGCCAACGCGCCGCCTGTTGAAAACGCGAATCTTGCGCCAACCTTACAAACGGAAAAACTCAATAGTGATAGGCTCTCGGTTCGGCTCTACCCAAATTACGCGCCTCTTTTGCAGCCGTCGCTTCGGCGAATCAAGGTGTATCGCAAAAGCGGAGAAGTGGTGGAGTGTGATTTAATCCGATTTTTTATGGCAGGTGATAATTCAATGAATCCTGTGTTGCAAGAAGGTGATGTAGTGGAGGTGCCTAATCTTGCAGTTGAGTCAGTGGAGAAAGTAGGAATTTATGGAGCCGTTCAGATTCCCGGTCTTTACGAATACTCGCCGTTTGATAGCCTGACCACTCTCTTCAAGCTTGCACAAGGCGCAACGCCAACTGCGGATTTAGAAAACGTGCAACTCGTGCGCAGAACAGCATCAGGATTCCAAACCCTGCGCATCAATTTTAGCGATATTCTATCAAAACGCGCTCCTGACCTTCCACTGTTGCCAAACGATAGAATTCAAGTGCCTGAAAAAAAGATGACAAAAATTGGCAATGTGACGATTAAAGGCGAAGTCCGATTTCCCGGATATTTTGCGATTGAAGAAGGAAAAACAACCTTGAAAGAGGTGGTTCAAATAGCAGGCGGATTCACGGAACGTGCGCTACTCAACGGTGCGAAAATTTATCGCAAGCCGCGCCCCGAAGACCCCAATGCCAAAGAGCCTATTTCAATTACTGACCCCGAATTTGAACTTGCTCGTATTCTGCGTGGGAGCAATCTCAATCCTGAAGAAGCCCAAACATTCGATATTGATTACAACGCCCGACGTAATTATGTTTCCGTTAATTTTCAAGACCTCTTCCAAAGTGGAAGTTCAAAAGATGTGGTGCTGAAAGATGGCGATGTGATTCTCGTTCCAAAAGATGAGCAATTAGTGTATGTGTTTGGGCAGGTTCAGCGACCGGGCTTTGTGAAATATGTCAAAGGGTGGAAAGTTAGTGATTATCTCAACGCAGTGGGCGGCGAGACGAGCGAATCAACCGGTGATATTAAGGTGCTTAAAGTCAATGGCGATGAATGGAAAACGCCAAGCGATACAGAAGTTGAATCGGGCGATTGGATTATCGCGCCGAAAAAAGTGCGAAAGACCTTTGCACAAAATGTTTCCGAATACGCGCCCGTGATTTCACTCTTTACAACGCTTGTAACTTTGGGCGTTTTAATTTTTCAAGTAACACGATAGAACGATGGAAGAAACGCAAGAAAGCACGATTGTTCAAAAAATGTTTGATGAACAAGCATTGTGTGCTGATAATATCACAGTGCCACTATGGGCGCGAGTGACAGAGATATTGATTCGTTATCACAAATGGATAGCGATATGTACTTTATCCTCGACGGCAGTGGCTACGCTCATTGCTTTTTTGCTTCCAATTTGGTTTCTTTCTTCTTCGGTGATTGTGGTTGGACAACAGAGCGACGTGCTCAATTTGTCTAAACTGCTTGGCGTGAGTGCAGGGCTGGCAAGTGATTTGCTGGGGAAAAACAAACTTGCAGATGAAGTGGATCGATATGAAGCCATTTTCAAGAGCGAACGCTTGCGCCTTGCTGTGATAGAGCGATTCGATTTAATCAAGGTGTATGAATTTGATGACCCTGACATCAAAGAGCCGATTCAAAAGACTCTTAAAGAGTTGGACGCTAACATTTCTTTCAAAGACAACAAGAACGGCACGATTACGATTTCTGCCTTTTACAAAGATCACGCAGAAAAAGCTGCCGAAATGACGCAATACATCGTTGCGATGATGGATTCCATTAACCGCCAACTTGCAACGGAATCTGCTCGCAATCAACGCATCTTTATTGAGCGTAAGTATATGCAGGCGCAAGACGAATTAGCCCTTGCAGAAGCCAACTTAAATGCGTTTCAGAAGCGGTACAAAGTGGCTGAAATCAAGGACCAAGTTCGCGCCAGCTTGGAAGCCTCGGCGCAACTTGAAGCATCTGCAATTACAAGCGAAGTGGAGTATAACGTGCTCAAAGACGCTCTTGGCGAAAATCACCCCCAAGTGCTTCAAGCTAAAAGTAAAGTTCAAGAAATGAGAAGACAGGTCAAGCGGTTTGAGCAGGGCGGACTAAACTCCGACATCATTATTCCGTTTGAAAAAATGCCCGATGTAGGAATGGAATACATGAGGCTGTATCGGAATCTGCTGTTGCAAACAAAAATCGTGGAATTTCTGACAATGCAGTATGAACAGGCGAAAATTCAGGAAGCCAAAGATACACCGATGCTTCTTGTGTTGGATAAAGCACGTGTGCCTGAATGGAAAGCCAAGCCGAAACGGCTCTTGATTATTCTCGGCGGAATGTTGATTGGTTTCTTCGTGTCGATAGCGGTCATTTTTTTCTATCTCGAGACGCAAACCCCAGAATTTCGCCGTTGGAAAGGTTATTTTGTAAATATGCTTAAAGAGCGTGTCTGATGCCTGATTTTCAACTCCGTTCTTTTACACCAACGCAGTTACCCACTCTGAAACTTTCTATTGCCTACGGTATCCTTGTATTGATAATCGGAGGGACTTATTTCTTTCAACCGCTTCTTCCATTGGGCGTAGCCTTTGTCGTGTGCTTATTTGCATTCCGACACTGGATTACGTTTGAAATGCTGTTCTACATCATTATTGTGATGTTTTTAATTGTAAGCCCTAATGTACCGCCCCATGAAAAGCACTTTCGTTCGCCTATTCTTCTGAAAGGCTTTTTGGCACAAGATATTGTTCTATTCGCGGGATTGTTTCTTTTTGCTGTGGGATTAGTTGCTCAAAAGATTGAGTTCCCCAAGCCGAAAACCTTTATAGAGAAAGCGTTTTTGTTGTTTTCAATTTCTTTTGTGTGTTCGCTTGCGGTGGGGCTGTGGCAAGGCAATCGCACGGAATATGTATTGAGTGAGACAAGAGATTTTGCTTATTTGATGTTGTTTTGGTTGATTCTCGTTTATGCGTCGCGCTTTGAGCGAGTCTATGTGTATTTCCTTGTCTTTATAGGAAGTTGCGCTGTTTTTGCCGTAGTCAGCGTGATTGATGCGGCAGTGCGTTATCAATTCTCGCGTTACAATTCAGGGATTTCCTTCTTGCTATTGGCGGGCTTTTTTTTCTCTTTGGCGGCGTTGATCATTCAGACGTTTGTGAAGCGCAAGGTGTTTTTCGTCGGGCTTCTGATTGTGTTTTTGTTTGCTATACTGTTTTCATTTACACGCGGCTTGTATTTGGGAATGGGTGTCGGCTTGCTCGTGGTAATGCTTTGCACTGGCGCGGCGCAGACGCTTCGGTTAGTGGTGGTATCGGCAGTTGCTTTGGGTGCTGTAGTCGCTGTATTACTTCTTTTTGATTTGACATCAGATTTTTTGGTTAATCAAACAATTAACCGCGGAACAGAAGTCGCTGGCGGAATTGATGTAAGCAGTGCAGAACGAATTTTAGAGGTTGTCGCTGTATTAGAGGCGTTTCCCAAACACCCCATTTTTGGTGAGGGTATCGGCGGAACCATATTGGTCTATCGCTTCACAGATTTAGTTGGAAAAGCAGGAATGACGGACTGGTGGTTCATTCACAACAACTATTTTCAAACCTTGCATAAACAAGGACTGGTAGGGCTGATTGCATTGCTAGCTCTGTGGATAGGCGCAATTTGGAAAACATATACGCTTTACAAGGTGGTAACAGATGCAAAGAAAAAAGTGTTACTTCTAACGACGATAGGAACAGTGGTGGGATTTATGACCATATCCATGACCTCCCCTGTCATGACTTACTCGAACACGAATTTTTTGAATGCGCTGTTACTTGCGATTATCGTAATAATTGAGCGAGAAGAGAACTATGGAGACAAGTTGGAGCGCGAAGATGAGCGTTAAACAGAAATTAATTTTGAACTCAATCTTTGCCTCGCTCCCTCGCGTTTTGGCATGGTCTCTGACCTTATTTATCACGCCCTATATTGTTCATCAATTAGGCATTGCTTTATTTGGGACTTGGGCGTTGCTCTCTTCTTTATCCAGTTATCTGTTTTTGTTGGATTTTGGATTTGCAACGGCGATTGCACGATTTATTGCCGAAGCCGATGCCACGCAAAATCGCAATGGGCTGTCCAAAATTTTTTCTATCAGTTTGGTATTGTATGCGTGTTGGGGCGTTGCGATTGCATCTGTCTTGTTGTTTTGGCAAAACGACATTTGCAATTTTCTTCGTTTAGAAGCACCTGATGCCTCCGTGTTGAAGGTTGCCTATATCGCCACAGTGTTCGGCTTTCTATTTTCCATGTTAGCGACTGCATATTTGCAGATGATTGATGGGCTACAAAAAATGAATGTCAGTGGTACGATTACGTCTGTGTCAATTATTTCAACAAATATTTTCAACATCGTTGCGCTGTATCTTGGATACGGTATTGTAGGGCTTGCCGTTGGCTCGGCACTGATTCAGGCTATGACACTTGTTGCGGCTTTGATTGTAGTTCATAAAAACATTCCAGATTTGAAATTCAGTCGATTTGAGTTTCCGCTTTTTAAGTCAATGCTCAAATACGGCGCACAGTTACAAGTGTCATCGCTTCTGTACATCGTTGTCATAAGAACGGAAAGTCCGATTATTTCAAGCATTCTCGGCTCATCGGCGGTCGGATACTACCGTCTTGCCAACAGCCTTGCGGGGTTGTCGCGCGATATTCCATCGTTGCTTCTTTCGGCACTGATTCCAACGGCAACAATGCTTCATGCAGGTGAGCGCAGAGAAGAACTCCAACGGCTCTACGAGCGTGCGAACACCTACCTTGCCTTTTTTGCGTTCTCCGTAGCCGCGTTCTTTTTTTGCTTCTCGGAATCTCTGCTTCGGCTCTGGCTGAACAGCGAAGACTATCTTGCTTCGGCTTTACCCATGCGGTTGATGATTATCGGATTTTGTGCCAACATTTTAACAGGAGTTTGCACATCGATCGCGCGGGCAATGGGGCAGACAAGACAAGAAATGATCATCAATTTAACAATCGTTCTGCTTCATCTCTCACTCAATATCGGATTGCTCCATTGGATAGGTTTGAACGGCATAGGGGTTGCAACGGCGGCGGTTCTAACTCCAATGAACATTTTATTGATGACACGGCTTTCCGCACAATTTGGATTTTCACTTCTGAAAATTTCAAAGCATATTTTTTTGCCTAACATCTTAGTTGTGAGCATATCGTCTATCATTGCGCTTGGTGTCTATGAAATAGCTCAATCGATGATTCAGAAACACATTTCAGGCATAAGACAATCTGAATTGATTGCATTGCTAATTGCAGGCGTTACATTCAGCTTGTCTCAACTGTTTTGGGGAATGCGCTTTGGAATCGTGCGCATTGAGGACCTACAAAGTCTCATAAGACGGAATGCTTCATGACGCGAATGTCTCCAAAAGTCTCGGTCGTCATTGCAAATTGGAACGGCGAAGCAATTTTGGAAGCGTGTCTTCACTCTATTTTTGAGCACACAAAGCGTGTTTCGTTTGAAGTCATCGTTGTTGATGATGCGTCGAGTGACCGAAGCGTAGAACTCATTCGCACACAGTTTCCCGAAGTGAACCTGATTGAAAATGAACGAAACATCGGATATGCGGCTACAAACAATCGTGCCCTTTCAGTTGCGCGTGGAGATTATCTTTTATTGCTTAACAACGATACCATTCTGCAAAACGACGCTATTGGATTGATGGCGGCATATTTAGATGAGCACGAGGATGTCGGTGTTTGCGGAGGCACATTACTTAATCCTGACGGGTCTGTTCAACATTCATTTGGAAACGTTCCTTCTCTCAAATTAGAACTGGTTGCGCTACTCTCGCTTCACCGCTTTTATCGCAAGATACCTCCGCCTGCGCTTGGCATTATTCCCTATAACATTAAGAATGTAATTGAAGTCGAGATGATTGTCGGCGCAGATTTGATGATTCGCGCCTCGCTTGCACGCGAACTCGGTCTTTATGACGAAACATTCAACGCCTATTTTGAAGATGCAGATTTGTGTTTTCGTGTAAAAAAGAAAGGGTTTCAGGTGATGTATTTACCAGAACCCAAAATCACGCATTTGTATAGTTATTCGTTTGGAAGCGAACACACAACAGACGTGCAGAAAATTTCTCGCAAAGCCCGCCACATAGCAAGTGGATACAAGCGATTCTGCAAAAAGCATTACTCATATTGGTGGCTTCTGATTGCGCTTCGATGCATAACCCAAATACGATTGTGGTTGCAACATTTGCTGATTGCGTTTTTTACAGGTTCTCCAAAATCACAGCGGCTCTCGGCGGAGTATCGAACGTCGGTTCAAGCGTTATTGTCTTCTTAAAAACCATGAAAATTTTAATCGTTAGTCCTATTCTTCCATATCGCCATGTTGGGCATGGCGGTGGCACGATTTTATTTCATCTGTTGGAATTGCTTGCGAAGCGGCATGAGATTTCGTTGGCAGTAATGTATGAGCCGTCCGAACAAGAAAAAATTGCAGAATTGCGAACTATGCTCAAAGTTGTATGTGCATTGCCCCGAAGAGAAACAAGTATGGAACGGTTAGCCATGAAGGCTTCAAAAAATATTGTCTCTCAAAAGGTAACGCTGTGGATAAGAGGATTTTTGAACGATGCCTTTTCCATACCTACGCCTGATGTGAAAGTGTTTTCCGATGCTGTTCTTTCGCACCTCTCACAATGTCGCTACGACATCATTCAGATTGAATTTCCACAATGGCTGTCGTATCTCGTGCGAAACATTCGCACGCCGAATGTGGTCGGGGCGGCGCATGATGTGGTCTTCAAGGTATTTGAGCGAATGCGCGTTCAGAAAAAGAATGTTCTGCACCGACTTCTGTTGAGCCTACGATATGAGCTTGCAAAACGTAATGAGTTTTTAACCTATAAGCGGTTGCAGTGCGTTTATACGTTGTCGGATTCTGATAAACGTCTCTTGCTTGAAGCAGAGCCAATGCTAAACGTTCAAACAAGAACAGCGGGATTCCCTTTGCCGCCGTCAACAGTGAAGATGAAGCGCAAGCCGCAAATGATTTTATTTGTGGGCTATTTAGCACGAGGTGAAAACCAAGATGGTGTTTGGTTTATGATTAACGACGTTATGCCGATACTCTGGCGTACGCACCCCACTGCATCACTGCATGTAGTCGGAGGAGGTGCGCCAAAAAAAATGCTCGAATGTCATAATGGGCGAACTATCATTTTTCATGGGTATCAAGAAAACATACAGCCGTTTTACCAACAAGCGCGGGTGATGGTCGTGCCTGTCTTTATCGGGGGCGGAATTATCACAAAACTAATTGAATCATTGATGAACGAACTTCCAACTGTCTCGACCACGATTGGCAACGAGGGCGTTCAAGCCGAAGCAGGTAAAGCCATCTTAATTGCAGATACTGCCGCTGACTTCGCTCATCATATCAGAGCCTTGATTGATGATGATGAACTGCATCAACGTATTTCCAAAGCGGCACGGCGACATTTTGAAAACAAGTTTCACATCGAGCGCATCGTGCAAACGCTTGAAGAAAGTTATCAGCAAATTCTTAACACAACTCAACCATGCGCGTGAAAAGTGTTTTGCATCTGGCAAGAAACATCGGTCATCACCGTTTTGGACAATGCACTATTTGTGGAAATCGCACGATATTCTTTTCTTTTAATGATGGTTCTGCCTCTCATGCGCGTGAGCAGTTTCATTGTGCTTTATGCAAAAGCGTCTCACGACACCGGCACGTTGCCCTTGAAATGTTACACGCGTTCGAGCGCAAAGAAACCTCTCTTCAAAATGCGCTTCCGTTCTTTCGGAATCTGAAAATTTATAGTGCATCTTCAGGCGACGCAATGAACAGAGTGTTAGGCAGAGACAATCCGAACTATGTCGTTTCAGAGTACTTTCCTGATATGCCACTTGGTTCGGAAAAAAACGGTGTGCAATGTCAAAACCTTGAATCGCTGACATTCAAAGAAAACACATTTGATATGGTTATTACGGAAGATGTTTTGGAACACGTAGTTAATTTTAGAAAAGCCTTATCTGAAATTCATCGTGTCTTGAAGCAAGGGGGCTTTCATATTTTCACTGTTCCGCTTTTGCTGGATTCACCAACGATTGAGCGTGCGATTGTAGAAGAAAATGGAAATATCAAACACTTGCTGCCGCCTGAATATCACGGCGACCCGATACGCGGAGAAATTTTGGCATTCAGAACTTTCGGTTACGATATTTTCAGGGTGCTTTCAGAAGTTGGATTTGATTCAAAACTGTCTCCGACATTTTTTCAAATGATGCTTAAACACGCCATTGCGGATAGTTATGTTGTCGTAAGTCGGAAGCGATAAGAAGGAGATTTATCCATGTTATCCATCATCATCTGCAGTGTGTCGCCCGAGTTCCAAAAGCAAGTCGTAGAAAATTTCGCTCAAACCGTAGGGTGCGAGCATGAATTCATTGTCTTTGATAATCGAGAACTTCGTTATGGGTTGTGCAAGGTCTATAATCTGTGCGCTCAAAAAGCGAAGTATCCGTATATCTGTTTTGCGCACGAAGATATTTTGATTGCTACGAAAGGGTGGGGAGCAAGACTCATTTCGCACATTGAAAACGACAGCACAATCGGTGCGATTGGAGTAGCAGGAATTGGGTTTGTAAGCGAGCGACACAAACCCTCTACGCCAAGAGCCGCCGCATTTTTCCGCGTCAAGCATATTGATAAACATACAGGGCGACGCACCAACATTTGGCGACCGAAGCGCAAAGAAGGTTTGTTTCAAGTGGCAACGATTGACGGACAATTCATCTTGACTACAAAAAAAGTATGGAGCGAATTTCCATTTGACGAGGCTCGTTTCACTCACTTTCATCTCTACGACTTGGATTTCAGTATGCAAGTCAACACACGCTACAAAGTCATGGCAACTACCGAATTAGACATTACACATTTTTCTTTTGGAACATACAACGAAACCCATCGTGCATTTTATCTGAAGTTTATTGAAAAGTGGCAACATCGACTTCCGTTGATGCAAATGCCTGAAAGTGCCTCAACAACGGATATTGTCAAGGTCTTCACACACGATATTCTAAATCATATTCGTGATGGAAATTATGAGCTTGCTAAGCGAAGTTTTTATCACTTGCAACGGCAAACGGCGCGTCCCGCTTTGAATCTTGCACTCCAATGTCTTGCGCTAGCTCCCAGCGTGCTTCTTTCAACGCTTCGGCACTGACAATGAATCCAATAGTCAATATTCTGCTCTCAACATACAACGGAGAAAAATTCCTATCTCAACAGCTCGACAGTCTGCTTTCACAATCATATCCTAACATCTTGATTCACGTTCGCGATGACGGTTCATCTGATTCAACAGTCAAGATTCTTGAATCATATTGCCAAGTTCATTCCAACATTCTCGTAACAAAAGGAGAAAATCTCGGTGCCGCCAAAAGTTTCTTTCATCTTCTTCTCAATGCTGATAAAACTTGTGACTACTTTGCCTATTGCGACCAAGACGACGTGTGGAAGCCTGATAAAATCGAACGTGCAGTTGAGTTTCATCAACGCCTGAACTCGCAACACCCAGCACTTTATTTCTCAGAGTTCGAGATTGTTGATGCTCATCTTAATCGCATGGGTTCTTCTCAACTATCTCGTTACTATGATTTCAGAACAGCACTTCTCCAAAACATTCCCTTCGGTTGCACCCAAGTGTGGAATAAAGCGGCGCAAGTTATGCTTTCTAATCATCCACCCTCATTCTTCTATATGCACGACTGGTGGAATTTTTTGGTGATTTCTGGCATCGGTAAAATTCTTTACGACTCATCAGAAACACTTTATTACCGTCTGCACGGCAAAAATGTTTTTGGTCAAACAACATCGTTCACTTCTCGGTTGATGAATCGATTCCGACTACTCAAGAAAAAAGATCTTCCAATTCTTTCGGCATGGAAGCAAGCCGTAGAATTTGAGAAGCAGTTCTTGCCATATCTTCCAACTGAACACAAAGACATACTTTTAGACTTTACGCGCTCTAAGGAGAGTATCTTCAATAGACTACAGTACTCATTCAGAGGTAAAGCGCGACGCTCAACCCGTTTAGACACTCTGATATTCAAAATGATGGTTACTTTTAACTACTACTAAACGCCCATTGAACATCAACACCTCATCATATCGGCTCGCCATTGTTCACGAGTGGCTCTCTATCATTGCAGGCTCGGAAAAAGTCGTGGGCGAATTGCTCGCGCTCTATCCCAATGCCGACCTTTTCACGCTTGTCGATTTTTTCAACGATGAAGAACGCAAACTCGTTCACGGCAAACGCGCACAAACAAGTTTCATTCAACATTTGCCCTTTGCGAAGAAGTCCTTTCGCAGTTACTTGCCTCTAATGCCCTTAGCGATTGAACAATTTGATGTGTCCAAATACGACATTGTGATTTCAAGTCATCACGCCGTTGCGAAAGGCGTTTTGACGCACCAAAATCAACTGCACCTTTGCTATTGCCATTCGCCCATGCGCTATGCGTGGGATTTCTATCACGAATACCTGCGCGAAGCCAAGCTGGATAAGGGATTGAAAGGCGCGATTGCAAAACTGATGCTTCACTACTTGCGCGTGTGGGACGTTGCAACTGCCAATCGCGTCGATGCCTTTATCGCTAATTCGCATTACATCGCTCGCCGCATTAAGCGCATTTACAATCGCGAAGCCACCGTCATTTATCCGCCCGTTGATGTCGAGCAGTTCAGCCTAAGCGCAAAGAAGCAAGAGTATTACCTCGCGGTTGCGCGGTTTGTGCCTTACAAAAAAGTTGATGTGATTCTCAATGCATTTTCAAAAATGCCCGATAAAAAACTCGTGTTGATTGGCGAAGGCGATAAGTCGCTGTTGAAGCAAGCACCGCGAAATGTGGAAGTGCTTGGCTTTCAGCCGTTTGAATCGCTCAAACACTACCTTGCAAATGCCAAAGCGTTTGTATATGCGGCAGAAGAAGATTTCGGCATTACGATTGTCGAAGCGCAAGCATGCGGCACGCCCGTGATTGCCTTTGGCAAAGGCGGCGCAACTGAAACTGTGATTGACAAACAAACAGGCTTGCTTTTCCACGAACAAACGCCTGAAAGTTTAATCAACGCCATCAACACCTTCGAGCAAATGGAATTTGACTACGCCCATATTCGCCGCAACGCTGAACGCTTCAGCCGCACCGTCTTCGCTGAAAACATCAAAGCCTTTATTGATGAAAACTATCAAGCCTTTGTGCAAACGGCTTTTTCTCGTTAGTCTTATTGTTGGATTTTGGAGCACCGCCACTGCACAAGTTGAAACCGTGCCGATAGAAGCCGATTTTCATGCGCAGAACATCTACGAGTTTCTCAAAGAAATGCGTGTGAAAAAAATTCTGCTGGATTACCGCGACGATATTCTCACGCTCCCTCGCGCTGAAATCATCAAACACCTGAAAAAGATTGAATCACATTGGAGCGACCTTTCCGACACCGAAAAAAAACTTACCAAACGCTTTCAACGCACTTTCGAAAATCCCGAAGACCACGCTGGCGATTACACCTACTTCTTCGGAACATTGCAGGCTTCGCCAAACCATGTGCGAGAGATGTTTAGCGATAAAGAAAAATTACTCTTCTATGCGAATGATGATGACAATCGCTTGTTCATTGAAACATTCGGCGAACTGGATTTCACCGAAGAAAGAAACCGAGAGCGTTCCTTCATTGCACAAGGTGGATTTCGGTTTCGCGGAACGCTCTTTGAACGGCTTGGCTACAACTTAATTTTCATCAAAGGTGCAACGCTCGGCAATCGAGAAACCATGTTGCTCACGCGCCCTGATGTGATTTACAACTTCAAATACCTTGAAAACATTGACGGCACGCCGAGTATTGATTTCACCGAAGGCTATCTGCGCTATCAACATGAGTTCAGAGATGATGTCATGCTCTTTGTGCAACTCGGACGCGAAAAACTCCGCTACGGCTTGGGTTACAGCGCAAGCCTTACCCTTTCAGGCAATCATCAAGACCTTGATGCGATTCGCTTCGGTATCAATTATAAACGCCTGTCTTTCACTTCAATTCATGCGTCAACATCGGGCAATTTTTTAGACACACTTGGGCGAATCATTCCGCGCAGTGAGCGATACACAAAGTATTTTTCGGCACAGCGATTGCGCTTGCTTGTTCCGAACATTGGGGCATTTGGCATTGGTGTTGTTACGGTTTATAGCGGACGCTTCGACCTTGCCTATCTCAATCCGTTTCAATTTCACAAGTTTGCTGAACACTCGCTTCAAGACCGCGATAATGTGGCGATGTTCTTCGACCTTCAAACGCACTTTCTCAAAAACAT
>Ga0308389_1001750_pt1 | contig 14357 bp, 6 predicted proteins | sample Hotspr2Sample148_FD_202362 | JGI IMG/M metagenome (GOLD analysis project Ga0308389, IMG submission 202362) | Hot spring phototrophic mat microbial communities from Mushroom Spring, Yellowstone National Park, Wyoming, United States - 20040719_148 ... | reverse complement strand
CTTGGTGCCGCCCGCGCCGAGCTGCGTCGCCGCGGCCTCGCAGCTCTCCTCGTCTTCGCCCAGGAAAGCCACTGCTACCTGACGGGCTTTGACACGGCAGGCTACGTGTTCTTCCAGGCCGGCGTCATTACCACCGACGACCGGCCAACCGTCCTGCTCACCCGCAGCCCGGATCTGCGTCAGGCCGAGGTCGCGTCGCTCTACGACGAAATCCGGATCTGGTTCGATGCCGAAGGTGCGAACCCTGCTCTGGAGCTTCGTGCGATCCTCGAAGAACTCGGCCTTAAGGGCGCTCGGATCGGCGTCGAATTCGCCACGTATGGCTTGACCGCCGCCAACGGCCGCGCGCTGGAGGCCGCACTCGCCGGCTTCTGCACGCTCGAGGACGCCTCGGACCTTGTGCGGCGCCTGCGCCTTGTGAAAAGCCCGGCCGAACTGGCGCTAATACGACGCGCCGGCACGCTCGCCGACGACGCCATCGAAGCGATGGTCGCCGCTGCCCGCCCCGGCGTGCTCGACAGCGCCGTCACCGCCGCAGGCGTTGCCGCAATGCTTACCGGCGGGGCCGACATGCCCGCGGGCGGCCCTCTGGTGAACTCCGGCCCCCGCGCTCTGTTCGGACGCGGCATCGGAGGCCCGCGCACGATCGCGCCCCAGGACCAGCTTCTGCTCGAACTCGGGGCGTCGTTCTGCCGCTACCACCCCTGCATCGAGACCACGGTCGCCGTCGGGCCGTTCGATCCGCGCCAGCAGGCGATGATGGACATTGCCGCCGAGGCGCTCGCGCGGATCCTCGACGCCGCCCGCCCAGGCGTGACCCTCGGCACGCTCGACGACATCCACCGACGCGTGCTCGACGAGGCGGGCTTTGCCGCGGCTCGTTATTCGGCCTGCGGCTATGCCCTCGGCTGCACCTTCCGGCCCACCTGGATGGACGTGCCGCCGATGATCTACAGCGGCAATCCGCTGGTGATGGAACCGGGCATGGTGTTCTTCGTGCACGTCATGATCCCGGACACACGCACGGGCCTCGCCGCTGGCCTCGGCCAGACCTTCGCCATCTGCGACGGGGCGCCCGAGGTGTTCTCACGCCTTGCGCCGAAACTGTGGCGCGTTTAGCCCTGCCGAACCTGGCCGCGATCACACCGGATCCGTTCTGACGTGTCCCACTGTGCGACGGACCCTGTCGCTCGACGTTACGCTCCCAAGGCGCGGTCGCTCCGCTGCAGTCGCTGCGGCACGTCGTGCTCTTGATCGAGCCGATTGCGTGCGTCTCGGGCCGCGCGCTCGCGCTGGGCGGACCGCGGCAGCCCGATCCGTCTGATCGCCTCTCAAACCGGGCCGGTGGTGAAGCCGCGCCTTGGCGCGATCTGTTTCCGGGCGCGCTGCTGCCGCGGCCGAGCGTCGAACGGGGAGCTCTCCAGCACGTCAGGATCAGACGGACTGGCCCGCGCGCCCGCGCTTTCCCGCGCAGCTCAATGCCGCATCGCCCTTTCCTGGCCTCGACCGTGTGGCATCATCGCCAGCCGATGACGGTCAAGGACAGGCAGCCAGCGGACTTCGATCGGCACCAGGACGGCGTCACGGCCGAACGCCGTGTAACGCGAGGCGCCGATCCGAGCCTGGCCGCGCGCGCGTGCCCGGCCCGTATCGATCACGCCACAGGCTCGGGCGCCGGAGGCATCGCGCCGGTCAGCGAGGCGAGACCAGAGGGCTGACATGGCCTCACTCGAGGACCTCACCGCCAACACCACCGTCCGCGGCGTCCTCCCGACGGGCGTCGTCACGATCGTGAACGCACGCTGGCACGGCTCGGACGTGGTCGAGATCACCTACAAGGACGCGACGGGCAGGGTCGGCAATGAGCTCATCTTCCGCGACCGCGAGCCTGACCTCGAGCTCGTGGAGGAGGGGCGGCCCTGGAGCTTCGATGGTGACGGCGCCCTCTTCCGCCTCGTAGCGGAGGCACAGCGCATCCACCTCGCGCATCTCTTCGACCCCGTTCTGGCCGTCCACACCTCCCTCGTCGAGCCGCTGCCCCACCAGGTCACGGCCGTCTACGAGTGCATGCTGCCACGGCAGCCGCTGCGCTTCCTTCTCGCCGACGACCCGGGCGCGGGAAAGACCATCATGGCAGGGCTGCTGATCAAGGAGCTGATCGCCCGTGGCGACCTGCAGCGCTGCCTTGTCGTCTGCCCCGGCAGTTTGGCCGAGCAGTGGCAGGACGAGCTCTATCGTCGGTTCCATCTGCCCTTCGAGATCCTAACGAACGATAAGCTCGAAGCGGCGCGAACGGGCAACTGGTTTCTCGAAACCAACCTTGTGATCGCGCGGCTCGACAAGCTCGCGCGCAATGAGGATGTACAGGCGAAGCTCCAGGCGCCTGAGTGCCGCTGGGATCTGATTGTCTGCGACGAGGCGCACAAGCTTTCCGCCACCTTCTTTGGCGGCGAGGTCAAATACACGAAGCGCTACCGTTTGGGCCAGCTGCTCTCGACCCTGACCCGGCACTTCCTGCTGATGACCGCGACCCCGCACAACGGCAAGGAGGAGGATTTCCAGCTCTTCATGGCCCTCCTCGACGGCGACCGCTTCGAAGGCCGTTTCCGCGACGGGGTGCACACCGCCGATGTCTCCGACCTCATGCGCCGCATGGTGAAGGAGAATCTGCTGAAGTTCGACGGTCGTCCGCTGTTCCCCGACCGCTTCGCCTACACCGTCCCCTACCGCCTCTCGGACGCCGAAGCCGCGCTCTACAAGGCCGTCACCGAATATGTGCGCGAGGAGTTCAACCGCGCCGAGGCGCTGGAGAACGACAAGCGCGCGGGCACCGTCGGCTTTGCCCTGACCATCCTGCAGCGGCGCCTCGCTTCCTCGCCGGAGGCCATCTACCAATCCCTTCGCCGCCGGCGGGAACGGCTGCAAAGCCGGCTGAGGGAGCTCGAGGTCCTGCAGCGCGGCGGCCAGGTGGAGAGTGCTATTGTGGCACAGGCTCCGGCGCTCGACCGTGAGGATATGGAGGACCTCGAGGACGCCTCCGATGCGGAATCGGAAGCAATCGAGGAACAGGTCCTCGACGAGGCAACCGCTGCCCGCTCCATCGGCGAGCTGCGCGTCGAGATCAAGACGCTGGAGCGCCTTGAAGGTCTTGCCCTGTCCATCCGCCGCAGCGGCGAGGACAAGAAGTGGCGCGAACTCGCCAACCTGCTCAGCGAGATTTTCACGCCCGCCGCCATCGCCAACGGCCTTGCGGAAGAGGCGGAGCCCTTCGACGCCGGCCTGCCGGTTTCGCCCAAACCTACGCCATCGCCGCGCCAGAAGCTCGTCATCTTCACCGAGCACCGCGACACGCTGAACTACCTCCAGAGCCGGATCGGCACCTTGCTCGGCCGCGCGGGCGCCGTGGTCGTCATCCATGGCGGCATGGGCCGCGAGGAACGGATGAAGGCGCAGGAAGCCTTCCGGCACGATCCCGAGGTGCAGGTGCTGATCGCCACCGATGCCGCCGGAGAGGGCATCAACCTCCAGCGCGCGCATCTGATGGTGAACTACGACTTGCCCTGGAACCCCAACCGCCTGGAACAACGCTTCGGGCGCATCCACCGCATCGGCCAGACCGAAGTCTGCCATCTCTGGAACCTCGTGGCCGAAGAGACACGGGAGGGCGACGTCTACCGCCGGCTGCTCGAGAAGCTCGAGCAGGCGCGCAACGCACTTGGCGGCCAAGTTTTCGACGTCCTCGGCAAGGTTCAGTTCGAGGGGCGGCCGCTACGCGAGCTCCTCGTGGAGGCGATCCGCTACGGCGAGCAGCCCGAGGTGCGCGCCCGCCTGAACCGGGTGGTGGAACAGGCGGTCGATCCGGCGGCACTCCGGGAGCTGGTCGAGGAGCGCGCGCTCGCGCATGACGTCATGGACGTCTCGCGCGTCCATCGCATCCGCGAGGAGATGGAACGGGCGGAGGCGCGTCGCCTACAGCCGCATTATGTCGAGGCCTTCTTCCTCGAGGCCTTCCAACGCCTCGGCGGCAGCGTGCGGCAGCGGGAGAGCCGGCGCTACGAGATCACCTATGTGCCCGCAGTCGTGCGCGGCCGCGACCGGCTGATCGGCCTCGGCGAGCCGGTGCTGCCCCGCTACGAGCGAATCGCCTTCGAGAAGGAGCTGATCGCCCCGCCCGGGGCACCGCCCGCCGCCTTCCTCTGCCCTGGCCATCCGCTGCTGGATGCGGTGACGGACATCACGCTCGAACGCCACCGCGACCTCTTGCGCCGGGGCACCGTGCTGGTGGACGAGCGGGACCTCAGCCTCAACCCGCGCGTGCTGTTCTTCTTGGAGCACGCGATCCAGGACGGCAGCCTCACCCGCAGCGGCGAGCGGCGTGTCATCTCCAAACGACTGCTCTTCGTCGAGATCGGGGCCGACGGGCTCGCGCGGCACCTGAACTACGCGCCCTACCTCGACTACCGCCCGCTGGCCGAAGGCGAACCGAGCCCCGAGGCCATCCTCGCCCGGCCAGAATGCGGCTGGCTTGCCCGCGACCTCGAAGCCAAGGCGCAGGCCCACGCGATCGCCGAGGTGGTGCCCGCGCATCTTGCTGAGGTGCGCGCCCGCAAGGTCGAGCTCCTCGACAAGACCGAGGCGGCGGTGAAGGACCGCCTGACCAAGGAGATCAGCTATTGGGACAACCGCGCCGAGCAGCTTAAGGAGCAGGAGCGCGCCGGCAAGCCCAATGCCCGGCTGAACTCGGGCGAGGCCCGGAAACGGGCGGATGAGCTGCAGGCGCGGCTGCAGCGTCGGCTGGAGGAGATCCGGCGCGAGCGCCAATTCTCTCCGCTGCCGCCCGTGGTGTTGGGCGGGCTCTTGGTGGCGCCGCTTGGGCTGATCCGAGCGATGCAGGGCCGGCCGGTACCCGATGCGCAGGCCGCCGCCGACACCCAGGCCGCCGCGGCGCGGGCGCGGGCGATCGTGATGGAGGTCGAACGCTCCCTGGGCTTCGTCCCGGTGGACCGTGAGGCGGAGAAGCTCGGCTACGACATCGAAAGCGCCATCCCCGGCACCGGCCGCCTGCGCTTCATCGAGGTGAAGGGGCGCGTGGCGGGCGCGGACACCATCACCGTGACCAAGAACGAGATCCTCACCTCGCTGAACAAGCCGGACGACTTCATCCTCGCCCTCGTCGCCTTCGAGGCGGATGGCTCGCACCAGGTGCGCTATCTGCGCCGGCCCTTCCACGGCAAGGGGCTGACCACCGATTTCGCCGGCGCCACCGTCACCTTCCCCTTCGCGCAGCTTCTCGCCGAAGCCGCGCCACCCTCCTGAGGCCGCAGATGACCGTCAAGACTCGCAAGAAGCTCATCGAGGTCGCCCTGCCCTTGGAGGCGATCAACGCCGCCTCGGCACGCGAGAAATCCATCCGCCACGGCCACCCCTCCACGCTGCATCTCTGGTGGGCGCGCCGGCCGCTCGCCGCCGCCCGCGCGGTGATCTTCGCGCAGATGGTGGATGATCCCTCCTCGGTGCCCGAGCTCTTCCCGACGGAAGCCGAGCAGGAGCGCGAACGCCAGCGCCTGTTCCGCCTGATCGAGCAGCTCGTGCAGTGGGAGAACACCACCAACGAGGAGGTGCTGCAGAGGGCGCGCGACGAAATCTGGGCGAGCTGGCGCCGCGCCTGCGCCGACAATGCCGCCCATCCGCGCGCCAAGGAGCTGTTCGACCCCGACCGCCTGCCCGCCTTCCACGACCCCTTCTGCGGCGGCGGTTCCCTGCCGCTCGAGGCGCAGCGGCTCGGGCTCGAGGCGCATGGGAGCGACCTCAACCCCGTGGCGGTGCTGATCACCAAGGCGATGATCGAAATCCCGCCGCGCTTCGCCGGGCAGCCGCCGGTGAACCCGAAGCGGGACCTGCACCGGCACTGGAAGGGCGCGCAAGGCCTGGCGGAGGATGTGCGCCACTACGGCCAGTGGATGCGCGACGAGGCGGAGCGGCGCATCGGCCATCTCTACCCGAAGGTCGAGATCACGCCCGCGATGGTGGCGGAGCGGCCGGACCTCAAGCCCTATCTCGGCCGGAGGCTGACGGTGATCGCCTGGCTCTGGGCGCGCACGGTGCGAAGCCCCAACCCGGCCTTTGCGGGGGTGGAGGTGCCGCTCGCCTCCACCTTCCTGCTCTCCACCAAGGCGGGGAAGGAGGCCTGGGTGGAGCCGGTGATCGAGGCCGCCCCCGTGCAGGACCTCGGCATGGGCGGGGGCGATCTTGTTGGCCTTGCCGAACGCGCTGCGCAGGCGAAGGGCTACCGGTTCGTGGTGCGGGTGGGGAAGCCGCCGCCGGAAGCGAAGGCCGGCACCAAGCTGGCGCGCGGGGCGAATTTTCGGTGCGTGATGTCGGGCACGCCGATTGCTGGGGACTACATCAAGGCGGAGGGTCAGGCCGGGCGGATGGGCGCGCGGCTGATGGCCATCGTCGCCGAGGGCGAGCGGGGGCGTGTCTATCTCTCACCGACGGCGGAGCATGAGGCGGCGGCGCGAAAGGCGCGGCCGGCGTGGAAGCCGGAGACGCCCCTGCCCGACGACCCGCGTGCCATCTGGTGCGTAGCCTACGGCCTTACGACTTTCGGCGATCTGTTCACCGACCGGCAGTTGGTGGCGCTGACGACCTTTTCCGATCTGGTGGGGGAGGCGATGGCGCGCGTGCGCGCCGACGCCCTCGCCGCCGGCCTGCCCGACGACCCCACCCCGCTGCGCGACGGCGGCACCGGCGCGACGGCCTACGCGGAGGCGGTGGGCGTGTATTTGGGCTGCGCCGTCGATTACGCTGCAAATTACTGGTCTGTCATAGCCACACCAGCCAACGGTTTCATTCGAGGCACCTTCGCCCGTCAAGCATTGCCAATGACGTGGGACTACGCGGAGGCACCGCCGTTTGGGATAACAAGTGGGAATTGGCTTGGCGGAGTCGAGTGGGTAGCCAAGGCCCTAGATGCCTTACCGCGTTTTGGCATTGGTTTTGCTAGCCAAGCGGATGCAGCTGTACAATCAACATCTATCAATAAGATCGTTTCCACGGATCCACCGTACTACGACAACATAGGCTACGCGGATCTTTCAGACTATTTCTATGTGTGGCTGCGCCGGTCCCTCCAGGGCGTCTTCCCGAATTTGTTTGTTACCATGGCCGTACCCAAGACCGAGGAGTTGGTCGCCACGCCGTACAGGCATGGGCACAGGGAGCGGGCAGAAGCATTCTTCCTGGACGGCATGACGCGGGCGATGCACCGGCTGGCTAACCAGGTCCATCCACTGTGTCCTGTTACGATCTTCTACGCATTCAAGCAGTCGGAGAGTGACGGTGAGGAAGGCACAGCGAGTACAGGCTGGGAGACCTTCCTGGATGCGGTCATTTCTGCCGGCCTTAGCCTCAGTGGAACGTGGCCGATGCGGACGGAACGAGGCGCCCGATCCATTGGCATCGGCACCAACGCCCTCGCTTCCTCCATCGTCCTCGTCTGCCGCCCGCGTCCGGCCGACGCGCCCTCCGCCACCCGCCGCGAGTTCCTCAGCCAGCTGAAGGCCGAACTCCCCACCGCCCTGCGCCACCTCCAGCACGGCAACATCGCGCCCGTCGACCTCGCCCAGGCCGCCATCGGCCCCGGCATGGCCGTCTTCACCCGCTACGCCCGCGTCCTCGACGCCGAAGGCAAGCCGCTCTCGGTGCGGGAGGCGCTCGCCCTGATCAACGCCACCCTCGATGAGGTTCTGGCCGAGCAGGAAGGCGATGTCGATGCCGACAGCCGCTGGGCACTCGCCTGGTTCGACCAATACGGCTTCGCGGACGGGGAGTTCGGCGTCGCCGAAACCCTCTCCAAGGCCAAGAACACCTCGGTCGCCGGCCTCGCCGAAGCCGGCATCCTGGACTCCCGCCGCGGCAAGGTGCGCCTCAAGCCGCCCGCCGAACTGCCGCCCGAGTGGGACCCCGCCACCGACCCGCGCCTGACCGCTTGGGAGAGCGTGCACCACCTCATCCGCGCCCTCGAAACGGGTGGCGAGGCCGCGGCGGCAGCGCTGGTCGCCAAACTCGGCGCCAAGGCGGAGGTCGCGCGCGACCTCGCCTACCGCCTCTATGTGATCGCCGAGCGCAAGAAGCGCGCCGCCGACGCCCTCTCCTACAACGCCCTCGTGCAGAGCTGGCCCGAGATCGCCCGCCTCGCCCGCGAGAGCGGCCCGGCGGCGCGCGACCTGTTCGAAGCCGCGGGGGGCTGATGCATGCAGATCGAAACCATCGCCATCGAGAACTACCGGCTCTTCCGCCAGGCGATCTTGCGCGACCTGCCGCGCATGTGCGTCGTCGTGGGTGCCAACGGCTCCGGCAAGTCGACCCTCTTCGACGTCTTCTCCTTCCTCAAGGATGCGCTGACCCAGAATGTGAACGCCGCGGTGGCCCGCCGCGGTGGCTTTCATGAACTGGTGAGCCGCGGTCAGTCCGGGCCGATCCGCATCGAGCTCAAGTTCCGCGAGAGCGGCGGCCGGCTGGCGACCTATGAGCTGCAGATCGCGGCCGAGGGCGGGAGGCCAGTGGTCCAACGCGAAATCCTGAAGTTCCGTCGCGGCAGTCACGGCAAGCCCTGGCATTTCGTCGATTTCTCGCGCGGCCGGGGCAGCGCGATCACCAACGAGGCCGCCTATGGCCAGGAGGGCGTCAAGGAAGAGCGGAAGGAATATGTGCTGGACGACCCCAGCGTGCTCGCCATCAAGGGCCTCGGCCAGTTCAAGGAGTTCCGGGTCGTCGCGGAGTTCCGCAGCCTGATCGAAAACTGGCACATTTCCGATTTCCACATCAGCGAGGCCCGACCGAGCACGGAGGCCGGCTACGCCGAACATCTTTCCCCGCAGGGCGAGAACGTGGCCCAGGTCGCGCAATACATGTTCGAGCACCACCGAGAGCGCTTCAACCAGGTTTTGGAAGCGATGCGCCGGCGCGTTCCTGGCGTGACGCGTGTAGAGGCAAAAGCGACAGAGGATGGGCGCCTTGTCCTGCGCTTCCAAGACGGCAGCTTCAAGGACCCGTTCATCGCCCGCTATGTCTCGGACGGCACGATTAAGATGTTCGCCTATCTGCTGCTCCTCTACGATCCCCGGCCGCATCCGCTGCTGGCGGTGGAGGAGCCGGAGAACCAACTCTACCCGGAACTGATGCAGGAGCTTGCCGAGGAGTTCCGCGATTACGCGCGCCGCGGCGGGCAGGTCTTCGTCTCGACCCATTCGCCGGACTTCCTGAACGGCGTGCGCCTCGAGGAAATCTACTGGCTGGTGAAGCGTAAAGGCTTCACCAGCGTTCACCGGGCCTTCGAAAATGAAAATCTGCGCAGCCTCGTGGAAGCGGGCGACCTCCCTGGGGCACTTTGGCGACAGGGCCTGTTCGAGGGCGCTGGCCCGCGATGAGCCGCGTCGTTTTCCTTCTGGAAGAGTATTCCATGAAGGTGCTTCTCGAAGAGCTTCTCCCGCGCCTCTTCCCCACCCTGCCTTTTCTTTGCGTCGCGCATGAGGGAAAGCAGGAGCTCGAACGCAGCGTCCGCAAAAAGCTTGCGGCCTGGCGCGAGCCGGGAGCACGCTTTGTCGTGGTGCGTGACAACGACAACGGCGATTGCCGCGCGCTCAAGCAACGCCTCGTCGGGCTCTGCACGGCGCGCGCGGACACGATCGTGCGAATTGCCTGCCAGGAAGTCGAGGCTTGGTACTTGGGCGATCCCATCGCTCTCGCTGAGGCCTTCAAGGATCCGCAACTCGCAGAGGTCGGGCGGCAGGCCCGGTTTCGCGATCCCGATGCCGTGCCACGGCCGGCCAAGGCGCTCGAGGAACTCGTGCCCGGGTTCCAGAAGGTGTCCGGCGCGCGCCGGCTCGCCCCACACCTGGACCCGGCCCGCAACAGGTCGGCAAGCTTCCGCGCTTTCATCGACGCGGTTCGACGATTGGCCCCGCCGGTGAGCCAGGAGGTGGTCTGATGGCCCTGACCAACCAGGAACGCGTCGGCAAGGGCATGGAGCTCTTGCGCGCCGGCCTCGCCTCCTTTGTCGAGCGCGAGATCCACGCCGCGGTGAAGGCCGGCACCGTCCGCATGGACGCCGTGCGCCGCTTCGCCGAGGACCCCATGCTCGGCCAGAAGCCGATCACGCAGTGGGACGTTGCCGGCCTGCTCAAGCTGATGTGGGAGAGCTGGAACGACGTCTTCGGCCGCACCCTCGGCCGCGCGGAACGCTCGCTGGTGCAGGAGCTGCGGGAGTGGCGGAACAAATGGGCCCATCAGGAGCCCTTCTCGAGCGACGACGCCGACCGCGCGCTGGATTCGGCGAGCCGCCTGCTCGCCGCCGTCTCCGCGCCGGAGGCCGACGAGGTCAGCCGCATGAAGATGGAGCTGCGCCGCCTCGTCTTTGACGAGCAGGTGCGGGGCGAGAAGCGCAAGGCCGGCGGGTCCCTGATCGAGCCCGCGGCCGCGGGCAACCTCAAGCCCTGGCGCGAGGTGGTGACGCCGCATGCCGATGTCGCCTCCGGCCGCTACCAGCAGGCGGAGTTCGCCGCCGATCTGTGGCAGGTGCATCTCGGCGAAGGCAGCGACGAATACCGCAACCCCGCCGAGTTCTTCAGGCGCACCTTCCTGACCGAGAGCCTGAGGCGGCTCCTGGTCGGCGCCGTACAGCGCCTCTCGGGCCAGGGGGGCGACCCGGTGGTGCAGCTGCAGACCAATTTCGGCGGCGGCAAGACGCACTCGATGCTGGCGCTCTACCACCTGTTCGGCGGCGCCGCACCCGGCGAGCTGGCGGGGATCGAGACCGTGCTGGCCGAGGCGGGCGTGAAGACCGTGCCGAAGGCGACGCGCGTCGTGCTGGTGGGCAACAAGATCTCGCCGGGCAATCCGGTGACCAAGCCCGACGGCACGGTGGTGCGCACGCTGTGGGGGGAACTCGCCTGGCAGCTCGGCGGTAAGCAGGCCTTCGCGCGCATCGCGCAGGACGACGAGAAGGCCACCAGCCCGGGCGATGCGCTGCGCGAGCTGTTCAACGCCTACGCCCCCTGCCTCGTTCTCGTCGACGAATGGGTCGCCTATGCGCGCCAGCTTCACGACGCAAGCGACCTCCCGGCAGGAAGCTTCGAAACCCAGTTCAGCTTCGCCCAGGCGCTGACGGAATCAGCCAAGCTCGCGAAGAACTGCCTGCTCGTCGTCTCCCTGCCCGCCTCCGATTCCGGCGGCTCACCCCACACCCAGGCGGAGGACGTTGAGGTCGGCGGCATTCGCGGCCGCGAGGCGCTCGATCGCCTGCGCAACGTCATCGGCCGTCTCGAGTCCGCCTGGCGGCCAGCCTCTGCCGAGGAGGGTTTCGAGATCGTCCGCCGCCGCCTGTTCCAGCCGATCCCTGGCGAGCTCTACAAGTATCGCGACCTCACGGCGCGCGCCTTCGCCGATCTCTACCGCGCCGAAGGCGCCGACTTCCCGCCCGAATGCCGAAGCGGCGACTACGAGAAGCGCATCCAGGCCGCCTATCCGATCCACCCTGAGATCTTCGACCGGCTCTACACGGACTGGTCCTCGCTCGTGAAGTTCCAGCGCACACGCGGCGTGCTGCGGCTGATGGCGGCGGTGATCCACAGCCTATGGGAGAAGGGGGACCGCAGCCCCCTGATCCTGCCCTCCACCATCCCGATCGACGATCCGCGCGTGCAGTTCGAACTGACGCGCTATCTCTCCGACAACTGGGTGCCGATCATCGAGAAGGACGTCGATGGCCCGAACTCGCTGCCGCTGAAGATCGACGCGGAGGTGCCCAATCTCGGCAAGCTCTCGGCGACGCGTCGTGTGGCGCGGACGATCTACCTCGGCTCGGCGCCGACGGCTTCGGCCGCCCAGCGGGGCCTCGAGGACAGGCAGGTGAAGCTCGGCTGCGTGATGCCCGGCGAGTCGCCCGCCGTCTTCGGCGACGCGCTGCGCAGGCTCGCCGCCGCCGCCACCTATCTCTACCAGGACGGCGCGCGCGCCTGGTATGCGACGCAGCCGACGGTCACCAAGCTCGCCGAGGACCGGGCCGAACAGCTCAAGCGTGATCCTGACCAGGTGGCGGTGGAGCTCGAGAGGCGGCTGAACGCCGATCTCAGGCAACGCGGCGAATTCCCCCGCGTTCACGCCCTGCCGCGCTCGAGCGCCGATGTTCCGGACGATCTCGAGACGCGCCTTGTCGTTCTTTCCCCAGAATATGCCTACAGCAGGGAGAACGACAACGCCGCGGAGAAGGCGGCACAGGCAATCCTCGACTCGCGCGGGACTGCGCCGCGTCTGTATCGCAACACGCTCGTCTTCCTCGCCGCCGACCGGGTGCGGCTGCAGGACCTCGACGAGGCCGTGCGCAGATATCTCGCCTGGTCGTCGATCGTGGCGGAGAAGGAAACGCTCAATCTCGACCCGTACCAGGTGCGGCAGGCGGAGACGCAGAAACAGGCCGCCGACGGTGCTGTGACGGCAAGGCTGCCGGAAACCTATCAGTGGCTTCTCGTTCCCGAGCAGGCGAACCCGCAAGCGCCCGTCGCCTGGCAGGCGCTCCGTCTTTCAGGCGCTGACGCTCTCGCGGTGCGTGCCGTCAAGAAGCTGCGGAACGACGAACTCCTGGTCACGAAGCTCGGAGCCACGATCCTGCGCAAGCACCTCGACGAGGTGCCGCTGTGGCGCGGCGATCACGTGCCAGTTCGCCAGCTGGTGGACGATTTCGCGCGCTATCTCTACCTGCCGCGCCTGCGCGATCCGGAGGTGCTCTTGCAGGCGATCCGCGACGGCGTTGCTCTGCTGACCTGGAAGACCGACAGCTTCGCCTTCGCCGAAAGCCACGACGAAGCGACCGGGCGCTACCGCGGGCTGCGCGCTGGCCGGGAGGTCGCGATCACGGCAGAGGGGCCAGGGCTTGTGGTGCAGCCCGAAGTCGCGGCGCGGCAGCTCGAGGCGGAGTCGCCCCAGGCAGCAAGTGCGCTCACGCTGGCGGCTTCAACCCTCACGCCCGGCGATGCCGATGTCGGGCCACGGCCGGGGGGTGATCGCGGTCAGCAGCCGGAGGCGCCGGCACGGCTTCGGCGCTTCCACGGCTCGGTGCGGCTGGATTCGGCGCGGGTCGGCCGCGATGCGGCGCGGATCGCGGAGGAGGTCATCTCGCACTTGGTCGCCCAACTCGGCGCGGAAGTGACAGTCACCCTCGAGATCGAAGCAAAGATCCCGCATGGGGCGACGGACCAACTGGTCCGCACGGTCACCGAGAACTGTCGGACATTGAAGTTTGATAGTCAGGGCTTCGAACGAGAGTGACCTTGCGTCGTTGTCGATGCCGTCGCGCGTGTGCGTGTCGGGGAGAGTTGCTTGCCAACCTGCCGGGGCAAGCGCATTTTCAAAATCGATGGCGACGTACAGGAACTCCCAGCCGATGCCACGGGAGCGGCTCTGTCCTCCACGGTTACCGGTGATGCGGTGGCCGATGCCGCCGATGCGGCCGAGCGTCTTGGTGTAGATGTGGATCAGTTCGCCCGGCCGCTCGCGCTCGTAGCGGATGATTCGGCGCAGCGGATCGAGCGCCGTGAGCCGGCCGAGACCGAGACGGCGCAACGTGACGCCAACCGTGGAGACCGGCTGGCCGAGCTGGCGGGCGATGGCAGGGCCAGGGAGGCGCTGGCGCCGCAGTGCCGCGATCTCGGCCTCTGCCGCTGCTGACAGTCGGGACGGGCTGCAGTGTCGCCGGCAGGAGCCATCACGCAGGCCGGCCTCACCCTCGGCGGCGAAGCGGTCACGCCACTTGCGGACCGTGCGCCGGCGGGTGCCGAGCGCCGCCGCGACGGCGGCCACGGTCCAGCCTGCGGCCAGGCGCTCGACCAGCGGCAGTCGATCCTGCGGCGTCGTGGGCGCATTCTCATCGGCGTCCATCCGGGGCTCCGGCTTGGCGGTTGAAGGTCCCGCAACCACAGCCTCCAACCTCAGCCCCGAAGGGACAACCTCCATAGCAACGACAGCTAGGGGCACTCCGACCGGTCTCAGAAGCTCGGAGTGCCTGCGTACGACCCGCGGCAGCAGATCGGCAATGGTCGGCTGGGGCTGAGGCTGTTGGCCACACGGTCACATCGCGGCTCCGACCGCGGCAAGGCGGATGGGGGACGCGCGCCTCCTGCGCGACCCGGCCCTGCGAGCGCGTGAAGCTGCCCCTTGGCGATCCGGCTGCTTCTCGGGCTCCGTGGCGCGAGCGGCGGGAGCTGGAGCACCGGGACTTTGGGACACATTCGCGTGGTCGAACTTCGGACCTCGCAACATACGCGCGCGTGAGCCGCGAAGGTGGGACCTGCGGGACCGGC
>Ga0308389_1001746_pt1 | contig 14373 bp, 16 predicted proteins | sample Hotspr2Sample148_FD_202362 | JGI IMG/M metagenome (GOLD analysis project Ga0308389, IMG submission 202362) | Hot spring phototrophic mat microbial communities from Mushroom Spring, Yellowstone National Park, Wyoming, United States - 20040719_148 ... | reverse complement strand
CTTTGCTTGTGTTTTTGCATGTGGTTTGTTTTGCGTTGTGGTTGGGGGCAGTTGCCGCGTCAATGCTGGTGATTTGCACGCTCGAGCCGCGCCTGACAAACCCTGACCGCGCACCGCTCGATGCCGAATTGCTCAAAACCTACATTCGCTACGAGGTCAAACTCGTCGATGTCGCCTTTTTCGGCGTGCTTCTGACAGGCGTTGCACTTGCGCATTTCTACACGGGTTGGACACGATGGGCAATCGTTAAACTTTCACTCTATTTCGTGCAATTCGGCGCGACCATGTTCTACATCGCCAAATTTATCAGACCGCTCTCTTATCCTTGCTCAGTAAATCATTACAAGCGGTGGTATGGACTTTTCGCCGTGTCGTTTAGCCTCTTTTTCGTGGTGCTGGTTTGGACATATTTCGGGCGATAATTCACATCACAAGCATGAAGCCGAAGAACGGCACGATTGAGCCTCGCAGATTTTCCACAAGCGTAACTTCGGCGCGTAAGTTTTTGACGTAAATCCCAATCCCTAATCCGAAGTTGCTGAATCGGCGATTGAAGGATTGCTTTTCTTCTCTGCCTCCGTTTTCGGGTGTGAAGGCGTAGTTGATGTTTTGATTGAGCGCGTAGTAAATCGGCGTAAGTGTGATGGCAAGGGTTTTATTTGGGTAAAAACTAATCGGCGTTGCGATTTCAAAGGTGAATCCGCCCGAAGACGCCGTTGCTTTCGCAGGTTGATTTTGATTAATGCGAATATCGGTCGACTCTCCCGTGCCGCCAATCGCATAGCCCACAAGCGGCAAGAGCGCAACGCCAACTTTTGAAGACTTCGGCAAGAGTTCATATTTCCCAAACAAACGAAACGCCATGCCGCCGCCGATTCTTCCAATGCCTTCTTCGGCGAAATTTCTATCGTCAAGATTCAAAAAAGCAATCGTCGCATCGCCCCCGATATCGAGATTCTCCGTAATTGCGAATTGTATCATACCGCCTGCGACCACTGTGCGCGTATCGTTGTAGAACGCCGTCTTATTTGCGAGGCTATCGCGAACAATCGTCGTGCGCATCGTGCGTGCCATTCCAACCGAGAATCCCACTTCGGCGGGCTTCAAACTATCAATCCCAATCGTTCTGCCGGATTGAAAATGATTCATCGGATAAGTGGTCGTGGTCGTAACAACGCTGGCAGTGCAACCGACAAGGCTCAAAGAGGCAAGAAGAAAAATGATGAGTTTCATTTTTGAACTGTTTGTGCGTCAGTAGCACACGCCCTAACGCTGTTATGAGAGCAGAGGCAAAAATACGAAGAGGGCAAAAAACGCCGAAGCGTTGCCGTTGGTTTAACGGTAAGACTTTTATCATCTTCAATGGCAAGTTATGCAATACGATTTTATCATCATTGGTTCAGGCATTGGCGGACTTTCTGCCGCTTCACTGCTTGCAAAAGAAGGCTTCCGCATTCTCACGCTTGAAGCCAGTTATGTGGCGGGCGGCTGTGCATCATCATACATTGTCAAACGCAATGGACAACAGTTCGTCTTTGAAGCAGGCGCAACCACGATTGTCGGACTCGATAAGCATCAACCGCTCTACAATCTTGCTCACGAACTCAATCTTGATTTCCCTGTTGTCGAACTCAATCCTTCAATGACCATTCACCTTAGCGGAAAACGCATCACTCGCTTCAAAGATAAAGACAAATGGATTTCAGAGTGTTACAAAAAATTTTTTGAAGGCACGTCGGTATCGTTTCGCAATGTGCGTCGATTTTGGCGATTAGTGTTTCATCTTTCTGATTTCGTGTGGAAAGTCTCTGAACGCAATCGCGCCTTCCCGCCGAAATCATTTCGCGACTTGCTTGAACTTTTGGAGCAGAATCGCCTTGCCGATTTTCCAAAACTGCTCTTTCTCTTCCGCTCTACCTACGATGTGATTCGGCAATATGGGTTGGACGCAAGCGATGATTTCATTCGCTTTTGTAATGAGCAACTGATGATTACGGCGCAAGCCACTGTCAAAGAGGTGGCGTTTCTTTATGCCGCGCCGTGCCTTTCCTACACGAATAGTTCAAACTACTACGCCTACGGCGGCATGATTAAACTTGCTGAAACGATTTTGAACAAATACACTGAACTTGGCGGCGAAATCTTGTATCGAGAACCGGTTAAACTCATTGAGCGTGCTGGCGATGGCGGTTTCAAAGTAACAACCGAAACAGGAAAAGTTTTTTATGCCCGAAATATCGTCAGCAATGCAACCATTTGGAACATGGCGTATATGACCAAAGGGCGAATTAGTCAGTATTTTCAACATCTTTCGCGCAAGTTCAAATTTGGTTGGGGCGCATTCACCATGAGCCTTGCTGTCAAGAACACACTTCCCGATGACTTGACGCTACATCATCAATTCATTCTCAATGAAAAAATCCCGCTCTGCAATTCCGATTCCTTTTTCGTTTCGCTTTCGATGCCTGATGATGTCGAACGACAACCCAAAGGCACACGGCTTCTTGCAATTTCCACACACACCCATGTTGAGCGATGGATTCAACCTAACCCAAACTATGACGCCGAAAAGCAACAAGTTGCTGACTTCATCCTTTGCGAGTTAGAAAAACGGTTGGACGGCTTTAAGAAAGAACACATCATCTTCAAAAATGTCTCGACACCGAAATCATGGCAAGATTGGACCTATCGCCGTTTCGGCAGAGTCGGCGGTATTCCTAACACGATGGCGAGAAAAGTGTGGGAGCTTGTTGGCTCGGAAACGCCATTCAAAGGGCTGTATTTAGTTGGCGACACGGTTTATCCTGGTCAAGGGATTGCAGGCGTATGTTTATCTGGGCAGAACGCAGTGTATCGCATCTTGCAACACGTCAAGCGTCCTTTTCAGCCGCATTTGCAAGTTGCCACGCTCAATGAATCACTTGAAAAATGAGAACAGATAAACTTGCTTACCTATGGCTACAAGAAGTTCCACAAGGGTTCTTCAAACTTATCGGCAGAGATGCCCGCGATGCTGAAAAGTATGCGTTCAAATCCGTTGAACTGAAAGAAACTGCGTTTCGACTCGATGGTTTGAAAAAGACACGCGCCTACAAAGAGATTTTGCGTGAAGGCAAGCAGAAAGGCATCAGGCAAGGTATCAAGCAAGGCATCAAAGAAGGGTTGCTGAAAAGCGTGCCGATTCTGCGTGAACTGGGGCTCAGTGATGAAGAGATTGCAAAAAGATTGAAGTTGAGCATTGACGCAGTTAAGCGTGTTCGGTAGCGGTTGGCGTGTTTGCTCCAAGTGTGAAGAAACTTACGACCGTTGTGCCAAAGTTTTTTTGAAACGCAAAGTGTTCGTGTGTTGCAAACGTGCGCGTTTTGTGATGCTCTAACACCAAGTAGCCGTTTGGCAAAAGCAGATTACGCTCAAAAATTTTCCGAAGAAATTTATCGTAAAGATGAAAGTTGTATGGCGGGTCTGCAAAGATGAGATGATACTGTTCAGGTGTTTCGGCAATAAATCGCATCACATCGGTTTGGTGCAATTTGGCTTGTGAGTTAACTCGTAGGATTTGGATAGATTCAGAAATGCAAGCCGCCACTTTCGGATTTTGCTCAATGAACGACACTTGCGTCGCACCTCTGCTGATGGCTTCAAATCCCAATAATCCGCTTCCTGCAAAGCAATCCAACACGTGAGCGTTTTCAAAATCCATTCTGACCGATAAAATATCAAAGATGGTTTGGCGCACACGGTCGGTTGTTGGTCGCACCACGTTGGAGTCAATGGTTCTTAACTGTCGCCGTTTGAATTTTCCCGCAATAATTCTCACTTACTTGCCTCGATAAAATTCTTTGAGCCAATCAGACGGAACGCCGAGTTTGTAAAGCCCCACGATGCTGATGTTGCAGAGCATTTGCCAAAGGTATCCGTTTTTTTCAAATCGCCGCGCTGATGTAATCACGTGGGCGTTTTCAACCAAGTATGGCTTGGCAAGGCGAGCGGCGCGTTGGAGAAATTCCACATCTTCAAGAAACTCTTGGTTGGGAAATTTTCCCACCTTCTCGAAAAACTCGCGCCGTGCGAAAATGCCTGAATCGCCGTAGTGCGTCAGCAGTGAATTGATGTTTGTAAATGAGGCGTAATACTCGGCGATAGGATTTTCGGAATCGAACTTCATTTTGAAATAGCCGAACTGCACGCTGGGATTTTCCAACGCTTGTGCAAGTTCCGCAAGTGCGTTTTCACCAAGTTGTGTATCGGCGTGCAAAAAGAGAAGCGTGTCGCCACTTGCAAAATGCGCCCCACAGTTCATTTGTTTGGCGCGACTTCTTTCAGACAGAAACATTCTGACAGGAAGCGTATCGTTGTGTTCAAAAAACTCGATGATGCGTTCAGGCGTGCCATCTGTTGAGCCGCCGTCGACAATCAAGAGTTCAACTTTCAAATTGTCTGAAAGCGATTGAGAAGCAACCGTGTGCAACGTGCGCGTGATGTATGTTGCCTCATTAAGCGTTGGAATCACAATAGAAATTTTCATCATTACTTAAAATGAAATTTCGTTTTCAATCACGATTTGAAACCGCCCTTGCTGATTGAAGGCGAAATCAAGTCGTGCGGTTGCTTCGTAGCCGCCTACCATCACGATACCAACACCATAGCCATACTTGTTCTTGTTGAAATCATACTGCACTTGGCGTAGCCCGAAGCCCGTTGAGCGCGAGTTATACCACACATTGCCCGCATCAAGAAACGCCGTGAGAAACATACCATACTGAAAAATCTGAAATCGCTCGAAGGGAATGAAATCAAATTTCACGGCTTGAAGTGGAATAATCGGATAGCGCAGTTCAATCGTGTTGAGTTGCAGGTTATCGCCTTCCAAAATTCTATCGGTGTAGCCGCGCAAGAGAATATCGTATCCGAAGAAAAGCCGTTGATGATTCGGCACAGGTTGATTGAGCGAGAGAATGCTCAAATTGTAGAAGCCAAGCGCAAGGTCGCCGAGAATTTTTCGATAAATGCGAAAGTCGAGCGATAGGCGCGTTATATCAATTTTGTTTTGATTATTTGGCAAGCCCACTTTTACGAGGCGCGTTGAAAAGTAAAGCCCATCGGTTGGACATTGATTAAAATCTAATCGGCTATGCGTATAAGTGAAAGACAGTGTTGGAAACATATCGATGCCGTCAGGCGAAACCGTTGCAGAAGGTTGAGCTTGCTTGATTGCTTCACTCACACGAAGTTTGGTGTAGCCCACACTTGCACCGATGAAATCGAAGGTTGAGAGTCGGTCGCTGATTGAAATCACCCCGCTGAGTGTGCGCTGAATGAATCGCGCCACTTCGCCGGTGCGCGTGTCGAGCGCAAGGTTGTTCAAATCCCGCCATATCAACGATGTGCCAAGTCCAATGCGTGTTTCGCTCCACAAATACGGCGTGAAGTATGCAAGGCGAAAAAACGGGTCAAAGCCCACGCCGAAACTCATCGTTAATCGGTCTTTATAGCCTGTTAAATTTGTGTGAAAAACAGCAACCCCTGCATTGATGTTCGACATTGTCGGCTTTTTGAGCCACTGCGTTAGGCTCACGCCGCGTAAATCGAAAATCGGTTGCGGGAAAATGAACCATCGCTCGTAAACCTCAACAAATACAAGCGTATACGGACGCCCCAATTCATCAGCCTTGCTTTGACCTAACTCATAAACGCTCATCAAAATTGTGTCGGACGAGACAATTTTTACAGGCGAAAATGGTACAAACCGTTTTGCCGAGACATTCACCAAATTGAAGAGTTGAAGGTTGTAGGTAAGTTGTTGCGCAATCGTGAGCGATTCCATCGTGAGCGTATCACCTTCTTGAAATGGGAATTCTTGCCGAATGACAAAGGGCTTTGTGTGGTCATTGCCCGCAATAAAAATCGTATCGACGACTGTGCCACATGCTTCAAGGGTTTCTTCTTTGGCGAACATTCGCCCAATCTTGCTTTCTTTCAGTTGCGCAAAGAGTAGAACAGGGGTGAAAAGAACCACAAGCGTAAAAGTCCATGTTGAAAAAATGCGCATGCCGATTGGGGAGAGGTTATGAGAAGTAACGCTGATGCTCAACGGAAATGCACCGATTTTGAACAACCGAGATTCCGTGCCGACGCGCTTTTTCCGCCGCTTCTTCGTGGATGATGCCAAGTTGTAGCCAAAGGGCTTTTGCGCCAATCGCAATCGTTTCATCGACAACAGGCGGCACGTCAACAGGCTTGCGAAACACATTGACAATTTCAACCGTTGCTTTCACATCATCGGGCAAATGCAACAGACTTGGGTAGCACTTCAACCCAAATACTTGCTCATGCATCGGATTGATAGGAATAATCGTGTAGCCTGCTTCAAGCATGTATCTCGAAACGCTGTGGCTTGGCTTTTCAGGCTTATCCGAAAGCCCTACAACAGCAATCGTTTTGAATGCGGAAAGAATCTCTGGAATAGTCATTGATGGAATGTGTTGTGTTGGCAAAGATAGCACATCTTTACTTTGCTTCGTTCAAACTCCAATCGTAATCCATATACTCGATTTTGAATTCCTTGTTTAGAAGCATGTGCTTGATGGTTTCGTCGTCAATGAATTGGGAGAGATATTGTTCAAGAGTGCCTGCCGATTTTATGAAATCATCTTTATACCAATCAAAAATTTTGGAGAGGTAAATTGTTTTGGTCTTTATGTCAATGCGATTGCGCAGTGTGTCTTTGAGAAACTGTTTGGCTTGTTCGTTCAGTTGTTCGCCAAGTTTTTCTGCCGTGTAGGCTTCGGGGCGGAGAATCGGACAAGAAGATGAGGCACAATTTACAGCGAAGTGGATTCGGTCTTCTTTGAAGGTCGCACGCAAAATTTCATGCTCAATTTTATCAAGCGACATTTTCCTGCCGTTAATTGTGAAAAATTCTTTCTTCCAGGGGCTATCGCCCACAAATGCTGTGAGTTTTCCCAGCGCACTAATTTCTGTGATGCTTTTCACAGGATAATTATCCACGATGAGTTTAAGCGTGAAGGCGTTATAGGCGTTTATCCAGAAGGCGATTTTTTCTTCGCGTGTAGGCAATGCGTCAGGATTGGCTTTGGAAAGTTGTTCCAAATAGGTCGCAAAATCTTTATCGGCTTTGAGTGTTTTGTAATTTACCTTGCCGTTCTTGACATGGCGTTTCAGCACAGCGTCATAAAGACTGTGGTCAAAGGATTGTGCAGTTGTAGTTTCAGTCATGAAGAGTATCAGAAAAGTGGTAGCAAGCCGTTTCATGGTGCAAGTCATGGCTCAACCGCGTTTGGAAAAAGACGATAGGTTGTGTTGACAAATAAAGATGAGTAAGATTTGGGTCAAAAAGCCAAGTATGCGCGCCATGAACTCACCGATAACAATAGACTTACTACATTAGAAAATACTTAATTTAGGCGACATTGACCGTAAAACCGCATCTCAAGTTCCACAACCCCGTACACAAATGAAGCGCATCATCTTAAATCGGCTTCTATGTTGTAAAATAAAATACCGTTTTATCCCCCTCCCCCCAATCACATGCTCTACTTTCACTCGGATTCTTGTTATTGCGGTGTTTTCTTTTCTCTGCTCATCGCTACGCTTCCCCTTTGGGCTTTTTGTGCAGGATAAATATCTTCGCATCTAAAAGATGATGCCGTATCCCTAAAAAACCTAAATCTACCAACACCGCACAACCCTGATACTTAAACCCACTTCACGCCTCTTTGAATCGCTTAAAATCAACTTCGTGTCCTGCGTTCAACTTTCCTACATAAATCGCTCGTCCTGCTCTATCTGACGCACACAACACTATCTTGGTCTGACAAATGCTCGCTGTGTTGAGTCTCCTTTCTTTGAAATCATCTTGAATGACGACATGCTGACAGGTAGTTGACATAACTTGTTTTTCTTCAAATTTAACACTTTTTCAACTAAACATGTCTGTTGAGAAGGATAGTCATTTGAGCAATCCAAGTTCTTTGGCTTTCTTAATAACAAACTCATGGTCTTTACTTCGTTCAAGCATTTCAAAATTATTTTTTAGAGGTTGCAACTGCCCCAAGTTTTTACTACTACCAAAATATCGTATTCAGATAAAGCAAATCAACTAATGAAACATTCAAGTAACGCTTCATCAATATACCTGCCAAGATTAACTCGTGAGCGAACCAATCTACTGCGGCTTTTTTACCTAACTCGCTACAGTCTTTACTTTTCTCGTCCATACTATTTTTTTAAGACAATTACCCAATCTGTGTTAATACGCTCCTCTCTTGGAACTTTAATGAAATGCTTGATAACTTCAGAGCCAAAATAACATTCAACTGAAAACCCAATTTGCTCTGACAGAGACATAAATATCGCCATGTTTCAAACTTTTGATTACGAACAACATTATTACCTACGACAATAACATATCTACCGCCTTTCTTTAAGGTGCGATGCACTTCCTTCATATTTTGAACCATATCTGATAAATACTTGTAGCAGATATAAGAGCGTCTTGCATCTATTTCGTAAATCTTTTTTAATACGTTATCAGCCTCTTCTACACCAATCGTGTGTAACTTTTTGTAATGTTCCGATTTTACACTTTCTGTTCCAACATGTTGCTTTTTAAGTTCTGCCAAAGAACCATCAGCCAAGTCTAACCAGTACATTTCTAATTGATGTGTTCTTGGATAATCTACTGCATTAGCATAGGGTGGGGAAGTAAGGGCTAAATCAAAAGTATTATCTCTATATCGAATATCTCGGGCATCAGAGTTTTGAGGTATTTCTACGCACGCATTTGTAATACTTTCTGAAAACTCTATGACTCTTGGTGTAAAGGTTAATAGATTTTCTACAAATTTCTTTAAAGCGAAGGAGGGATAAATCTGTTTATTAAGTTTTTTGCGAATTACCGTTCTTGTACAGTTATCATCAGCATTAGAAACATTCCGAATGATAGAAGAAAAACAAACTTTATAGAAATCTCTCAAGTCTTCACTCACTTGAAGTCTATCAATAACCTGCTTGATGTAGGTAAGTTCTTTTAAGATTTCAGGCTGAAACCAATTATCTCTATATGGAAATAAGGGGATTTGCTTATCTTTAATTGAAGAGGGCTGAAATTTCACAATTTTTTCTAATAGAACTTGATTATTTTCTTTTAACTCTTTTGGGTTCAGAGGTGTCGTTTTAACTTTTGCTAAAAAACGTGCAAATGGGTCAACATCAATTCCGGCTGAATTTCTTTCATTGAGCAAACATTCAATATTTGTAGTTGCACTTCCCATGAACGGGTCAAGCACTACATCTCCTACTTTTGAATACTTTTGCACTAACCAACGTGGTAATTCAGGAAAGAATTTTGCGGGTATTTGTGTATTCCGTGAGAGTAGCGACTTTGATCGTAACTAATAAACAAAAACCTTTGCCCATTTTCCACAGCCAAGTCTATTGGAATCGTTCCATCTACCCCACTAATTTTTCTCCAAACCGATTCTCTATCTCTTTGACATTTAAATTAACATCGGTAATAGGCAGTTCTTGGTAGATATAATTTCGATTTAGTTTTTTGGAAACCTTATACTGAATTTCTCTTATATTGACTGGGTAGTGTGTCATGCTGTCTGTTTTGTGATTCCTGATTATGGATTCAGCCCTACTCTACACATGATTGAAAGAGGTCGGTACTGATTGCACAACAGATTACCCCTCAACGATTACTGTTCACTTTGCCACAGTGACGCGCCGCCAAAACCACCCAATCCGCCAAAGCGATTAAATCCAAATCCGTTGCCCCAAAATCCCATTTGATTGAACCACTGACCAGGCGGAACTTGCTGATATGCCGCCGAAATCGTCATGTTCTTTGTGGGTTGCCAAAGAATTTGCGCGTTCTTGAGATAGATACCTGAAAAATCATTTTGCCTAAACCCGTATTGGAGTTGGCGTTGCGATGCGCCAAACGGCTGATGCATCACCCCAATATCTGCACGAAGCACAACAGGCGCATCAAACTTGTAAATCATCGTATTGACATACTCGCCCGTTGTGTTCCCAAGCAACGAGTTGTAGGAAAGCGTGTAAGAGTGGTGCATTTGAAATTGATTGCCATCAAACAGGTTTCCCAAGAAACTACCGATTGAAAACTCGGACGGCGGTGCAAATATCGTTTGCGAAGATTGAATGGTCGGACTTGGTACATCTTTTTGGAACTGCGCCGATGCACCGATATTGAGTATCACGACAAGCAGAAATAAGAGAATGACTGTTTTCATAGTTTCAAGATAGGTTAAGGTTTATTATGTTTCTACTACGCAAGTTTCAGGAAGCCGATTCGCTTTGCGATTTCAATCCAACGAAGAAATAAATCACAAACAACAGGGAAAGCGTTATCATTGTCAGTCGCACCCATGCGCCGCCGAGTGTTTCTTCGCCTGCCGAAAGTTTTTGAATCAAGCCGGGCAAGCGTGCACCAAGACCGCCTAAAATAAGCACTGCACCGACAAGGCAGAGCCATTTTCCCCATGCTTGCGATTGCATCAAGTATCCGCCCACAAGCACCACAACGCCCGCCGCACTGCCAATGAACGAGGTCGGACTGCCCGACTGCACATAGCCTACGATGCCAAGCACCACCAGCACCGCGCCGTAAAACAAAACGATGGAATTCATGGTTTAACCGTTGAACTGTTTGATAATGTTTTGTGATAATGAAGTGTTAAGATAACGATTTACCAACAACTGTGGAATGTTTCACCAACGCTTCGGCGTTCAATCGTCAAAAGTTATCAACTATGTGGAAAAATGTGTGCATTGGCTTCATCGTTCTTTTTACCTACACGAATCAAGCCGTTTCTCAAACCAAATCCAATCTAAACATGGAACAAACCACATCGCGTAAGGTCGTCAAGACTGACGAAGAATGGAAAAAGCAACTCACTGCCGAACAGTATCGCGTAACGCGCAGACACGGCACGGAACTTCCCTTCACGAACAAGTATTGGAACAACAAGAAGTCGGGCATCTACAAGTGCATTTGTTGCGGTCAGCCGCTTTTCAGTTCAGAAACGAAGTTCGATTCAGGCACAGGCTGGCCATCGTTCTACAAGCCGATTAGCGAGAGTGCCATCGGCACACAAGAGGATAACAGTTTCTTCATGAAGCGCATTGAGGTTCACTGCTCACGGTGCGACGCGCATTTAGGGCATGTCTTTGATGATGCGCCTGAAACGCCGACGGGACTTCGCTACTGCATAAACTCCGCCTCGCTTGATTTTGAAGAGAAGAAGTGATTAGACTTTCATCGCGCATTTGTAGCCGTTGAGCGTTTCCTCTGCCATTTTTTTCCAAGAAAATTGTTTGGCGCGTTTCAATCCCTTTTGCGTCAAAGTTTGTCGCAGTTCAGGCGATTCGATGAGTTCTTGCATGGCTCTTGTAATCGCGTCAGTATCGTGCGGATTGACAAGGAGTGCGGCATCGCCTGCAATTTCAGGAAGGCTTGTCGCCGTTGAAGTGATAACCGGACAGCCGCACTGCATCGCTTCCAAGAGCGGAATCCCAAACCCTTCGGCAAGTGAAACGAACATAAACCCTAACGCCGTGTTGTAGAGATGAAGCAAGTCTTCAAACGGAAGGTTTGAAATCACTTTCACGCTACCGCCGTCGCCATGTTTTTTTCCGCGCTCGATGGCCTGTTGAAGTTCAGTGGTGTCGCCGCTGGTTGCCACAACGAAGTGAACGCGCGTTTTCAAGTGTTGTGGAAGCGCGAAGTAAGCCTCAATCATGCGGGGCAAGTTTTTGCGGTAGTCCATTCGTCCGATGTGGAAAAAGAACGGTGTTTCAGGCGTTAGGTCATACTTTTTGAGCAATGCCCAATTTGGCTCAACAGTCTTAAACTGTGGCGATGCTGCTTCATAAGTGACGCGCACTTTTTCCTCTGAAATTCCCAATCGCTGTTGAATATCGTTTTTGACAAACTGCGTCGGCACAAAAATCAATCGCGACTCTTCAAAAATCTGTTTATGATTTTGTTCCATCATTTCCTTAACGCCTGGAAGAGCAGGCATATAGAGAGGAAAGATGTCATGAACAGTAACCACTGCATTTCGCACACACTTTGGAATAAAGAACGGATTGGTGTGATGAATCACATCCATTCTAAACGATTCACAGAGCCAGATGGTATTTTGAATGATTTTTGTAATGCCTATAAAATGCTTTCCAAGCATAAGGTCATGCGGCAAGATGTTGCGGTAATAAAATCGAGTCGAGTATTGAAACGCCGTTGCAAGTTGGGCTTTGCGTCGGAGTAGCGTGTAGAGATGAAGTTCTAAATCGGGATAGTGTGCTAATTCTTCAAGCAAGTGTCGAGCGTAGGTCGCGATTCCGCTGTAATCGGTAAGCAATGTGAAGCCAAGTTTCATGACTGTGCAAGTGTGGTGCGATGTTGTGTGTTCAAGTTTAATTCAGAAAGAAGCGAGAGAATGGCGTGCTTGACTTCAGCAACTTCAATAAAACTCACGGGCAAGCGACGCGGGGCAATGAGAATTTTGTGTGGCGTTTGATACGGTGTCCAAATGCGATGCACCTCTCCGCCCACCCATCGTGAGTAGAGCGCAATCACCGGCGTTTTTGTGGCTGATGCAAGATGTACCACGCCAGTATCGGGCGTAATGAGCAGAGTCGCTCGGCGAATTAAATCGGCAATGTCACGCACATCACGGGTTGGATAAAAGCACACGGCGTTTCGGCTCTGTGCAAGGTCGTTCATAAAGTCAAGTTCATTTGGCGCACAAGAAAGCACCACCGAATACGGAAGTTTTTCCGATAACCAATCTATGAGTTCGCCATACTTCGCTTGCGTCCATCGTTTGACTGCATTTTTCCCAGCGGAAAGATTGATTAAGATGAATTTCTTTTCTTCTATGCCTTTTTCTTTCAAGAAGGCTTCAACAAGCGGTTGAGAGTGAAGTTCAAGCGTGATGTGGCACGAAGGCGATTGCCCATTTAATTCAAAAGCGTCTAATGCAACGCACAGCCATTGTTCAGAAATGTGTGCGTCTTGTGGTACGCGAACTGTTCTTGAAAAAAAGCACTCGTATTTTGCTTGTCGCTGAACGGAAAGTTTGAGCGTCTCTCTTGATGAAGCAATGTTCGCAATGAATCCTTGCGTTTGTGGCGTTCCGAAAATCAAACTTAGCACCACATCGTATCGCCGCTTGCGCCCCAACTTCCAAAGGTTGAACCAAAATCGCCAAGTGTTTTCATAAATGATGATATGAGAAAGTCGCGAATCATTTTCTATGATGCTCACATTTTGAGGCGACGCAACAACATCAATTTCTATGGCAGGATTAAGAGCCTTGATGGCGTTGAAAATCGGCGTGCTGACAATCATATCGCCCAGCACATCGTTGCGAACAATCAACACACGCTTGACCTTGTGCGGATTGAGTTTGCGCGTGGTTGGCGTGTTACCAAATAGCCATCGATAAACTGCGGAACGCACGTGTTGAATCGTGTGTCTTAGCCTCGTGGACTTGCGACTGTGCTTTGCATCATTTAGACCGCTAAGTGCATGAGGCAGTCGGAGTGTGTCGTCAATCGGCGCATTTGGCTCAAAGGGTTTCGGCTCAATTCCGATTTCTCGCAACAACGTTTCAGAGGCTTGAATAACTTGTTCAGGTGTGATGCTTGTAATGGGTTCAGGCGTTGGCGTGTAGAGGCTGATGTGTCGATTGTGAAGCGGAATCCACATCACATTGGAAGAAAGCGGCGTGCAAAGAATCACAGACGGCGTTTTGTAGGTTGCGGCGATATGCACATTTGCCGTGTCAGGCGAAACCAACAGAAGTGCGTGCTTGGTCAGGAGCATGATTTCTTCTAAACCAAATTCGTTTGGTATTCGGAACAGATGTTCATCGCGCACATCGTCCATGATGCCCCAGACAAGTTCGTGTTCATCGGGCGTTGCGGTGATAACGAATTTCAAATCGGCGTAGCGGTAAATCATCTCACGTAAGTAAGCAACAAAATTGGCTCTGCCCCATCGGCGATACCACAGTCGTGCCGAAAGATTCACCACCACATACTTCTTTTTCTCTAATCGATTCTGCGATAAAAATTCTTCGACTCTTTTTTCCGCTGCGGGCGAGGGGTAAAGTTCTTGCGTTAAGTTTTCTTCGGGATACTCAACGCCAAAGAGCGCATCAAGCACACGCTTTTGGCTGAGCCACAGCGGTTCTTTAAGGTGATTGGCATCAACTTCTTTGTTGAATAAAATTTGATACAAGTTGTGCGACTTTGGTTGTCGGATGGTGAGTTTTGGTGCAGTGCGCGCAATCAAATTCGCAATCAATCCGTCTTTCG
>Ga0308389_1001735_pt1 | contig 14446 bp, 13 predicted proteins | sample Hotspr2Sample148_FD_202362 | JGI IMG/M metagenome (GOLD analysis project Ga0308389, IMG submission 202362) | Hot spring phototrophic mat microbial communities from Mushroom Spring, Yellowstone National Park, Wyoming, United States - 20040719_148 ... | reverse complement strand
CGGCCCATGCCGCCTTTGGAGTGTTTTTCACGGCAACCTCGATGATTGGCTTCATTGCCGGAGCCGGCATCGTGGTGCGCAACTCGATTATTCTGGTGGACTTTATCGAGTTGCGGCTGGCGGAGGGGATGCCGCTGGAAGAAGCGGTGATTGATGCCGGCGCTGTCCGTTTCCGTCCGATGGTGTTGACGGCTGCGGCCGTGATTGTCGGGGCCGGGATCATCCTTCTCGATCCGATTTTTCAGGGCTTGGCGCTGGCGCTGATTTCAGGCGAAATTGCCAGCCTGTTCCTGTCACGTTTGGCTGTTCCAACGCTATATTATCTTGCGCACCGCCCGCGGCCGGCAGCGGCGCCACCGTCACCGGATGGCACATCACCGGAGGGCCGTACGGAAGCGCCCGTAGCCGACGTGGTTGAAGTTGAAACTGCCTTGAAATCCTAGTGGTGACGCTTATGCCTATCACCTCCCATCGTCTGAGTGACGAAGCCCTGGAACTGGTAGCTGCCCGCTTTCGTGTGTTGTCCGAACCGACACGCCTGAAGTTGCTGAACCTTCTGCGCGAGCATGGGGAACTGAACGTGACGGAAATCGTCGCCGAGACAGGCTACGGCCAGGCCAATGTTTCCAAGCACCTGATGCAGTTGCTTGAAGCTGGCATGGTCGCCCGCCGCCGGGACGGGACGAGCGTGCGGTACCGCATCGCCGACGAGAGCATCTTTGCCCTGTGCGAACTGGTGTGTGCCGGTATCGAAGCCCAATTGCAGGCGCGGCAGGCGGCGCTAGCCACGAACTCATAGCAGCTCAATAGTCTGAAAAAACGTTGGCGGACTTGAACCGACAGCAGGGGGCTGTCACGGTCTCTTGCCCAGACAAGCTCCTGTAACGCCACAGTTAGGTGGTTGAAACGTAACCGATGTAAGCACAGAAAACAGCGTATTAAACTTCCGTGGAGGCTTCGGTATGAAGTCCAATTTTTTGCAGAAAGTTTTTATGACTTTCTGGATAGGCTCTCTTTGCAGTCTTGTTTGGGGACAAGCCAATGTTACCGGTGGTGCTCTGAGTGGTGTTGTCAGGGATGATTCTGCTGCGGTTATTGGCAACGCCGCAGTCAAGGTCAAAAACGTCGAGACCGGGCTAACCCGTGAAACCAGACTGGCGAAGACGGGACGTTTCGCCTTCCAGCCCTCCCCGCCGGAGTTTATGATGTTACTGTAACTTCTGCCGGTTTTACTGAATTGACACGGCGGGCTACAGTCCTAATTGGACAGACAGCCAACGTGGAAGTTGTCCTCTCAACGAGCCAGGTTAGCGAAGCCATCAACGTAACTGCTGACTCTTCATCAATTGTCGAGACTGCCCGCACTCAGCAATCCACTACGGTCAATGAGCGTGCGGTGAAGGATTTACCGGTCAATGGGCGAAATTTTCTTGACTTCATTCGCTTGACACCTGGGATCAATGTTGATCCACGCGGTGGTGACTATTCTGCTGGAGGACTGCGCGGCACATTCAATAGCCTGCTCATTGATGGCGCGGACAACAACAACACCTTCTTCGGGCAGACTCTTGGGAGAACCGGTGTGCGTGCGCCATACCAGTTCAGCCAAAGCTCAGTAAAAGAGTTTCAGGTAAACACCAACAGCTATGCAGCAGAATTTGGAAGGGCAGGCGGGGCGCTCGTCAACGTCATCACAAAGTCTGGAACCAATGAGTTTCACGGCGAAGGGTTCTACTTCTTCCGGGATAATGCACTCAATGCCAACGACGGGTTCATTCGGTCCTTGCCCAGCCCACGTAACCGTAAGCCTGATTTGCGAATTCAGCAGTTTGGTGGGTCTGTCGGTGGACCTATTCGCAAAGATAAACTGTTTTTCTTTTTTACCTACGACGGACAAAGGCGAAACGACCCGGTTGTAGTCGCACCACTCGTTCTGATTCCAACCTCCTTCTCTCCTGCTGTCCCCCCGGATGTCGCCCAACGGACAATCGCATTCCTCAATGAACAGACCACGCCATACCAGCTAGGTTTCAACCAGGATGTTCACATGGGGAAGGTTGACTGGCAGATCAATAACGACAACCGTCTTTCCGTGCGCTACAACCGCCAACTCTTCAAGGGAAAGAACCTGGAAAATTCAGGTCAGATTCGCAGTGTAAGTGCAACCGGTAATTCCAACTCAACGACTGATACCGTAACCGGTCAAATCACGACTGTCCTGACTCCGAATCTCATCAATGAAGGAAGAATAGGATTTTCGCGTGATCAGCAGCTTGGCACTGCAAACAGCACGTCGCCGGAAACCATCATCAACAGTCCGGCCGGGAACATGCTCGTTTTCGGCCGAAACAACTTCAGCCCCCGTGAAACAACCGAGCGTCGCTTTCAAGTGACCAACACCCTGACTTATGTACGGGGACGCCACACGTACAAAGCCGGTTTCGATTTTATTTTCAATCGAATCTTCAACTTCTTTCCGGGCTTTTTTGGCGGAAGCTATGTCTTCAACAGCTATGAAGACTTTGCCCTTCGCCGTCCAAGCGGTGCCGGTGCAACGGCAATTGTCTATCAGCAGGCCTTTGCCGGACCAAACACCAACGGCCCACGCTCTTTCCCGAATACGAGTGAGTATGGTTGGTTTGTACAGGACGACTGGAATATCACCAACCGCTTCAAACTCTACTACGGCATTCGCTATGATGCGCAGGTCAAGGATGAGCCGCCGGTGCTCAACGACGATCCGCGGCTCTTGACACTTGGTATTCGTACTGCCGGTCTCAGGCAGGACCTGAATAACTTTGCTCCCCGTCTCGGCTTCAGTTGGAATCTGTTTGGAGATGGAAAAACCGTATTGCGCGGAGGGTACGGGATTTTTTACGCCCGTACGCCGAGTATTGTGACCGGTACGGCGCACACCCAGAACGGTCTGAGTGTGAGGACGCTGCAATTTACGCAAGCTCAACTGGCAACGACCGGACTCACCTATCCAAACACCTTTGCCGCACCACCGTCCGGTGTCACCCCACCTGCGCTGCAACTGTTTTTCTTTTCACCTGGTTATGTTGATCCCATGGTTCACCAGGCGAGCCTGGGGGTTGAGCGTGAGCTGACCCGCGATCTGTCGCTCTCGGTCTCCTATCTGTTCACACGGGGTATCCGGTTGACCAGAACCCGCGACATCAACCTGCGCCAGCCAATCCCGATTACCGTCAATGTCGCAGGTCGAACCCCGGTCATTATTCCCCGCTACGTCCTTGCGCCCGGCTCGAATGTAACCGCCAGATTGACGAACTTTCTTCCCACTCCGCCGGGTACAAACGTGAGCTATGGACGCCTGTTTCAGTTTGAAAACACGGGTGATTCGGTCTATCACGCACTGGCATTACAACTGACAAAGCGGTTTAGCCAGAACTTCCAGTTCCTGCTGGTTTACACCTGGTCAAAGGCAATTGACAACCGACCAGACCAAACCATCGTGACCGCTGGGGGTGGAGATACCAGCCGCCTGGTGGCTGACCCACTCAACATTCGCACCGAGCGGGCGCGGGCTGATGTGGATATACCCCACCGGTTTGTTCTGAGTTACGTTTGGGATTTGGCTTACGCCCGCAATCTGCAAAACCGGCCCGCCCGCCTTTTGCTGGATGGCTTTCAACTGAGCGGGATTGTGACAGCCACTTCAGGGAGTCCTTTTTCAGCGTTGGCAGGTGGCGACCTGAATGGCGACGGCACGCCTGGTAACGATCGGGCCCCTTTGTCGGGCGCAATACATTTCGGCGTAAAGCCTTTGTATCGTTCGATTTACGGCTGACCCGCACGATTCCCGTCACTGAGCGGTACCGGATTGAACTCATTGCCGAAGCCTTCAATCTGTTCAATCGCTTCAACCAGTCAGCGGTACAGGTCAACCAGTTTTCCTTTGCGACACCAGGTGGTGTGCCGACGCTGACTCCACGGGCCGATTTTCGTTCGGTCAATGGACCCGGCGTTGCCCCACGGGTCATACAGCTTGCGGCCAAGTTTGTGTTTTGATGTGTTTGCTTCCTGAACCGGATGAGCTTTGGGCTTCCATCCAGGCGACGGATGCCCGTCACCTGGATGGAATGCCGGCCGAGGTTGAAAACCCCGCCGCTAGCTGACAAGCACCTTGTAGCGGTAGGTCAGGGTGACTTCTTCACCGGCTTTCAACGGAAATTCCCAGGTCAATTTCGAGGTCGGGTTGACGGTCTGAATGGCCTCGGTCGTCCGCTCGACCTTTGCATTCGGGGTGGTTGTCAGTACCTCGCCTGCAACCTCCCGGCGGACGACCATCTGCACGCCCTTTGACTTGTAATTCCTGAGCTTGAGCGTGCCCTGAATGGTGACGACACTGTAGGTCGTGCGGTTGATGGTGACAGCATCATTTTCACGTTTGACTTCCTGTTCCTGACGCTGGGTGCGGATGTCCGTGGCCACCGTCAGACGGAGATTGGTCACCGCCCCGGCCGGTGTGTAGTCCAGGATTTCCTGAGCCAGAGGCTGCTGTCCGCTGAGCACCAGTGCCGGGGCGGTCGTCCACGGCAGCTTGAGCGTGTTGGACAGACGGATGACGTGCCAGACCGGCTCGGTCGGGTCCTTGGGCGTCGGGCGCGGCCGGTAGGTCACAACGGGTGGCGTGTCCGTGGCTTCCCATTCGTACAGGTGCTCGTAGCTGACACGTCCCGAAAAGACCTGATAGGCTGCCCGTTCGCCCTTGGTCAGGGTGACATTCTGCCGGCCGTAGAGAAACAGGTCTTCTTCGGACTGGGCGGCGCCTTCAATCGCGCCGCCAATGGCACCGTCATCGGCGGCATCGGGACGGGGGCGATAACCGGCCGGACGCTGCGCCATGATGGCATTCGACATGACATTTCCGTTCTCATCCGTCTGGCAATTCATCAGGCTGGACAGGAAGCCGGTCAGCGATTGTTGCAGGGACAGCGGGGAAACGACCTGGGCAAAGGTGAAGTTGGGAAAGCCGACAACGAAAAAGACCTCGGCCTGTTCAAGGTCTTCCGCGTCGTTGATGACCACGGCCTGCATGGCAATGGTGGCGGTTTTGTCATCTTCAAGGGTGATACGGTAAGCCGGCGTCCAGCCGAAACCACCCCGGAGGTATCCCATTGAAAGACCAACCGGGCCGCTGGCGCCTTTCGTGCGGAAGCGCAGAACCGGCTGTTTCCCGCTGCTTGTGCCTTCCGGCAGGCGTGGGACTTCGAGGCGCGCTGCCGGAAGTTCATAGAAGACAACCTGTTTGACATCCTGTTCCCGGAACACCAGGTAGGTCCTGCCTGAGCCTTCGCCGGTTTCGAGATAGAGTGGGGAGGCGGCCGGGTTGGGGCCAAAGGCGCGCACCACGCCCGACAGTTCCTTCCCGCTGTCCAGTGTCAGCAAAACCCGTTTTCCGAGGTTGGCGCGCAGGAGATCGGAGGTGGAAGCCACCAGGCGCACTTCCGTGATCTGGCCGGCCGGAATTTCCGTGGCCAGCAGTTCATCGAGTGTGAGATCGGCTTGTGTCGGCGCTACCCAGAGCGTCCCCAGCGCCGCCGGGGGGATATGCGTCAAATAGCCGGCCCCCTAGCTGGTTTCGGCCTGACCCTGACAGATGAAGAAAGCCAGTCCGTTTTTGAAGGCCGCCACCGTGGTGGGTTTCAGGCGGGTGGCAGGGAAGGGTGTCATTTGGGCGGTCGCCGGCGTTACGAGGAGGCTGGCCATGACAGGTGCCAGAAAAGCTCGCATGGTGAAGTGTCCTTGGGGGCGGAAAGTTGTGGCGTGGGCGGCTGAAAGCTATCTATCTTGGTGGGCTACAGGTGTTCAAGAAAGCAGAGGGGTTGCTTCCGTTCACGGCAACAAAAAGCCGGTGAGCCAAGGCGGCCCACCGGCGGCTGAAGTCACAGGGCAACGGCTTCGGTGTTGTGTCAGAAGTCGGTTTTGCCGGCCTGGGCAATGTGGCCGGAGCGGGTTTTGACGTTGTGGTTGAGGATGGCATCGAGGTAGTCCGCCAGGGCCTCGATCTCATCCGGCGTCCCGACCAGCGGCGGCATGTAGCTCCGGTAGGGTGAATCCGGCTTGTTTTCGTGAAGCGTTTTCAGAAAGGCCATAATAGCCTGCCGGTCGCGGCCCTGAAGCAGACGCGCCATGGGGCGGTAGCCCTCGACCGTATGGCACGCCAGACACTGCCCGCGAAACATGAGTTCACCCCGCGCCAGGTTGGCCGTCGTCTCCGGCCCAATCTCACGTCCAAAGGCCACCTGCCGCAGGGAGACCGGTGGCACATCGGTTTTCAGCCACATCGAATTCGCCAGATAGCCTTCGCGGTTGAAGCGCTCGACTTCCTGCTTGCGGATGCCGTTTGAATACATGTGCTCGCCAATGACAAACGGCTTGCGCAGCATTTCCCGCGAATGCTCGGCCGAGGCCGTGGCGGCAAAGGCCAGAAACAGGACACACAGCGCACGTCCCAGGTTGAAGTGCCGTGAGTTGCGCCAGGCCGAAAAGTACACAAAGGCCAGAATCGTCGCCGAGGTCATGACAACGACCGTGGCGGCGCGCGTTACCTGCGTGAACGTGCCCTGTCCGATGGTGGAAATCCCCAAGTTCAGCAGGGCGCGCTGGGATTCCGGCACACTGGCCAAGTACCAGAAGAAGCAGACCGGCACGAGGATGAACGATGGCAGGAGCCACTTGGCAGACCAACGGATGAGTTCATCCTTGAGCTGCGGTTCGGCAATTGGATCAATCCGGCTGGCGGTGATGAGGGCATACACCCCAGCCATGGAGATGCACACCAGCGTCCGCAGCACGAGGCTGGGGAAGTAGGTCGGGTTGAAAAACGCCTGCCAGAAATAGGCCGCTTCCTGTCCCGTGCCGGCAGCACCAAGCCAGCTCGCGCCGGGCGTGAGCATGAAGGTCAGAATGCCGTTGATGATGACCAGACTCATCCACGCGCAGAAGGCATAAATCCAGCCTACGATGAGGTGGGTGCGGCGGGGAAGCTTGTCCCAGCCGTAGTAGTACACGGCGGCCGCGGTCAGCTCGACGATGAAGAACACCCACTCAATCGCCCAACCGAAAACAAAGTTGTGGATGAGCGTGCTGGTGGACTCCGGGTGTGCCAGCCCGATGGCAAACCAGATGCCCACGCCCGACATTGCACCAAATACACCGGTCAGAATGATGAAGAACCGGGCATGGTCGCGCAGCGCGCGCAGCCAGTCTTCGCGGCCTTCCCGCAGCGCCTTGGCTTCGGCCATCGGCAGGTAGAAGCCCCCGCCCACGGCGAAGTGCGAAATCATGACGTGGAAGATGGCAATGAGTCCGATGACCCAACCGCTACCGATGAGGGGAACATCCCAGAACGGATAGTTCATAACGCAAGGCTCCAAGGGGTTACTTGAGGTCAAGGTAGCCCCAGATGCTGAAGACAATCATGCCCAGCAGGGCAAAGTAGCCAAAATACGTCGCCATCTGCGCCCGCCGTCCGCCGGCGGTGCGGGTGTCAAACAGTGGAATCGCGGCCCAGATGACAATGGCGAGGGTAAAGAGGGAAATGCCCAGCGCCTCACCGGCTGCACCGGGAAACCAGCGCCCAAAGACCTTGAGCACCTGAAACTGGCTCATGAAGTACCATTCCGGGTGAATGCCCACCGGCGCTGGGGCCAGCGGGTCGGCCTGCGGCCCCAACTGCCACGGATACAACGATGCCAGAATCGAAAGCACGTTGAGGGCAATGAGCCACATACCCAAATCGAGCGAGAAGAAATCGGGGAAGAAAGGAATCGTCCGCCGTTCGCTTTCCGGTTTGGCTTCTTCACTGGGCGGCAGGGCATTCCCGTGCTTCTGCACGAGCCACAGGTGAAAGGCCAGGATGGGCAGGTAGATGAGCGGCAGGATGACGACGTGCAGGGCAAAGAACCGCTGGATGGTCGTTTCGCTCACTTCGGGGCCGCCGCGTACGATGTCCGTCAGGAAGGTGCCCACCAGCGGCAGGGCGGCCGGGATTTCCAGCCCGACTTTGGTGGCAAAGTAGGCCAGGTCATCCATCGGGAGCAGGTAGCCGCTGAAGCCAAACAGCAGCGTCAGGGCCAGCAGGGCCATGCCGCTCCACCAGCCAAACTCACGGGGCTTGCGGTAGGCCTTCATGAAATAGACTGAAAACATGTGCACGAAGACGGCAAACACCATGAGGTTCGCCGACCATGAGTGCGCCGAGCGGATGAGCCACCCGAACTGGATGTCGTAGGTAATCTGGCGGACGGATTCATACGCCTCCGCACCAGGCCGGTAATAGACCAGCAGCAGGACGCCGCTGAAAACCTGTACGAAGAAGAAAAACAGGGAAATGCCGCCCCAGTAGTACCAAAACGAATGCTTGTGGTCGGGGACGGTTTTCTTGCGCGCCAGTGCCAGGATTTCTTCCAGTCCCAGCCGTTCGTCCACCCACTCGTAAACGGCGGTGGCGAGCGAGCGGGAGCGCGCCACATCAGGCTTTGGTGACCACGATGCGTCCATCTTGAACCTCCACACTGTAGCGGGTCAGGGGTTTGGGGGGCGGGCCGGCGACGTTCTGGCCCGTCTTCGGGTCATACACTCCGCCGTGGCAGGCGCAGTAAATCCGGGATTGTTCCGGTTCATAACTCACCGTACAGGCCAAATGCGTACAGACCGCGCCCAGCGCGACCCAACTGCCGTCCGTGTGGTGAATGAGCATGGCGGGCGTCGTTCCGAACTTGAACATCAGGGAAGAACCCGGCGGAAGTTTGTCTGCCCCATCCAGGACGGCCTGCGTCACCGCCCCTTGAGCGGCGGCCTTGCGGGCCGGTGTGGCGAGATACTGGTACACCGGATAGCCGATAAGTCCGGCATAACAGGCGCCCAGCGCCCCGATGCCAAGGGCGACAAAGGTACGGCGGGTGGCATCCGTGGTGACTTCAGTCTGTTCCAGGGTGTGTTCCGTGGCAGGCACATCAGGCATGGTGGGCAACTCCTTTGGCTTTGGCCAGTACGTGGATCATCCATCCAATCGCGCCAAGTCCGGCGACGAACAGCACAAGAAAGAGCACGACGACTTGCCAGTTGGCAGCGACCGGCTGCTGCCAGACATCAAAACCCTTGGCGAGCAGGGTCAGGTCACGAATTCCGTCCCGGGCGATGACCGCCATGACCGTGGCCAGGAAACCGGCGGTTGCCGCGCCAATGGCAGGTACCCAACCCGTTACTTTCAATGACAGGAACCCAAACAGGGCCAACAGTCCGGCACAGGCCAGAAAGCCCGGCAGGCTCCAGGCGTAAAAGGCATGGTCAGCCAGGGCGGCTTTGACAACCGCCGGTTGGGTCGCATGAACCCAGACACCCATGCCCATCGCCAGCAGTCCACCCACTCCGGCAAGCCAGCTTCCCCAACGGTGGAGCAGTGCCCGGACATCCGTTTCAGCCTGGCCAAACTGCGCCAGCACCAGCAGCGCCGCGCCAGTGACGGCAAAGGACGTCAGCATCATGAAGAGGAAACGGGGCAGCGTCGTCGGGTCGCCGGTCGGGAGCTGCGCACCAAGCGGGTCAGCGCGGTACAGCTCCAGCCAGACCTCGGGCCGGAGCATCAGGGTGAGGTTGGTGGCGTAGATGCGTCCGATGTAGGTCACACCAACCAGTGACAGCAGGCTCAACCACCAGAAGGTGCGCCGCTGGTCCGCCCGGCGGGCCGCTACATAGAGCAGGTAGTAAGCTGCCGTAAGAATAAAAATGACGGCCAGCCAGTAAACACCAATGAGAATGCTGCTTGTGTAAAGGGCGCGCCCATACAAAACCTGCGCAAACAGCAACGGCGGGATACCCAGGTTGACCAGGTAGGTCATCACCACGGGCAGCCGGCGGGCCAGATCGGCCGAAGCGCCATACAGCGGGGTGTCAGCGTCGTTTCGGCTGCGGAAGTTCCACAGCGCAGCCAGCGTCAGGCCGCCGACCATGAGGTAAATCGTCACAAAATGCAGTGACAGGGTGACGATGTGCAGTACCTTGAACAGCCATACCGGGGCCGGCAGGGGGATGGGATCAAGCGTTGGAAACGGCATGCAGTGTCTCCTCGACAGACAGAGGAAGAACGCTTGGGGACGTTCACCTGCGAATACATAGAGGGTGAAGGCTGCCGCGACAGCAAGGGGGGATGACCTTCCGTGAACCAACGTACAATTCAGGCTGTGCTGGGTCAAAAAAATCAAAGCCGCTTCTTCTGGCTGTTGCCTGGAAAAATGTGCGGCAAAACGGTAATCTGCTCTGGCTGTGGATCGAGCGGAGGAATGGCCGCCGGAAGTGTAGGCTGATTCAGGTGTGTCGTTTCAGCAGTGCAACGCCGCCAGCAGCCGGTTGACCGTGCTGACCGGCAGCCCGACGACATTCTGGTAGTTGCCTTCGATGTGGGTAATGCGGGTGCCAGCCCGTCCCTGGATGGCGTAAGCGCCAGCCTTGCCGAAGGGTTCACCGGAGGCGATGTAATCTGCAATCCAGTCTTCGGAGAGGTCGTCAAAGGTTACAATGGTGCGTTCGTAGGTGACGAGGCACCGCTCATCCGGCGTCCGGCGCAGAGCCACACCGGTCAACACTTCGTGTTGGCGTCCACTTAGGCGACGGAGCATGTGCACTGCCTCGGCCGCATCGGCTGGCTTTCCCAGAAGCTGCCCATCAAGAACAACCGTGGTATCCGCGCCCAGGATGAGCGCCGGTTCGGAGATATTCACGGCTTTGGCCTTGGCCAAGGCTACCCGCTGGACGTACTCCGCCGGGGTCTCCCGTGGGTCCGGCGTCTCATCAGCGTCGGTGGGACAGACTTCAAACGTATAGCCCGCCAGCGTGAGCAACTCGATGCGCCGGGGAGAAGCCGAAGCCAGAATAAGCTTCATGGGATGCATCGGGAAAACGTTGTCAGGGGGAGGTTTTGTAGTAGTTGGTCTGACGAATGGCACGCCGCAGTTCTTCCCAAGTCAGGATCCGTCCGCCGTGGGCCTTCCGGGCCGCTTCGGCGTCATCCCGAACCGCAAAGGACGCTGTGACGGGGGGCATGGCTGCCCGAACTTCAAGCTTGGATTCGTAGAGGTGAAATGCCGTCTGGGCCGGGACGAGGGTGTGGCGCTGGTAGTCGAACACATCCAGGCGCGTCACTTCGGGATGGCGGTCAGTGTAAACAACCGTGCACACGGCCGAACAAAGCAGGACAGGGGGTTGATTGGGGATGGTCGCCTCAAAGAAGTTTTCGCTTTCCTCCCGGATGACCGGCATACCACAGATGGGGCAGGCAGGTGGTGACGGTTTGTTATCCGGGCGCGCCGTTGGCTGAGCCGCTGCTGGCTGGCTGGGGGGGGAGCCCGGTTGGCAACCGGTCAGCAACAGGCCCAGCAGGACGGGAAGGGTTTGCAACAGGTGGCGGCGTGTCTTGTCCGTTGTTCCGTCAGGCTTCATGACGTAGCTCCTTGGTTCAAAGTGACTGCAACGCATCGGCTGCCTGGGTGACGGCTGATTTGACAGTCGCCGCGCCGCATGACTACCATCACTGAGAATAGGCGTAATCAGGGGCATGATTCGCTTAAATGACACAAATGCTTGCGCCAAAAAAGCCCGGCACTTAGCTTTCCAAGCCCAGAGCAGGACTCCGCCATGGCAACGCTAGGGCAGGAACTCAGGCAGCAACGCGAAGCGCGTGGCAAGTCACTCGAAGAAATCTCACAGGTGACAAACATTGCCATCCGTTTTTTGCATGCCATTGAGCGCGATGACTACCGGGAGTTACCGGGCGAACTGTACAACCGGTCTTTCATCCGTCAGTTCGCACGGGCAATTGGTTATGACGAGGCCCGTGCCCTGCAGCTTTATGAACGGCAGTCGGGCAGTCCACGAATTCCGACGGATGAGGAAGTCAGCCGCACGCCGGAGTTTCTTCCGTCACCCAAAACCGGCAATGCCCTGTTGCTGACGTTGACCCTCTCCATAGTGGTCATTGTCGTTGCCGGGACTTCGTATGCTTTTCCCGGCTGGTGGAAGTTCCTCAGCCATCCGCTACTTTCGTCGCAGAAGACTTCTTCGCCCCAGGCACCGCCCACCCCAAGCGCCGAGCCGCCTCCAGTCGCTACGACCACACCGGCTTCACCTCCCGACCCGGCGTTGCCGCCGCCAACGGACGAATTGGTTTTGGAACTGCGTGCCACGGGAAAGTGCTGGACCAGAATCCAGGTGGACGGCGGCAAGCAGGAGGAATTCATCCTGCTGCCGGATGACGTACGGCTTTATCGCGCCAAGGAAAAAATCGTGCTGTCGCTCGGTGCCCGGCAGTTCGTGTCGGTGACGGTCAATGGTCGCTCCCTCGAACTCCCCTCACGGGATGGCATTACGGTCAAGCGCGCCGTCATCACACCGAGTACTGTCGAAACCGGATTGATGGGACAGCTCAACCCGGCTGCTGACCTGCGATGATCCGTTCACACGCGGGACGCGACACGTTGCGAAGGGGCCTGTGCTGGTTCATCCATCTGTGCTGGTGGAGTCTGGTGTGGGGAACCGGTGATGCACGGGCAGCGGTGGTCTGTTGCGCTGTCCATCAGGACCTCACCTGGCTCGCCAGATACCCGGTCGTCTCCGAGGCGACGACGTTCCCCACCCGGTCAGGTCCCGTGCGGGCACGCCTGTACCGGCCTGAAGGGCTGTCCAATGCCCCAGCGCTCGTGCTGGTGCATGGCATTCACAAAGACGGCATGGATGAAGCCCGTTTGAAAGCCTTTGCGCAGTCGCTGGCGGCGACGGGCTTGCTGGTGCTGACGCCCCATGTGCCTTCGCTGGCCGATTACCGCATTGAAAAAAGCGCCGTGGAGCTGATTGGGTGGTCGGCGGAGGCGCTCCACCGGCAGACCCGCCGGCGGGTAGGCGTTATGGGACTGTCCTTTGCCGGCGGACTCTGCCTGGTGACAGCCGCTGACCCGCGCTTTGCTCCCAGCATTGGCTATGTTCTGGCCGTCGGCGCCCACGACGATCTGGAGCGGGTGGCTAACTTCCTGCTGACGAATGAAATCCCGACGCCCGGCGGCGAGCTGCTCCGGCTGCCGGCCGATCCCTATGGCGTCCTGCTGTTTGCCTATGAATATGCTGCTGCGCTGTTTGCGCCGGCGGAGGTCGAACCCGGACGGGTGGCCCTGCGGTACTGGCTGTGGGGGGAGACGGACAAAGCCCGTGAGCAGGCGGAACGCATGTCGTCGGAGGGAAAAGCCACCCTGCAGGCACTATGGAATGGCAACAATACAGCCGTCCTGCCGGTGCTGCGGCGGCAGCTCGCACAGCGGCGCGCGGCGCTGCGCAGCGTTTCTCCGCATGATGTGCTGGCCCGGGTGCGGTGTCCGGTGTTTCTCGTGCATGGGGCGCACGATGCCGTCGTGCCCTGTTCCGAAACCCAGTGGCTGGCGCGGGGACTGCAGGGGCGTTGCCGCGTTCTGATCAGCCCGGCCGTCGGGCATGTGGAAGTGGCCGCCACGGCCACGCCGGCCGAAAAGCTCGAAGTGGCACAGTTTCTGCGCGAATTTCTGGAGTTGGCGCATCGCCTCCGCTGAGGTTGCGCCGCCGCCCCGGCCGTTCAGAACCGCTCCAGCATGGTGGTGACGACACTGCGCGCAAAATCGCGGGCCAGACGTTCCACCGCCGGGTCTTCTTCGTTGAAGAACGAGCGTGGATCGGAAGAAAACTCGTATTCGCCGCGAAATTCGAGGTTGGGTTGGTCAAACAGCACCCGGTTGCGGGTCTGGTCGCGGAGGGTGACACGCGACCGGATGGCCACCTGAAACAGCCGCACCGTGCCGCGATTGTCCACCAGCGCCTGGCCGGTCGTCACCGCGAGAATGTCGCCGGACAGCACCGCGTCGGACTGCTCCGGCTTGTTGGTCAGAACAACAGGCAGGCGGCGACGCAGGATTTCCTCAATGACGGCCTGGGTGAACCGTTGCTCGATGCGGTAACGCAGGGTTTGGTTGGTAAAAGGCAGAACCGCAAGGGTTTTGACTTCCGGCGGAAAAGCGCCCCCGGCGTCCAGCCGGCGGTAGCCGCAGGGGCCCGCCCCGACACAGCCCAACAGCAAAAGCCAGACCACCAGCGGCCGGCCCCACCAGCGGACTGGCTGAAGACGGACGGTGGCATATTCGGTGGATGTTGGGCGGTTTGGGACGGTGAAGCGTGTCATCCTCATGCGCGGGAGACCCCGGCCTTCAGGCCGGGGAGGGATAGCGCGGCGGCGCAAGCCGCCCTGTTCCCGCATCTCCTTTCTTCAGATGGCTATCCTTGTCCACGAATATCCATACCCGTCTGCACGCTGGAGCAGTGTGCAAAATCGGTGATGGATGCCTTGTACCAGCCCGGTTGCGGACTGGATGTTGAAACTGCCGCTGGCTCGAATGGCGACACGACC
>Ga0308389_1001728_pt1 | contig 14466 bp, 13 predicted proteins | sample Hotspr2Sample148_FD_202362 | JGI IMG/M metagenome (GOLD analysis project Ga0308389, IMG submission 202362) | Hot spring phototrophic mat microbial communities from Mushroom Spring, Yellowstone National Park, Wyoming, United States - 20040719_148 ... | reverse complement strand
ATGGGCTCGATCCAATGACTAGCCGCGGCGGCGAAGTAGCGCTGCAATTCCTCGGGGCTTAGTGAGCGGCGCTCCTTGTTCTCTGCGGGCGGTAACTTCACGGCATTAGCCGGGCTTGACCGGATCAGCCCGAGCCGAACGGCATCATTGAGCGCGGCGCTGACCAGCCCCGCCATCCCCCGGACCGTCTTTGCTGCGAGCGGGCGCGCCTCGCCAGTCCTGCGGCGCCGCCCGCCGGACTCGCGCAGGCGCCAGTATTCGCGCTCGAGCATCAATGTGGTGATCTCTTGCACGGGCGTCTCCATGAGGGTTGCGTCGAAATAGGGCACCATGTAGCGGTATCGCTCGACCGTCTTTCGCCCGAGCCGCCGCTCGGCATCGGCGATGAAGTTCAGCACGACCTGCCGGAGCGTGCGGGGCTCGCCGGCAGTGAGAGCGGCCTGTTCTTCGAGCTGGCGGATGCGCTCCCTGAGCGCCGCGGCTGCTTCGCGCTTTGTGGGGAAGCCCGACGCGACGATCCGGCGCTGCTTGCCGGCGGAGTCGCGCCCCAGATAAATCTGATACGCCCATCCGCGCGCGCGCCCGCGGTAATAGAGACTACCAGTCATATCTGCACCCCCATAGCCTCGGCGAGTTGTTTTAGCGCTGCCCGGGCGCGCTCGCGTACGGCATCATCCTTGTGGCGTAGACCGCTGAGGGCATAGAAGATCGCCTCCAGGAATGAGGTTTCTTCTCGACCGTGGCGGACGACGAGGAGCATTCCGCGCGGAGGACCACAAGGCTCGTTGTACTTGAAATGATGCTCACGGTCTACGACTTCCTTCGTGGGGATGTCGAAGTACCCCAGCACTGTCTCACGCTCATACAACCGAAGTTGTTTCAGCAACTCGGTCACCAGCCGGGCGGCAAGATCGTTCTGACCTTCTTCGGCGGCGATCGAAGCGAGTACCGCCAAGGGGCCGGGCTCAGGGTTTCGCTCCCCCCCTTCATATGCGGCGTAACCGCGAACTGATAGCCCGGCGCGAACCGCAAGTTGTTGCTGGGTAAGCCCCAAGCGGGCTCGTAGCTCCTTGAGAGTGTCCTTGATCACCTGCTGCTCCTTGTGTGAGCACTTGACATGCTCACTGTGCATGTGCTACCTTCTAATCATGAGCACCGCACATGATCAGGATAACACCAGACGACACCAAGAAGCAACAAAAATCGGCGTGGATCGCTCGATTTTGACCGTAGACGACGCTCTCCACCTGCTCGACGGCGCGGTGGGGCGCTCAACCCTTTACAAGGCGCTTAGGCTGGGGCTGCTGCCCCACAAGCGGCTGGGGCGGCGCATTTTGATCAGCCGGGCGCGGCTGATGCAGTGGCTTGAGGACGATTATCGACCCCAGCCCGCACCGGAGCCACAGGAGGCGCGCTGATGCTCCCACAAACGGCGGGGCCCGCCGGGCAGGGCGGGCCGGAGAGGATGGGATCCGTGGTGGAAAAGCTTACACCTCTAGAGTATCCTGAAAACCACTTCCAAGGCAAGGGGGCAACCGCGGCTGAGGCGGCGCGGGGCGAACCGCGGCCGACGCCCCCGCCCTTGCCTGCGCCTCCGCTGCCCGCGCTTGACTCTATCCCTGAGGAACTGCGCCCGCTGCGGCGCTGGGTCGCGTGGTGCTACCGAATCAAGGAAGGCAGGCCGCGCAAGATACCTCTGCAGCCGAACGGCAGTAATGCCAGGGTGAACGATCCCACCACCTGGAGCACGCTGGACGAAGCGCACGAAGCCGCAAGCCGCTTCGGCTGGGGGATCGGCATCATGCTGGGCGAGGTAGAGCCGGGCCGATACCTTGTCGGCGTCGATCTGGATGGCGCCTACGAAAATGGCGCCATCACGCCGGCCGCGGCGCGGGTGCTGGCGGAGCTGCGGTCTTACACCGAGTTCAGCCCGAGCGGTAAAGGCGTGCACGTCATTGCATGGAGCGCGGAGCCGCCCGAGACACTCAAGGAAAGCTGGATTGAGATCTATTGCGACGCCCGCTATTTCACGTGGACATCAAACACGTTGACCGGCCGCGATCAAATCGCATGGCGGACCGACGAGCTTCGCGCGCTGCGCGAACGGATCGCCGCCGAGACGGGCCGCGCGACAGGGCCGGAGCCGCAGGCGGAGCGACAGCCGCCGCCCCCGCCGCAGCCCGAGACGCCGCCGCCGCCCGACGACGCGGTTCAGCGTGCTGCCGAAGTACTTGCTAAGGCATGGCCCGGCGAAGGCCTGCGCAATGCCTGCTTCCTTGCCCTGGCCGGCGCTTGCGCTCGAGGTGGTATTCCGCAGGAAGTTGCCGAAGACCTCGCCGAGGCGATCTACGAGCGCCTCTGGCCGCACCATCCGGATCGCCATCAGGCGCGCGCCGAGGTGCGGGCGACCTACCGCAAGGTTGCGGCCGGCGAGCAGGTGACCGGCTACAACACTCTACGCGAGTTTGTGGGCGAAGCGACCGCGGCCGAAGCGATGCGCCTGTTGGGCGCGAGGCCGAAAATACGCGTCATCTCCGGGGGGCGCGAAGGCGAGCCGGACCTGCTCGCGCAGCGCGCGACCGACGCCGGGAACGCCGAGCGGCTCTTCGCGCTGCACGGCGAAGACTACCTCTACGTCGGCGACTGGGGCGTCTTCGTGGTCTGGGACGGCCGGCGCTGGATTGAGGACAAGCGCAATTTGATGCTCGACCGCGTGCGCGACACTGCGCGCGCCCTCTATCGGCAGGCATCACGCCTTGAGGGCGACCGCCGCGTCGAATTCGCGAAATTGAGCGCCAGGCTGGAATCTCAGAGCGGAGCCGCCGGCGCGCTCAAGTTCGCGGCTGCGATCCAGGACAGCGTGGTGATGTCGAACGACTTCGATACGGATCCGTTTCTCCTGAATTGCCTGAACGGCGTCGTCGATCTTCGGACCGGCGAGCTGCGGCCGCACGACCGGAAGGACCGGATGCTCAAGCTGGCGCCGGTGGAGTACGACCCTGAAGCGCGCTGCCCCCGGTGGGAGCAATTCCTCAGGGAAGTGTTTGAACCGCACCCGGACATCCTGCCTTGGATTCAGAAGGCTATCGGTTACTCGCTGACCGCCAGCGTGCGGGAGCAGGTCTTCTTCTTGTGCTGGGGGCGCGGCTGCAACGGAAAAGGCACCCTGCTGAACACCCTTGCCGAAGTGCTCGGCGACTACAGCCTGGCAATGGACGTCCGGGCGCTGGCAAACGCGCAAGTCCGGCCGGACAGCCCGAGCGAGCACGTCGCCCGGCTGCACAAGGTGCGGTTTGCCAAGACGGAGGAGCCGTCCGACAACTTCGTCATGAACGAATCCCTGATCAAGTGGTTAACCGGCGACGACCTGTTGAGCGCCAGACGGCTGTACCAGAATTCCTTTGAGTTTCGTCCGACGCATAAGATCTGGATTGCCTCGAACCCCAAGCCCGTGATCAAGGGCACCGACATTGCGATCTGGCGGCGGGTACGGTTCATTCCGTTTGAGGCGTGCTTCCTGGGGCGAGAAGACAAGGGCTTGCGAGACGCCCTCCGGCGGGAGATGCAGGGCATTCTGCGCTGGGCGGTGGAGGGCGCCGTGCGGTGGTACCGCGAGGGGCTGGGCGAGTGCGACACCGTGGTGGAGGCGACCCAAACCTACCGCGACGAGTGCGACCAGGTGTCGCGGTTTCTGACCGAATGCTGCTATGTCGGGCCGGGCGCAAGCTGCAAGGCGAAGCCCCTGTACCAGGCCTACCGCGAGTGGGCCACTTCGGGCGGCGAGCATCCCCTTTCCGACAAGAAGTTCAGCGCCCGGATGATCGACCGCGGGTTCCAGAAGAAGCACACAGAGACCGGCACGGTCTACCTGGGCGTCGGCTTGCTTGCCGGCGGCGAGGAGGCGGCATGACCAAGCGGAGCGCAACGGCTGACGGATCTGACGTCAGGTTTGCAAACTTTTCTAAAGACGCTCTTCGCGAGGGAACTTTTGCATTCCTGACGTCAGATCCGTCAGGATCGGGGGCGAATTGCCCTCCACACCCCTTGCCGCCCGGCTTGGACCGCCTGCCGCCGCCGGCGCGCGAGGCGGCGCGCCCCTTCCTTGAGCGGTTCGAGGTGCGGCGCGTCACCTTGCTGCCGGCCGACGCCCCCGAGCCGGAGCCGCCGTACGGACGGGGCGAAGCCGGGCATCGGGCGTGGCTGATGCGCACCCTTGCGGCGCAAGCTGCCGAATACTACCGCCAGCGCGACTCTGGCGCGCTGCCGGCCGAGCCGTCCGAGCCGAAGCGGCGCGCCGTGGCGCTGACGCCGGCCGGGCGAGTTGAGATTCGCCGCGACGGTGCCAGCCGGTGGCTGATGTTTGTCGGTGACCCGCCAGCGAAGGTTCCCCAATTTGCGACGCCCTTCTTCGATCACGGGCGCCGCGAGGCTGAGGCAAGATTCGGCCGCCCGAAGGGCGGCTGGAGGTTTGACTGAAACAAAACCGAACCATTTTGTTTGGAGGCGAAATGAGAGACAACCTTCTCGCACAACTTGAAGAATGGGATGGCACCTGGCCCGAGGCGTGGCGGCCGAAGCCGGGCGAGATCCTGAGCGGGCGCGTCCTTGGCTATAGCCAGGCGCAGGGCATGTACGGGCCGGTCTGGGTCTGCACCGTCAAGCGAGATCCCGACGGCGAGCGTGTGGCGATCTGGCTGTCGAGTACGGTGCTGCTCGCGGAGTTCAGGAAGCTGCGCCCGCGGCCGGGCGAGCGGATTGCCGTGAAGTTTGCCGGCCAGCATTCGAGCCGCGGCTACAACCTTTTTAAGGTGGTGGTGGACCGGCCGCCAGCCGAACCCACACTCGAACCGCTTGGAGGCGAGCGCGGCGATCCGGTTGCCGATGACGACGCGTCGTTGTGAGGCTGCGCCCGGAAAGTGGCCGAAAGTGCTCCGCTGGTGTGTCAAACTTGACACACCACCCCCAAAAGGATTTTTCGCCCGCGGCCGCGGCGGGTGGGGGCTATTGCGCAATCGCGCTAGCCGCAGACGCCGAAAAGTGGCCGAAAGAGCTCCGCTCGTGGCACAAGCGCCTTGGAATCAGGCAATTGCGGGGGGGCGCGAGCACACGCAACAATCGTGTTGCTTTTGACACACATGTGTGGCATGATAACCACAAAGGATGATTGACCGCTTACAAGCCGCCTGGCGCGCGCTGGTAGCCCCGCCGCATCAGAAGCGCTACTTATCTTGGGACGCCGCGCGTCCTGTCGCCCGCATTGCCGATTGGGGCCCCCAGCCGGGAGCCCCAAACTCGCCCTGGAGCAACCCCTCCGTGCTGCGCGCCCGGGCGGCGCAGGAATTCGCCAACAATCCCATTGCCAGGCGCGGCGTGGACACCTTGGTCAACGCCGCCTGGGGCGGTTCTGGCATCACGCCACTTTTCCGCGACCGCAGCGTGCAGAACTTGTGGGAGCGCTGGAGCCGGGCCTGCGACGCCGCCGGCCGGCAGGATTGGGTGGGGCTCGGCGCACAGATCCTGACGTCTGTGATTGTTGTCGGCGAAGCCTTCATCATCATGCGCGTTGACGAGGCGGCGCCGGGTGTGCCTCTCACTCTCCAGGTGCTGGGGCCGGAGTTCCTCGACGAGTCAAAGACTGACGCGTCCACCATCGCCGGCATCCGCTACGACGGCCTGCGCCCGGCCGGATACTGGCTTTACAAGCAGAACCCCACCCTGGCCGGCGCATCAGCCGAATCCGTCTACCTGCCGGCGGATCAGGTGCTGCACATCTATCGCCCGCTCTTGCCCGGCGCGACGCGGGGGCAATCGTGGTTGGGGCCGGTGCTGATCGCGTTGAACGAGTTGGCGAGCTACCTGGAGGCAGCCTTGGTGCGCCAGAAAGTGGGAGCTGTGCTGTGCGGCTTCGTGCGCGCCCCGGAGGGCTTTCCTGGCCCGCTTCAGCCGGACGGCACGCTACCCAGCTTGGAGCCCGGCGCGATGATTCGGCTTCAGCCCGGCGAGGACGTCGAATTTACCGAGCCGCCGGCGACGGACGCCGCCTTCGATCCTTTCGTCCGCACCCAACTGCGCCGCATCGCCGCGGGGCTGGGTATTCCGTACGAGGTGCTGAGCGGCGACCTGAGCCAGGTCACCTTCGCTTCTGGTCGTGCTGGCCTGCTTGAATTCAAGCGCACCATCGAGAGCGTCCAGTACGGGCTGCTCATCCCCCTCTTGTGCGAGCCCGTCTTGCGGCGCTGGACCGAGCTCGCGCGCGCCGCGGGCGTGCTGCCGGGCGACGCCGACACAGATGTGCGGCGATGGGTGGCGCCCGAGATTGAGATGCTCGACCGCCGAGCCGAGGTCTTGACTGACCTGTTGCGCGTCCGGGCGGGCTTCGCGAGCCGCAGCGAGATCATCGGACGAACCGGCTGGCGCAGCGAGGACGTGGACGCCGAGATCGCGCAGGACAACGCGCGCGCGGATGCGCTGGGCTTGATCTTCGATTCCGACGCGCGCCGGCGCACCCAGCAGGGGCAGGACGTGCCCGCCGAACAAGGAGCAGAAACATGATGACCGCAACCCATCTCGAACCGAATCACTGGCGCCATCACCGCGGCCGCGGGCCGCGGGCGCATGCACTCGAGTTGATTTACCGCCTGCGAGCCGTGCTGGCGAGCCTGCCTGAGCATCAGCTTGGCCGTCTCGCAGATTTGCGCGACGTCTTGGAGAAATTCGAAGCCGAACGGAGGATCAATGACAACCGACCTTCTCACCCGCCGCGCGACATTTGAGCCGACAACGTTTGACGCGTCAAGTAATACCATCCGCGTCGTCTTCTCTGCCGGCGCGGACGTCGCCCGGCGCGACCTGGGCGGCGAGTTCATCGAGCGGCTGAGCCTTGCGCCGGAGAGCGTGGACCTGAGCCTGCTGCGCGGCGCGCCGGTCTTGAACAATCACGACCGGCACAGTGGCGTCGAGGCGATCTTGGGCGTGGTGGAGGACGCGCACGTCGATGGACAGCGCGGCGAGGCGGTAATTCGCTTCGGAAATCGCCCGGAAATTGCCGGAATTATCGCCGATATTCGCGCGGGAATTATCCGCAACGTTTCCGTTGGCTACTCGGTAGAGGAGTGGCGCGAGTCGCGCGAGAACGGAAAGCGCGTGAAGACGGCGGTGCGATGGACGCCGCGAGAGATTTCATTCGTTCCGCTGGGGGCCGATCCGGCGGCGACAATTCGTTCACACGGAGGTGGAGAAATGACGGAAAATCACAGCGACCTGCTCACGCAGGCGCGCAACATCGCCGCCGCTTTGGCGCTGCCCGAGCAGGTGGCTGACGAAGTGGCGAGCCGCCACAACAACCTTGATGGCGTGCGAAGCGAGCTGATCAGCGAGGCTGCACGGAGGCAGCCCGTGATCGACAACCGCGGCCCGGCCGTGGTGGTGCGGGACGCCAGCGAGGGGCTCATCAGCCGCATGGCTGACGGGCTCTACTCGCGGCTCAATCCCGGGCATGAACCGCGCGAGGGGCGCGAGTTCGCTTACTCGAGGTTCAGCGACCTGGCGAAGCGCATTCTTCAGGAGCGCGGGCTTTCAACCTTGGGCTCGCCGGTTGAGTTGCTGACCCGTGCCCTGCACACGACCAGTGACTTCAGTGCGCTGCTGGCCGAGACGTTCAACAAGGCCTTGCTCTCGCTGCGCGCGGCGCCCTCCCCCATCCAGCAGGTATTCCGGCGCACCAGCATGCCGGACTTCCGCAGCCGGCACATCTTGGAGGTGTCGGACGGCCCGGCGCTTGAGTTGATCAACGAGGGTGGCGAGATCACCTTCGGCTCGATCGAGGGCAAGCAGCTTGCGTCGTACAAGCTTGGCAGCTATGCGAAGGGCTTCGCTGTCAGCTTCCAGGTTTTGACGAACGACGATGTTGGCGCGTTGAGTGATCTCTCGGCGAAGATCACCCGCGGCGCGCGCGCTTGGTTCGCTGGTTTCCTCGCGGACACCATCATCAGCAATCCGAAGTTGTCCGACAACAAGGCTGTCTTCCACAGCGATCACGGCAACCTCGCCAGCACGGGCGTGGCGCCGTCGGATACCGCCATTGCTGCGGCGAAGCTGGCCATCCGCAAGCAGGTTGATGCAAGCGGCAACCCGATTGGCGCGCAGCCGCGCTACATTCTTGTCGGCGCGCGCGACGAAGTTGTCGTGGACAAGTTGTTGGCGCAGTTGTATCCGACAAACTCGACCGAAGCCGAGACCGCCGCGCGCGGGCTGGTTCCGGTTGTCGAGCCCCGCTTCGACTTGAAGAATCACACCGCCTGGTACGTCTTCTGCTCGCCCGACGAAGCGGCGACGTTCGAATACGCCGAATTGCAAGGCTACGAAGGCCCGCGCGTCGAGAGCCGGCCGGGCTGGAACACCTTGGGGACCGAATTCCGCGTGGTGTGGCACCTGGGCGCCGGGGCGATTGACCACAGGGGCGCGTTCAAGAATCCGGGGGCTGCGTGATGACGCTGGCTGAACTTCAAGAGCGCCGTGATGAAATCGTCCGTTCCCTTGGCGTGACTCGCGTGCAGTTCGGCGAGAGAAGCCTGGAATACGGACGGCAAAAAGAGGCGTTGGAGCTGCTCGACCGCGAAATTGCGAGGCTGACCCAGGCGGGCGAGCAGCGAGTGTTCACGATCAAGACATCGAGAGGACTTGAGTAATGAAGAACTACGTTCAGGAAGGCAAGACCATCACCGTCACCGCCCCGAGCGCGGTGACGAGCGGCCAGTTTGTCACTGTGGGTGCGATCCGCGGCGTTGCGGCTTACGACGCTGCGCAAGGCGAGCCCGTGGAGGTAACGACCGCGGGCGTATTCACGTTGCCCAAGCTCGCGGCTGACAGCATCGCCGCCGGCGACCTGCTCTATTGGAACGGCACGGCTTGCACCAAGGTGCCCGGAACGGGCTCGAAGCCGCTTGTGGGTGTGGCAACCAAGCCGGCGGCTGCGAACAGCACCACGGTGCAGGTCAAGCTCGGCACACACGGCTTGACTGGCCCGGCGTAACAAGCTCCGGCCGAAGCGCCGGGGGCTTGATGCCACCCATGCGCCATCGGCGGATTCCACCTCCCCGGTGGCGCCTCCCCGGCGCGAGGCGAACAAGTTCCCCGCTCCTCCTCCGCGGGGTTGCCCTGGGGCGGCGGTTCTTCCATGGTCTCGCCGCCGCCCCGATTTTCTCTCGAGGTGCATCATGCTCCACATCGCCCCCTGGCTCGATTCTGACCGCCGGCGCGAGATCCGGCGCAACCTTGCGCTTCGCCGGCGCATCACGCCCGCATGGTTCGAGCGCCACGACTTGGATCGCTGGCTCATCCACGACGGCCTGCGCCGCATCGCCGAGGAGTTGCGCGAGCGCCGGAGCGCTGCGGCCGGTGAACGCCGAGATTCCCCTGTACTCCCCTGACGGCCGGCTCATCGGCTGGGCGCCGTGCGCTTGGGTTGAGGCGCATGCCGGCCACTTCCGACGCGTATACTCTCGCCGCGGGCATCTGCGGCGGGCGTACCTCAAGGAGCACGATGATGCGCTGACGCTGTGGCTTCAGGCTACCGGGCGCCGGAGCAACTACGGCACCGGTTTCGAGCAGCACCTGCCTTGCGGGCGGGTGGTGTGGGCGTTGAAGGGTGTGCGAGGAAGCGGGCGGTGAGGGGCGAGTGGCTCACGGACTTGTGAGCCTGTGGGGCGTGTTTGGGATGCACTCGGGATGCACTCTCACAAAAACGCCCCAAAACACCACGGATTTTATGGACTCGGCAGCACGAAAAATCAACAGGATAGCACGGGATAAAACAGGGAAATACAGCCGGATTATCTTCGAATCCCGTTAGCGCTACCATCCGGACATTTCCTCTCACAAATTGAGGCGCACACAGGCGGGCTGCGTCTGCCAATGGGGACAGCTGCGGGATTCGGGCTGGCAGCGAAGCGTTGCGGAAGGTGCGGCCGCAGCCGCGGGCGTGGCGGCATTGGCGGCCAGGCAGCCGGCCGCAGTGCTGTTTGGTTCGCAGCGCCCGGGCGGCAAGAGTCCCACAAGAGCAGCCGGAATTGTGCGGAGCCGTCAGGGCGGAAAACGCGGCAAAGCCTCCGGCGCGCCATGTTTGACGAAGCGGGCAGGTCGCAGCACGATGACCGTGGCGGCCGACCCCGGATTCGACAGCCGGCGGGCCTTGTTTCAAGCCGGCGCGTTGCAGCCGCAAGCCGGAAGCTGCAATGCCGGCCGGGCGGCACACTTCCGCTCCCACCCGCCGCAGGCGATCACGATGGGCGGAGTTCGACGAAGAAAGCGCCGAAGCACAGTCGCGGAAAGGCTACTTGATCTTGTAGACCGTGTCGGAGATCTTCTCTCGGTGCTGGTCGTGACACGAGCGGCAGCCGGCGCCGATGGCGCGGCCCGCGGAAGCATCGCCCGCCGCCACCTTGGCGGCAGCCGCCTGGACATCCCGCGCCGCCTTCACCGCCACATCCGACTTGCGCGCGGCCCAGAATGCTTCCACCTCTTTGTAAATGGCGGCGAGCCGCTGCGCGCTGGCGGCGACGTCCTGCCCGTTGCGGATCTTGTCCTGGAGCTGTCCGCTCTCCTTCATCCACTGCACGTGCTGCGGGGGCGGGTCCTCGACAGCGGGCAAAAGGGTGGGCGCCACGAGGGCAAGAACAAAAAAGGCACAAGCAGTCTTCATAGGGCACAGTCTACAACAGAAGCGGGCGGTCCTTCTGACCCGCTGAGGCAAGGCATCGCCGGCGCGCCCGAGTCGCGGCCCGCGGCCTGAAAGCCTTGGCTGAAACTGCCGCGGGCGCCGGACTTCGCGGAGCAGAACCGGAAAGGCTGTCCGGCAAGAGCCTGAGCGGTCTCGCCAAATACAAAGGCGCCCTCCCCGTTGGGGGGAGGGCGCCGAAAGTCCGGGTCAAGCCGCGGTCAGAAGTAGAACTTCAGACCGAACTGGATGTTGCGCGGCGACTGCACCTGCGCGGTGACGGCGCCGAACGTGCCCGGCGAACCGATGTTGGCCGGCGGCGGGGCCCAGCTGACGTGGTTGAGCGCGTTGAAGAACTCCGTGCGGAATTCGAAATAACGCGTCTCGCTGACATAGAACTTCTTGCCGATGGAGAAGTCCATCGAGAAGAAGCTGGGCGCCTGCTCGGTGCCGATGCTGGCCGTACCGAACAAGCCGTCGCCCGGGTTGCCGTAAGGGCACTTGCCGTCGTCGACGCCCGCCGGGCAGAAGAAGGCGGTGCGGGCGGCGGTGTCGGTGGGCAGCCCGAAGAAGTTGTCCACGCTCACCAGCGACTCGTTCTTGACGAGCTTGCGGAAGTAGTTGGCGCGGACGTTGCCGCGGACCGCCTGGAAGGTGCGGTCAATGGCGCGGACCGTGATGGGGAAGCCGCTGTGTGCCAGGACCATCGAATTGATGTTCCAGCCGCCGAGCAGCAGGTCAGCCGCCTTGGGCATGTTCGAGCCGAACTTCTTGTTCTTGCCGAACGGCAGGTCGTACAGCGCGCCGATGCTGAGGTTGTGCCGTGCATCGAAGAAGGCGCGGCCACGGTTGGCGCGGCGGTCATAGGCGTTCTGCCAGTAGGCGCCCTCGCCTTGCGTAAACGCGCTGCCGTAGTAGCCGAGGTTGTCGGTCAGCGTCTTGCCGAAGGTGTAGCTGGCCAGCATCTCGAGCCCGGCCGTGTAACGGCGCCGGACGGTGAGCTGGAGCGAATGGTAGTCCATCGTCGCCGAGGACTCGGTCCGGGCGATGTTGCCCAGGTTCGGCAGCTTGTTGATCAGCGGACGGCGCAGGTTCAGGTTCGGCCAGGTCGACACGGGGCCGGTGCCCGGCAGCGGCTGGTTGGCCTCGACCGGGGCCACCAGGTGGGTGCCCTTCTGGCCCACATAACCGGCCGAGATCGACGTTGCCTTGTCGATCTGGTATTCCAGCGTGAAGTTGACCTGCGAGGTGGTTTGCGGGCGCAGGTCGAGGTCCCAGGCGCGGCCCTGCAACTGCGGCACGACCGTGTTGGCCGGACGCGGCATGTCCAGCCGGATGTCGGCCGTGACCACATCGGCAAAGCCGGTGGTGATCGAACCCGGCGTGCGCGGGTCGTAGGAGAAGTTGGTCTCGATGAAGAACGGCGGGTTCAGCGGCAGGCGCAGGTTGGCGCCCGTGCCTTCCATGAAGCTCATGTAGGCCCAGCCGGCGCGCATCACCAGCTTGTTGTTCAGGATGCCCGGCGTCCAGGCGAAACCGATTCGCGGCATCCACTGGTTCTTGTACGGCCGGTAAAGGGCCCGGCTGTTGCCGTTCTTGCCGGCGTACATCAGCTCGCCGGTGTAGGTGTTGACGTTCACCTGGCGGTCGGCCACCTCGTAAATCGGCTGCATGTATTCGTAGCGCAGGCCGAGGTTCAGCGTAAAGTTCGGCGCCACCTTCCAGTCATCCTGGACGAAGAAAGAGGAGCGCCAGAAGCGGTGGCCCCAGGTGCCTGTGGCCGAGCCGCGGCCTTTCGAGGCCAGCTGGTCCAGCAGGAAGTCCGCATAGTCGAGCCCGGTGTAGGTGCCGTTGTAGCTGAAGATGCCCAGCACGCCGTTGTTGCCGGAGTAATACCGGTTCTGCTGATACCGCATGAACTGGGCGCCCGTCTTCAGCAGGTGCCGGCCCTTCTGCCAGGTCAGGTTGTCGTAGTAGGTGTACTTGTTGTCCGCAGTGTTCGAGAAGATGCCGCTGGCGCCGACCGAGGTCAGCCCCGCGCCCAGGCTCACCGAGCTGAGGCCGGCCACTGGCTGGCCGCCGGGGATGCCGAACGTCTGGTTGCCGTTCATGCCGAGCTTGCCGGACCAGTCGACGGTGGTGTCCTTGATGATGATGCGCGAGAAGCCGACGCGGGCCTCGTTGACGATGGCCGGCGTAATGGTGCGCACCCAGTTGATCACCCCGGAGCGCGTGGGCCCGAGCTGGCCGCTGGTCATGTTGACGGGCAGCGCCGTGCGGCTGCCGCGGCTTTCATACTCGCCCCAGGAGATGCGGCCGGAAAGATTGTCCTTGTCGCTCAGCCTGTAGTCCAGCTTGGCGTCGCCCTGATGATTCTTGAGCAGGCTTGCGGAAGAAGCCGCGTAGTTGCCGCTGACGCCGAGCGCGCCTGCGCCCGCCTGGTTCGGCAGCGGGTACAGGTCCGGGCTGGAGAACAGCTTCTTCGCCACCGGGTTGACGATGCGCGACTGCGGGATCTGTTTGTCCGGAAAAGGCGCGCCACTGAGCGGATCCTTGATCACGTTGGGGAACTGGCTCAGGTCGCCCTGGCGCCACGCTTGCGGCGCCACGCTGGCCGAGGCCGGGCCGCTGGCGCGCTGCTCGGTGCCTTCGTAGTCGATGAAGAAGAAGGCCTTGTCGCGGCGGATGGGGCCGCCGAGAGTGCCGCCGAAGATGTTGCGCTTGAAGCCGGTGCGCTTGGCCGTGTTGATGTTGCGGTTGCGGAAGAACCCGTTGGCGTCCAGCTTCTCGTTGCGGAGGAACTCGAAGACGTTGCCCCGGAACTGGTTGGTGCCGCTCTTCATGGTGAGCATCACCGTGGCGCCGCCGGCGTTGCCGTAGTCGGCGCCCATGTTGCCGGTGAGGACCTTCACCTCTTCGAGCGCGTCCACGTTGGGCGAGTAGCCCACGCGGTTGTCGATGGAGTCGTTGATGTCGACGCCGTCGAGCATGAAGTTGTTGGTCTGCTCGCGGTTGCCGTTGACGTACGGGCGCGCGCCGAAACGGTTGTTGGTGCCTTCCGGATTGGGCGAAACCGCGCCCGGAATCAACAGCGTCATGGCCACGAAGTTGCGGCCCTTCAGCGGCAGCGAGGTGAGCTTTTGCGAGGTCAGCGTATCGCCAGTCTGCGTCGACTCGGTTTGCAGGATGGGTGCGATATCGCGCACCTCAACCGTCTGCGTCGTGTCGCCGACTTCCAGCTTCACGTCCACGCGCGCCGTCTGGTTGACCTCAAGCTTGAACGGCCCCAAGGTGGTGCGCTTGAAGCCCTGCGCCGCCACCGTCAGCGTGTAATCGCCGACGGGCAGAAACAGCAGGTTGTAGACACCCGCCTCGTTGGTCTGGGTATCGTAGGTAAGGTTCGTCGCCGTATTGGTCGCCGTCACGCGCACATTCGGGACGATGGCGCCCGAAGGGTCAGTGACGGTGCCGGTGATGGCGCCGGTAATGGTTTGTCCGCTGGCGGACACCGCCAGCAAGCTGCACAGGATGAGAAAAGTGGTAACGAGTTGTTTTGGTGACATAGTGGTGGACTACCCCTGCATGAAGGAAGCTTAGCATTCGTCCAGTCTCAAGGGCAAGGTTTAGACTCTTCCAATGCGAGATGAGCCTGAAGAGGGGTGTTGATTCCAATGCGGGATGAGCCTGGAGGCCGGTGAGTGCCGATGCTTCAGGTGAATGACATTCCAGGTGCACGAAGCCGAGCAGTTGAG
>Ga0308389_1001725_pt1 | contig 14479 bp, 8 predicted proteins | sample Hotspr2Sample148_FD_202362 | JGI IMG/M metagenome (GOLD analysis project Ga0308389, IMG submission 202362) | Hot spring phototrophic mat microbial communities from Mushroom Spring, Yellowstone National Park, Wyoming, United States - 20040719_148 ... | reverse complement strand
TCTACCGGATCATCGCTGCCCGTCGTGCCAATCCCGGTAATCGTGACGATCTGCTTTCACTGTTGTTAGCAGCAGTCGATGACGAGGGAGATGGGCATCGCATGACTGACACTCAATTGCGCGACGAGTTGATAACACTCTTCCTGGCCGGTCATGAGACCACCGCAAATGCGTTGACGTGGGCACTTTATTTGTTGGCTACGCATCCAACAATTGCGGCAACGTTACATAGCGAACTTGATACCGTGCTTGGTGAACGTGCACCAACGGTAGCCGATCTGCCATCGTTGTCCTATACCCACTGGCTCTTTGCCGAAGCCTTACGTCTTTATCCACCGGCCTGGATCATTGGCCGACGAGCAATCGCGCCGGTGACGATTGGTGATGTACCGATCAAACCAGATACGATTGTTTTGATGAGTCCCTGGCTGATGCATCACGATAGTCGTTTCTTTCCCGATCCATACCGTTGTGAGCCACTTCGTCATACACCAGCCGCACAAGCTACACGACCAAAATTTGCTTTTTTTCCCTTTGGTGGCGGGCCGCGTAATTGCATCGGCGAACCATTCGCCTGGATGGAGGGGGTGTTAGTGCTGGCTACCCTGGCACAACGGTGGCATGTGTTACCGATACCCGATCATCCGGTTGCCTTGCAGACAGGCATTATGTTACGTCCTCGTTACGGCATGCAACTTCAGCTCAAGCTCCGTCGGCCAGTCTTGCAAGTGCCGTGATACAATAAAATATATGACAGGCACGTACTTATGACATCAAAACGTATGGAAGATGTTACATCGGCAAGCTATAACGCTATCTACAGCACTGCCGCAATCCTCGACGAATCAGATCGTGGACGGCTCTGGATGCGTGGTCGTGATCGGGCTGCGTTGCTCCATCGTCTCTCGACCAACGCTATTGAGCCGTTACAACCCGGACAGGGTACCCTCACGGTCTTGACGACCCCCATCGGGCGAATGATCGATCTGCTGCGAGTATATGTACTGCCTGATGCCTTATTGCTTGAAACGGGTTCTGGGCATGGAGCAGCCATTTTACGCCATTTGCGAAAGAATATCTTTTTCAACGATCAGGTAACGGTCGCTGATGCTAGCCTCGAATTGGGGCAGATCGGTGTGTATGGGCCGCAGGCGAGTCAGGTACTCCGGACAATCGGGTTGCCCACCGATATACCCCGCTATGGTATTACGTCAGCTCAGTGGGCTGAACATCAAATCTTCGTTGCCCGGTGTGAGCCAATGGGAGGCGACGGCTATACCCTCTACCCACACCCTACGCAGGTCATGGCCTTTATGACAGCCCTGACCAACGCCGGCGCGGTCGAGCTTGATAAGAACACCGCCGAAATAGTTCGGGTTGAACACGGCTATCCGCGTTTCAAGCACGAAATCACACTGGATTACATTCCGCTCGAAGCCGATTTGTGGCGAGCAGTCAGTTTTCACAAAGGCTGTTACGTTGGTCAAGAGATCATTGCCCGTATGGAGAGCCGTGGTCGAATTGCCAAACTGTTGCGCGGTTTACGCCTATCGGCGGCACCCGAATCATTACCGGCAAAGGTCATGGCTGATGGCAAAGAGGTTGGTGATCTGACCAGTGCTGTCTGTTCGCCACGCTTCGGTTGGATTGGGCTGGCGTATCTTCGACGGGCATACGCTGAAAGTGGCACGACGGTAACCGTGTTTGATCGTCCGGCAACGGTTTGTACACTGCCGTTTGCAATGCACGAAGCGACAGGAATGAAGGAATGACCCGTACAGCTCGTCGGCGTCAATTGATCGGCGATCTCCAGCGACAGCGCGATGCGTTGCGTCGACAACAAGAGCGCGATCAGCGCATTCTGGCGTCATTGTACGCGATTGGATTGGTAGCACGTCATCGACCACCGCTACGCACATTGTTTGAGACAGTTGTGCGTGAATTGCACCACATCTTCGATTTTGATTCCTGTTATCTTGCTTTTTGTGATGAGCGACCAGAACTGTTCAAAGCCGCTCTACTCTACGATGAAGGTCAGATTGAGTTTCTCGAAAATCGTGAATACGGCTATCTGACCGGATTGATCGTCCGTCGCCGTGAGCCACTGCTCTTCCGCGATCTGTTGACCGAACGCGACGCCAGTTTGCCGCCAGTACCGTTTGGTAACACTGCTAAACGCTCACGTTCGTGGATCGGTGTGCCACTGATGATCAGCGAATCGGTGGTTGGAGTCATCTCTCTGCAAAGCTACCAACCCGGCCTGTACAATCACGAAACCCTTGAACTCCTTCAGCAAATAGCCAACGTGATTGCATTGGCACTCGAAAATGTGGTGCTGGTAGAAGAGCAAGATCGACTGAGTCGCGAGTTGACTGAACAGTTGACAGCACGCCGCGAAGAGTTAGCTGCATTAAGTACACTGGCTGCGACGCTGGTTGATACCCGTTCATTTGATAATGTGCTCGATCAGGCATTGGAAATTGCCGTCACGACACTCCATTTTGATGCCGGTAATGTGCGTTTGCTCGATGAAACCGGTACGCTGCTCGTGCTACACGCCTGTCGTGGGTTCAGCCAGGAATACATTGAACAGACCCGCCAGATTCCACTTGAGATCAGTCCACTGCGCGAGGTAGTTACCCTGCTGCAACCACGGGTGATTCACCGCGATTGGCAGTCACACTACGATCCGGCAACGTTTCCCCTCCATCTCTTCCCACCATTTGAGTCAACTATCAATTTACCGCTCTTTGTTGGGCGGCGGGTACTGGGTACGTTAAGTCTGTTCGGTTTTACGCCACGCGAGCCAGCGCCGCACGAGCTGGCACTGGCCCAGTCGGTTGCCAACCAGATTGCTATTCTGATCGAACATAGTCGCCTCACAGCGGAACGCGAGCGCCAGATTGCTGAACTGCGGGCCTTGCGTGAGATTAGTCTGGCCGCCTCAACGGCGCAAACGACTCGTGAGTTACTGCAACGAGCAGCCTTCGGTTTACAAAACTGTATTGATTTGGACGCCTTTTCAATGGTGATTTACGATCCAGAACGACATTTGATTACGGATGGTATCACCCTTGACGATGGACAAATCTACGATTTTTGGATTAACCAACCGCCACCAGCAAACTCCCTCACCGCCCACATTCTGCGTGAGTGTGAACCGTTGTTTCTCTGCGACTTGCCCGACGAGATTCGAGCCTTTCCCGATGTAGAGATTGTTGTTATCGGTGCTGAACGGATCGCACGCTCTTGGATGGGGTGGCCGCTGCTTGATCGCGATGGACGACCGATTGGGGTCGTGTCGGTGCAAAGCTACCGTTCGTATGCCTTTACTCCGCGTGATATGGAGTTTCTCGGCAATATTGCCGCCCAACTTACCCTGCACGTGAAGAATGTGACATTGCATGCGCAACGAACTCGACAAATCGCTGAACTACAGGCGATCAATCAGATCGGCACGCTGGTGGCAGCATCGTATGATCTGAATCGCATTTTGCATGAGACACAGCGGATTGTAATTGATCTGACGGCAGCTTCTGTCTTCTATCTGATGCTATGCGATCCGGATTCACGCCAGATTGAATATGCTATCTTTGTTGAACACAATCATCAATTAGACCACAACCTGATTGGGCGGCATGTACCATCAGCCTCGTTTTCCGAATGGTTACTCACCCATCGCCAGCCACTACGCTTTGATGATCTCCTGACCGATGCGCAGCAGGTGAAGGCCATGGGTATCCAACCGTATTCGATAGGGGCAGCACACCTGATGCGTTCATGGATCGGTGTACCAATCCTTGCGCAGCACGAAGTGGCAATTGGGGTACTGGTACTACAAGATGAACGCCCATACTGTTATGACGACAATACCATCGATGTGCTGGCGCAAATTGCCAGTTTGATCAGTCTGGCCGTACAGAAGGTACAATTACTCACCGAACGTGAGCAGCAGGCACGCGAGAATGCCCATCTCTTTCAAGCAGCGCAAGCACATGCACTTGCTGCTGAGCGCCAGACAGCCCGTATGGCGCTTGTAAATCGGATTGCCGGTTTGCTGGCTGCTCACCTTGATCAACAAGAAATCCTTGACATCGCCACCCGCGAGTTAGTTCAACTCTTCTGGGCTGATCACACCGGTCTGGTGTTGTTTCGTGACGACAAAACCGGTTTCGTTGCCGCAGAATATCCATCTACCGGCATGGTCGGTACGGTCATCGACCTTCAGCATAATCCATTGGTCGATGTTCTCCGCACGACACGCCGACCACAGGTTATTCTGGATATTGAAAACGATCCACGAGCATTGTCATCACGTGACCGCTGGCGTGAAATGGGATTGCGTTCACTGGTAGTCGTGCCATTGATCAGCCGTGATCGGGTGTTTGGATCGATCTCATTTGATAGTTTTGGTGAGCCGCGCTCCTATGATGAAGATGAATTAGAGTTAATGATGACAGTGACGACCTCAGTCGCGACGGCTTACGAAAACGCGCTGCTCTTTGCCGCTGAACAAGAGCAACGGCGTACTGCTGAGACACTGCGTGAGGTCGCCCGTGTGTTAAGTTCAAGTTTTGACCCCAACGAAGTGCTCCAGCTCGTGTTAGCCGAACTGCGCAAGGTCATAAACTACGATACATCAACGATTATGTTGCTAGATGGACCGATCTTGCGCATCGCAGCGGCAAGCGGTTGGTCACCAGACGAAATTCCTTTAGGGCGCACCCTGCCGGTTGCTACGAGTGGCGCCGGTCAGGTTGTACGTGAACGACGACCGATCTTACTGGTCGCTCCGCCTGGGCAAACGATCTGGCCGCCCGGTGATATGGGGGAACGTATCCTGACCTGGCTGGGAGTACCACTGATTGCCAAAGGACGAGTGCTTGGAGTGTTGAACATCGATGCGTATCGGCGGCATGCCTTCAGTGAACGTGATCTGGAGGTTGCCCTGGCCTTCGCCAACCACGCGGCACTGGCTATCGAAAATGCACAACTTTACCAGGAATCGGTGACGCGCGTCGAACAGGAGATGGCGATTGCACGCCAGATCCAGCTAAACCTCTTTCCGCACGAGTTACCAGTGTGTGCAGGCTTGCAGGTGGCTGCACGGTGTTTGCCAGCTCGTGAGACGGGGGGTGATTTCTACGATGTGATTGCGCTCGGTTCCCGACTAGGAGTCATTATCGGTGATGTGAGTGGCAAATCGCTGCCAGCGGCAATGCTGATGGCGGTAGCCCGTTCAACTGTTCGTTCGGAAGCTCGTAATCATGAATTTCCCCGTCTGGTACTGACCGAGACGAATCGCTGGTTAGTCGATGATGTGCCACGGAATACCTTTGTTGCGCTTGGATATGCACTGATTGATCCGATTGAGCAGCGATTGATACTTGCTAACGCTGGTCAGTTGTCGCCCCTATTACGACACGCCGATGGCCGCACGACTTTTCTGGAAACTGCTGGCGCTTTACCGTTAGGAATACAACGTGATGCACGTTACAATCAACTAGAACTCGATCTGGCGCCTGGCGATACGCTGGTATTCTACACCGATGGGGTTGTTGAAGCACAAAATCATCAGCGTGAATTGTTTGGTTTTGATCGCCTTGAGCATCTGGTGCGTCACTGGGGGTATCTCCCGCCAGAAGAACTTCTCGAACGTGTGTTGTCAGCCGTGCAAACATTTAGTGAGGGTCGCAGCCCTCATGACGATATAACGCTGGTGGTGGTACAGGTGGAGAACCATCTCTAACCACTACGGCGACGGTAGGTTCACTTCGCTTCACGATCGCTCGGTGGTGCGATCATAGAAATTGTTCAGATGTTACCCGGTTGTTGATGATGCCCAACTGGCGAAGTGAGTGGAAGCATTCCTCATGCACCTGTGGTATACCGTTCAGGCATGATGACGGCCCATCATCTGCTTCGGCTCAACCCATTTCATACGGTATCGGTACACTGTGGGAGGTGGATTGAGAACCTACCTCTACCAGCGCAGTGACGGTCAGATTGGCGAGAAACACTATCGATCATCGGTGATACCCACTCGGCACTGTGTTTCATCGCTAAGCTAACCCACCATATCTGCGCTTCTACACTAGAGGGAGCAAGATTGTGTTGAGTGTGATTGAGCCGGCAGCATTGTGGTTATTTGTTCTTGCTGTTCCCCTCATCGGTACACTATGGTTGAATCGAGCTGAGCTTCTTCGTCGGCTTAGTCGGCTCCGGCTATGGCTGCTCCTGGTAGTACGGTTGCTGATGCTGGCGGCTCTGGTGTTAGCGATAGCAGGTCTCCAACTTGGCCGACCAGTGCAGGCAACGGCGACCGTTTTTCTCCTCGATGTTAGCGATTCGGTGGCACCGAGTCAGCGCCTCGCAGCGCTCGATTATATCAAGCAGGCCGTAGCTACAGCCGATCCAGATGATCGTATGGCAGTTGTGGTCTTCGGGGCGCGAGCCCAAGTTGAACGAGTAGCCGAACCGCCGCGTCCGCTTGATCGCATCAACGGGTTGGTTGTCGGCTCGCGGACCAACATTGAAGATGCTATCCAGTTGGCGCTGGCAATCTTACCCGGTGCTATGCACCAACGTCTGGTACTGCTATCGGATGGAGGCGAGAATGTGGGGCAAGCGCTGAACGCTGCTCGCCTGGCAGCGGCGCGCGGAGTATCGATTGACGTTGTTCCCCTGGTATCAGATCGTGGTCCTGACGCACTGATTGCAGCACTGAACGCTCCATCCAGCGCGAGTGTTGATCAGCTCATCCCCCTGACCGTTCTGATCGAGAGCGAGATGAGCGGCTCAGCAACGGTGCAATTACTCGTTGATGGTCAGTTGCGCATTGAACAACCGGTTACATTAACGACCGGTCTCAACCAGTTTTCGTTGACGGTACCGGCTGGTGAGCGAGGTTTTCGACGATTTGAAGCGTATCTGATGGCCCCTTTCGATACCCAGGCGGCAAATAATCGGGCGGTAGCATTCACGTTTGTTTCCGGTCCACCCCGTATCCTTGTGTTGACCGTTGCTGTCGAAAAGGTGGCAGCTCTGGTTAACGCCTGGCGGGCGAGTGGGTTCGATGTAACCGTACAGGAACCAATCCAGGCTCCCGTCCGTCCGCTCGATTTACGTGTATTCGACGTGGTGGCACTTGTTGATACGCCCGCCAGTGCTGTTCCAACGACACTTCAGCGCGCACTGACCACATACGTGCGTGATCTTGGTGGTGGACTGTTGATGATCGGTGGGCCGCAATCGTTTGGAGCCGGTGGCTGGCGACGGTCACCTCTTGAACCACTGCTTCCCGTCTCGCTTGATCCACCAGTGATTGAAGAGCGCTTCGATCTGGCATTGGTATTGGTGATCGACCGCAGTGGGAGTATGAATGAATTGGTTGATGGCTCCCGCACACAGCTTGATCTGGCCCGTGAGGCAGCATTTCAGGCCAGTCGAGGTCTGACCCAGCGCGATCAACTTGCTATCATCGCATTCGACAGTTTGGCCGAAACCCTGCTCCCATTACAGCCGCTTACCGATCTGTTTACGATTGAAGGTGCACTGAGTCGGCTAACGGCTGGAGGAGGTACGAACATTCGGAGCGGTATCGCAATGGCTGCTGAGACCATCACAACGGCTGACGCCCGGATCAAGCATGTGATCCTCTTAACCGATGGCATATCTGAAACCGAATATGCCGATATGGTTTCCGATCTCTATGCGCAGGGCGTAACCGTTAGCACAGTAGCGATTGGGCGTAATACTGATCCGGCGCTCGAACGAGTTGCTCGTATTGGTGGAGGGAAATACTATGCTGTTCAGCAGGCAACCGCATTGCCACAGATTTTTCTAGAAGAAACGGTACGTGTTGCCAATCGTGATTTGATAGAAGAGCCATTCGTGCCGATTCTAGCCCTACCCACACCTTGGCTCCGTGATGTTGGCGCATTGCCGCCGCTCCAGGGTCGCAATGTCGTTGCCAACCGAGCGACCGGGCGCATGGTGCTTGCAGCGCCTGATGGCTCGCCATTGCTGGCAACAGCCCAAATGGGATTAGGGCGCGTGCTAGCATGGGCAAGCGATCTAACCGGCCGTTGGGCTATTGACTGGGTGTCGTGGGCAGAGTTTCCGCGCTTTACTGCCAATCTGGTCACAGAAGTGCTGCCACTGAGCAACAGTGATCGTCTATCGCTGACAGCTACAGTTATTGCCGATCAGGTTGAGATTGATCTGACAGCACAAGATGCAGGCGGCCTGCCAATCAAGCTAAACGATATTCGCAGTCGAATAAGTGGCCTGGCGCTTGAACGTGATCTGGAGTTTACTCAGATCGCTCCTGGACGCTACCGGGCGGTCACGACCATTGATCAAGTCGGTGCTTACCTGATACAGGTATATGCTACTGATCAGGCAGATCAACCGCTTGGCAACGCCAGGATTGGTGTGACCGTCAACTATGCACCGGAATATGGACGAAATGCCACTAATCCGGGGTTGTTGGCCGAATTGGTTGCATTGACCGGTGGGCAAGTTGATCCACCACCTGCCGCGATCTTTGCCCCAACCGAACGCACCGTATACGAGGTGTGGCCGGTTACGATCCCATTACTCTGGTTGGCATTGGCACTGTTGCCAATCGATGTTGCCCTCCGGCGGCTCTTCGTTCCGTTCCCTGATTGGCAAGCGAAGATGCAACCATATGCGCGGCGCAAGGGGACAGAATCAGTAGAAACACCGGCATCACGTCCAGATAAACCATTGTCGGCGCCACCACCGAATGACGAAGAGCGGATTGCAGCCTTATTAGCAGCAAAACGTCGGCAACGTCGGGAAGAGTGACACTTTATGTTATACTGCCAGCAGAAGATGGTATGTACGTTTAGCGACGGAGTAGCCCATGTCTACTGAACAACCTACAGTTGCCGTGCGGCCTACCGTCTCATTCGCGGTTGCCAGTGATGAAGAACTCGAACGTCCATATCGCGTTATTGTGCAGAATGACGACGTAACGCCGATGGACTTTGTTGTTATGGTCTTGCAAGTATTCTTCGAGCTTGACTATCGACGGGCTGAACAGGTTATGCTGACCGCTCACTATGAAGGACGTGCGCTGGTGACGGTATTACCTTTTCAGGAAGCCCAGGAACGAGTCTATCAGGCTCATCACGCTGCCCGTGAGGCTGGTTATCCGTTGACATTTTATCTTGAGCCTGACGAGTAATATCGTCTGTGCTATAAGTAAATATCTGGTAGGAATGATCTCCATCTGTCGCCTGCACTGTAACAATGGAGTTTTGTACAGCTATGAACTTCCGGCCACGTTTGTTTGCCATTGCCCTGATCTGCATGGCAATTCTCGCCGGGTGTACGCCAGCACCCCGTTCGACCTTATCGTATGAACCGGCGCTTGCAGCAGAATCAACCCCGGTTTCAGTTCCGCCACTGCCAACACCAATCCCAGTGTATGCACCTGGAACCGAAGTCGCCGGTATGCCAATTGGTGGACTATCCGCCACTGAAGCAGAATCCGTCTTAGCTACTGCCCTGACCGCAAACGTCATCCCGCTCAAACTGGTTGCTGGTGAACATACCTACACTATTGAACCAACCACACTGCAACTACGCCCTGATCTGACAACGTTGCTGGCTAAAGCTGCACCGGCGTTAGGGAGTAACACGCCGGTCAACGTGCCACTTCAGCTCGTCTTCAATGAGGATGCACTCCGTGAGCAGATCCGTGCCTTTGCCGACGAGACGGCCATTCCGCCCCAGGTAACGGTTATCTCTTCAACAGAGGTGCTCTCACGTAGCTTCGCCTATCTGCCCGGACGGGCAATCGATCTCGACCGCTCGGTTGAAATTGTGAGCGGTTTACTCCGTCGTGGTCGGAATACCACTCCAATTGCGCTCACACTCTGGCCAACCAACGAGCAACCCCGTATTTCGACTGCTCAGCTTGCTGAACAGCTTGAGCAAATGGCCGAGGTATGGGATGGTGTCGCCGGAATCTATCTCTACGATCTGGCGACCGGCGCCGAGGTGGCTGTCAACGCCCGCACGGTGTTTCCAGGGGCAAGCACGATCAAAACTGCGATTATGCTCTACGGTTATACAAAGCTCGAAACGTTTACCGAAGAGCAGTGGCAGAAAATGCGTCTCATGATCATCGAAAGTGATAACCTAGCGGCCAACGATATTTTAGCCGCCGGTGCCGGTGGTATCGGTACCGACATCGCATTTCGCGGTGCGGTTGAGATGAGCGAAATGCTCGCCGATCTTGGTCTGGAACACCTCTACCTCTACATTCCTTTTGAAGCTGTTGATTACATTAAACTCTACAACATCAAATACCGTTGTGGGCCTCAAGACCCGGTTGGCGAACCACCATACACCGAGACCGGCTGTGCACTGCGGGCAACTCCTTATGCGATAGGGCAGCTCTACCGTATGATTGATGAGTGTGCCCGTGGTAAAGGTGTTTTGTTAGAAAAATTCGCTCTGCTTCGTCCAGATCGTTGCCAGGAGATGCTCGATCTGCTGGCTGAAAATGCCGATCGTACCCGTATGGTTGCTGGCATTCCAGACGGAATACGGGTTGAGCACAAATCGGGCTGGATCGAGCATACGCAGGCCGATGCCGGCATCGTTCGCTCGCCAGGTGGCGATTATGTACTGGCTGTGTACGTCTATAAACCGCTTGGCGATAACCTGGCCTGGCCAGATTCGCTCCTTGGCGGCGCCATTGCTGATTTTAGCCGTCTCGTGTACACTGCCTACAATCCAATCCGTCTTCAATCCGTTACGCGAGGAGAGACGTCATGACCGGCCTGCCCATCAAGCGAATAGTGCTCTATAAGCACGGTGTGGGCTATTTCGAGCGTCGTGGAACGTTTAGCGGTGAAGTTTTGACCATTAGCTTCCCACTGAGCGCAATGGATGACGTGCTTAAGAGCCTGGTCGTGATTGATCGCAGCGGGCAGGTACGCAATATCGACTTCGCTACACCTGAAGATCGCGCTTCGTTGCTGTCTCGCGGGAGTATTCACCTCTCAGACCAACGCAGTCTCCTCGACTTACTACGCGATCTGCGCGGACGCACTGTTCGCTTGATGTTGACCGGTAAACAGGGCGAGATCGTAAGTGGTCAGGTTGTTGGCGTTGACGTAGAAGATGAACGACCACTCCGCCGGGCACTGGTGAGCCTCTACGACAGTAAAGAGCGAACTGTCCGGCCAATTGCGCTCGAAGAGATTGTGCGCATTGAGCTACTCGACGACAAGGCACATCACGATCTCACCTTCTTTTTGCGCGCAGCTCAAAACGATGAACGTAATCGCACGGCGACCATTCATCTCACACCCGGCGAGCACGATCTGCTGATCGGGTATGTTGCACCCGCTCCGGCATGGCGGGTAAGTTATCGCCTGCTTTTCGAAGAGAGTGCCGATGATACGTCACGTTGTTTCTTACAGGGATGGGGATTGTTCGATAATCAGTTGGAAGAAGATTTGATCGATGTTGAAGTAACGCTCGTTGCCGGGCAACCGGTCTCGTTTCGTTACCGCTTGTACGAACCGCAAACCCCCGACCGCCCCTTCCTTCAAGATCAACCACGCCCACAACCAAAGCTGGCAACCCGCATGCGTGCTATGGTCGCAGAGATGGCCGCGCCAGAACATTTCACCGACGACGGAGGACTACTTGCAGCAACATCGCCATCACCAGCATTTACCATTGATACCTTGACAGAAAGTGTGCGCTCTGTAGCCATTGGTGAGGACCAGGGAGCACTCTTTGCGTACCGGGTCACGCAGCCGGTAAGCGTTGGTCGTGGGCAGTCGGCAATGGCGCCGATTGTAGGTGCCCAGCTTTCTGCTCAGCGAGAACTGGTCTACAACCGTCGGCGCTTGGAACGTCACCCTCTGGCCGCACTCCGCGTCGTTAACGAGACGGGGCTTACCCTCGAACAAGGGCCAACAACAGTGTTGATCAATGGCGAGTACGCCGGCGAGTCGGTGCTGCCATTCACCCGCGCTGGCGCGCAGTTTGTCATCTTTCACGCTGTTGAGTTAGGAGTGACAGTCACTGAGGCGACACACCAGACCCGTTATCTGAGCGGGATTCGGCTTCACGAAAGCGATCTGCTCCTTGACGAGTATCTCCTCACCTTTCAGCAATATACCATTATCAGCTCACTGGCAACCCCCTGTACGGTCATAATAGAGTATCAGCGCACCGAGCAGACGGAACTGGTTGATATGCCACCCCCCCTTCGCGAAGAGGGTCAGCTGGCTTGTTGGACTGTGAGTGTACCGGCTAATGGTCAGGCAACCTTCACGATTTGCGAGCGCCGCATGCTCTCGCGCAGCCAGGCTATCAGTAGCATCACCGGCGAGCAGTTACAAAACTTTCTACGTGATAAAGTTCTCGATGACCGGACGTTCCAACGGCTGAAGGGTGTGATCAATCTGTTTTATCAGATTGAAGCAGCCCGGCAAACGATAAAGCAACATGAAGCCGAGCAAAAGCGTATCTTCGAGCGTCAACAACAATTACAGCAGAAGATCGAACCGCTCCACAGCGACGGCGAGGAAGGGATGTTACGTCAACGCTACATCGCATCGTTGGCCCAGCTTGAAGATCAGCTTGAGCGGCTCGATACCGCTATTGCCGAACAACAAGCTCTCATTCAGAAGCTTACCTCACAGGTCGAACGCCGTCTGCAACGTCTCCACGAATGAAAAAGAATTGTACCCATGGCACGTGATAAACGAACATTCTTATTGATCGTTCTGACAGCTCTCAGCGGTTGGATCATTGCATGGGTGGTATATACCCTGGTCGGATCTAACCGAAACCCTGAAGTGCTCCGTTGGCTGGGGCTGGTGATTTTTATCACACCGCTAACCAGTTTCATCGGTTGGATCGGTGCCCGACCTAACGAATGGCGCTTGGCTGCCGCTTCTTGCGGTGCGCTCTATTTCTTCACCCCTTTCATCGCGGCGCGCATCGAGACTATCATTGCGCCCGAGGCCGCTCGCCAAACAGTAGGGCTGCACACCGTCTATTTCGTCAGTGTATTAATCTGCCACTTGCTAGGGGCAACCGCATTCGCGTGGTGGCGAGGACAATCCTGAAAAGACCTGGCAGGTACGCGAGCCGTCGACCTGCATGGAACACGAGTGGTCAGGAGCCAGTCGCTATGGTAAACGCAATACCGCGCTCCCGGTAATTGCTGCGCTTACAACGATGCTGATTTTCTGGCGATGCCGCGCCCCCAGCGATACCGCCCCAGTAGGGGTATAGCAGTGTTGTACCCTCGACGATGCCGCACCCACAGTCTGGAGCGCATCAGACTTTTGCCCGACTTGAAGATCAACAGCGTTCAGAATAAAATTGACGTTAACTCTGATCATCGTGCCTTGCATCAGCGACTCGTCTCGCAACGTGAAAGGCAAGATTATGAAAGCAGCCCAACTATTAGCCGATTATGTAGACCATCCGGCATTTCGCGAGATGTGTCGGGCTGCCAAACAGATGTTAAAGGAGGGAATTGAACCGCAGGTGATACGGCAGCAGATCGCTGCACGCTACGGTCAACCACCGGTCGAGCTGCGACTCCGCGATCAGCCACAGCCGCTCAAGATTATCGGCGAGCATCTCGTGGAACCAGGGGCCATTGACCAGATCAAAACGGCTTTGCGCTTGCCGCCAGCCATCCGTGGTGCCTTGATGCCTGATGCGCATCAAGGCTACGCCCTGCCGGTTGGTGGGGTCATCGCCTATGATCGCGCAGTCGCTCCGTATCAGGTGGGAGTGGATATTGGCTGCCGGATGCATCTCTCGATCTTTGCCGGAATAACTCCCGACGATGCCCGTCGTGACCGGCACCACCTGCTCGATACGATCACGAAGGTGACGGTCTTTGGCATCGGATCGCCGAAAAAGCCGGTTGCCGACCATCCGGTGCTTACCGACTCGCGCTGGCAGGCAACGAAGCTGCTCCGCACCCTGCACGAGATAGCGAAACTCCAGATCGGGACTTCTGGTGGCGGCAACCACTTCGCCGAAATCGTGATCGGTGAATGGCTTGATACGCACCAACCATTTGTCGGTCTGCTCACCCATAGCGGGAGCCGCGGTGTTGGCGCCCAAATCGCCCGCTACTACGCCGACATAGCCGACCGTGAGACAGCAGCTATTGCGCGCGGCATCCCGAAAACGTATGGCTGGCTGAGTACCGAAACCGAAGCCGGTCAGGAGTATCTCCTATCAATGCGGCTTGCCGGAGATTTCGCCCGCGCCAATCACGAGGTCATCCATGCCCGCTTCGCGAAGGCGTTGGGCCTGACGGTCGATCGCGTGATCGAGAATCATCACAACTTTGCCTGGGAACAACCGGACGGGACGGTGATCCATCGCAAAGGTGCAACACCAGCAGAAGCCGGTGTGCTGGGGATTATTCCCGGCTCAATGGCGACCGCCA
>Ga0308389_1001713_pt1 | contig 14552 bp, 14 predicted proteins | sample Hotspr2Sample148_FD_202362 | JGI IMG/M metagenome (GOLD analysis project Ga0308389, IMG submission 202362) | Hot spring phototrophic mat microbial communities from Mushroom Spring, Yellowstone National Park, Wyoming, United States - 20040719_148 ... | reverse complement strand
TTATAATCGGATTGTAAAATCATGCTCCAGATCCGTTCAAATTTGGTTTATATGAGGTAAAAGCGTCTGTAAAAACGCCCGAAATTGGCTGTTGCACCCCCTTCGATCCGCTTGTGGATACTGAAAGGGCTATTGTCCGGCTCATTGGCAGCGGGACGGCATTGGTTGCACCCCCTTCGATCCGCTTGTGGATACTGAAAGATACTCTACCGGTTCCAGCGGCGCATACTTAATCCAGTTGCACCCCCTTCGATCCGCTTGTGGATACTGAAAGATAATTATTAGTCAGATGAAAAAATGATGCAGCATAGTTGCACCCCCTTCGATCCGCTTGTGGATACTGAAAGTGTGATGGAATGTCAATCACTTCGCCGCTTGCCTTTAGTTGCACCCCCTTCGATCCGCTTGTGGATACTGAAAGAAGAGCCGACGCACTCTCAACATGAAATCCCTAATGTGGTTGCACCCCCTTCGATCCGCTTGTGGATACTGAAAGATCGGGATGTTGACGGTTGGCGTCCAAATCACATTAGGGTTGCACCCCCTTCGATCCGCTTGTGGATACTGAAAGTGCGGCAAATCCCTGAGCGCCTGTCTGTACTCGCGCCGTTGCACCCCCTTCGATCCGCTTGTGGATACTGAAAGATCAATTTCGATGGGCTCGTCGGTTGGGGTGCTGACGTTGCACCCCCTTCGATCCGCTTGTGGATACTGAAAGATGAAGCTGGTTATGGCCGGTTTGATGATGTCGTAGGTTGCACCCCCTTCGATCCGCTTGTGGATACTGAAAGGTATGGTATCATACTCCTTACCAATACGGGGTTTCAGTTGCACCCCCTTCGATCCGCTTGTGGATACTGAAAGCGATAAAAGACTATTTGAAGCAGATGCGGCATGAATGTTGCACCCCCTTCGATCCGCTTGTGGATACTGAAAGCGCCGTCATCGCGTCCGCCACCGAAATTACCGGGTTGTTGCACCCCCTTCGATCCGCTTGTGGATACTGAAAGATTGCAGAGGGCGGTATGTATGACCTGTTTGGTAATCGTTGCACCCCCTTCGATCCGCTTGTGGATACTGAAAGATTGTTTGAGCATTCGTTCAACTTCTTGATCGCTAGGTTGCACCCCCTTCGATCCGCTTGTGGATACTGAAAGCGCCGTCATCGCGTCCGCCACCGAAATTACCGGGTTGTTGCACCCCCTTCGATCCGCTTGTGGATACTGAAAGAAGTGCTTTGGCACATTCTGAGTGAGCGCAGTACGCTGTTGCACCCCCTTCGATCCGCTTGTGGATACTGAAAGACTGCAACCAAAGTGCTTTGGCACATTCTGAGTGAGGTTGCACCCCCTTCGATCCGCTTGTGGATACTGAAAGGGTACTAATAGCCGGTCGTTTGTCTTTGTACCGGATGTTGCACCCCCTTCGATCCGCTTGTGGATACTGAAAGTGCTCTGAGTGAACTCAGTAACATCCGCAACCAGTTGTTGCACCCCCTTCGATCCGCTTGTGGATACTGAAAGATCAAATTGAAACCGGTGGGACGGATGAAGGTTGTGTTGCACCCCCTTCGATCCGCTTGTGGATACTGAAAGACGTCCGGGCCGCGTTGGCGCCGAAGTACATCGTCGGTTGCACCCCCTTCGATCCGCTTGTGGATACTGAAAGAATACTGAGTGAGGGGGGGGCAAGCAAGAATGCTGGCGTTGCACCCCCTTCGATCCGCTTGTGGATACTGAAAGGGTGTGAAATGAACCTGAGAAGATTACTGCGAAACAAGTTGCACCCCCTTCGATCCGCTTGTGGATACTGAAAGATCACATTCCCGGACGCATCAAGTGCTTCGACACTCCGTTGCACCCCCTTCGATCCGCTTGTGGATACTGAAAGTTCCTGTCGCGCGACCAGGTCATCGTGGCGCTTTTTGTTGCACCCCCTTCGATCCGCTTGTGGATACTGAAAGGGGATGAATTTGAAGTTCCGACTGCAACCAAAGTGCGTTGCACCCCCTTCGATCCGCTTGTGGATACTGAAAGGGATAATGATGGTCGCAGAATGCCTGCATTTGACCTGGTTGCACCCCCTTCGATCCGCTTGTGGATACTGAAAGCGCACGGACTACCCAGAATATGCACCCCCGCCCATTGAGTTGCACCCCCTTCGATCCGCTTGTGGATACTGAAAGGATCCGCGTCAAATCGCTATCTACGAGCAGGCGCTGTTGCACCCCCTTCGATCCGCTTGTGGATACTGAAAGTTCGCCACCGAACTGGCGGCGGTGCGGTCGATACAAGTTGCACCCCCTTCGATCCGCTTGTGGATACTGAAAGGAAATTTCCATCAGCTACAATCTCGATGTGAACCTGGTTGCACCCCCTTCGATCCGCTTGTGGATACTGAAAGTCGGCAATTCTGCGCATTTCCTCTTTCATCCTGCGCGTTGCACCCCCTTCGATCCGCTTGTGGATACTGAAAGTCGTAATGTATCCTGATGATATTCAGTATGCTGCATCAGTTGCACCCCCTTCGATCCGCTTGTGGATACTGAAAGTTTGTCAATAGGTATATACCTGATTGCGTAAACTCTGTTGCACCCCCTTCGATCCGCTTGTGGATACTGAAAGTCATACCAAAACAATTGAAGGAAACTCATACTACCTCGTTGCACCCCCTTCGATCCGCTTGTGGATACTGAAAGAAATATAGTATTACAGAAAGGTTGTATTTTGGTTCAGTTGCACCCCCTTCGATCCGCTTGTGGATACTGAAAGCGCAATGCGGTATTGTCTGAGCAATTCGAACGAACCGTTGCACCCCCTTCGATCCGCTTGTGGATACTGAAAGGCGCTTCTGCGGGTCGTAGTCTACCCAGGTCATGGGCGTTGCACCCCCTTCGATCCGCTTGTGGATACTGAAAGATGCTTGATCACCTCGCGCACCTGGCGCTCGCTGGCGTTGCACCCCCTTCGATCCGCTTGTGGATACTGAAAGCGGCTGAGCGGTTCGTTCTCATCCCGCCAGCCGAGATAGTTGCACCCCCTTCGATCCGCTTGTGGATACTGAAAGATTGATGTCAATGAGGCGCTCCGGGTGGGGCGCCTCCGTTGCACCCCCTTCGATCCGCTTGTGGATACTGAAAGCTCATTGTAGAGGCTGAGAGATGCTTCGGGAAATTCGTTGCACCCCCTTCGATCCGCTTGTGGATACTGAAAGCGGAGAACGCGGCGCGGAAAATTTTCTTGCGGAAATCGTTGCACCCCCTTCGATCCGCTTGTGGATACTGAAAGTGCCGCAACAGCATTTTTTCTATGCTGTTCCGTGAGTTGCACCCCCTTCGATCCGCTTGTGGATACTGAAAGAGTTGCTGGGCGTCAAGCACATGGGCAAGCGTGCCCTGTTGCACCCCCTTCGATCCGCTTGTGGATACTGAAAGATAAGTTGGGCACACTTGTGTCGGGGGCGCATTTCCAGTTGCACCCCCTTCGATCCGCTTGTGGATACTGAAAGATGAGATTTTTCTTGTGGGATGACACCTGCTCATGGGTTGCACCCCCTTCGATCCGCTTGTGGATACTGAAAGACAATGTCCTGACCGAGGACGACATGTACTCGGTCAGTTGCACCCCCTTCGATCCGCTTGTGGATACTGAAAGAATCCAACCAAACACCTTCGGCGTCATCACGCCGACCCGTTGCACCCCCTTCGATCCGCTTGTGGATACTGAAAGCGGAGAACGCGGCGCGGAAAATTTTTTTGCGAAGGTCGTTGCACCCCCTTCGATCCGCTTGTGGATACTGAAAGCACGGAGCAGCAGCCCCGCTCCGTGCGGTCTTTTTTGTTGCACCCCCTTCGATCCGCTTGTGGATACTGAAAGTAAGTTTATCTCTCACCTCCTTTACTGAATAGTTTACGTTGCACCCCCTTCGATCCGCTTGTGGATACTGAAAGGTCCCAAACGCGTTCGCGGTAAGTAGTGCTTTGTGCGTTGCACCCCCTTCGATCCGCTTGTGGATACTGAAAGCTGTGCGCCCAACTGCACCTTGACGCTTGCCGTTCAGTTGCACCCCCTTCGATCCGCTTGTGGATACTGAAAGTGGTCGTCCGCGACTGCCCCAAACAATCCGATCCAGGTTGCACCCCCTTCGATCCGCTTGTGGATACTGAAAGCTTCTCGCGGCGCACGCGCTGACCGTCCGGCGCAGGTGTTGCACCCCCTTCGATCCGCTTGTGGATACTGAAAGAATATCTTTTCTGCCGCCTGGTCCATCTTCCGTAGCGTTGCACCCCCTTCGATCCGCTTGTGGATACTGAAAGTGACGCTTGCCGTTCATGCGCCTGGCAATCGCCCGTCCGTTGCACCCCCTTCGATCCGCTTGTGGATACTGAAAGGGTTGGAGTGGTACGCAATCAGAAAGGTGTAAGATGAGTTGCACCCCCTTCGATCCGCTTGTGGATACTGAAAGCTTTGGTGACCTCAACCACAATTTTGTGGTTGGGGTCGTTGCACCCCCTTCGATCCGCTTGTGGATACTGAAAGATAATGAATGCCTGTTCATTATTGGACATCTGTTCAGTTGCACCCCCTTCGATCCGCTTGTGGATACTGAAAGTTTCACTCACCGGCGCATTCAAGAAACTGCTGCCCAGTTGCACCCCCTTCGATCCGCTTGTGGATACTGAAAGGGCACATTGTTGCACCGGCTGCGCAACCTGAAACCGCGTTGCACCCCCTTCGATCCGCTTGTGGATACTGAAAGACGACCTGGCGGTCGTCGAGACGGGGCGGCTGCTCAAGTTGCACCCCCTTCGATCCGCTTGTGGATACTGAAAGGTACAGAGTTCGAATATGCTGGCTTGATGTATGCTGTGTTGCACCCCCTTCGATCCGCTTGTGGATACTGAAAGACGACCAATCCTATGCAAGGTGAACCCTTGGGGGCAGGTTGCACCCCCTTCGATCCGCTTGTGGATACTGAAAGACTTCCAAATGTGAAAGTAGTTGTTACTTTCACATCGTTGCACCCCCTTCGATCCGCTTGTGGATACTGAAAGACACGCTGAGATGCTCTTTCAGCATGTCAGCAAAAGCGTTGCACCCCCTTCGATCCGCTTGTGGATACTGAAAGCTTGTTCATTCGCGCCCTGCAATCTTAGAGATTGCAATGTTGCACCCCCTTCGATCCGCTTGTGGATACTGAAAGATGAATGGGCGACACAACTTCGGGCAGTTCGCCCTCGGTTGCACCCCCTTCGATCCGCTTGTGGATACTGAAAGCAAATATCTCTGCGATTCGGTCAATTCCGGGTGGTATGTTGCACCCCCTTCGATCCGCTTGTGGATACTGAAAGGTGATGGCTGTAGTCAATCACCACCCCGTTGACGTCGTTGCACCCCCTTCGATCCGCTTGTGGATACTGAAAGACCTGGGGGCGGAAAACCGGCTGGGCATGGCACAGGGTTGCACCCCCTTCGATCCGCTTGTGGATACTGAAAGTCACGACCGCCTTTGCTTCGGGCTTTTCAACTTTTTGTTGCACCCCCTTCGATCCGCTTGTGGATACTGAAAGCCGCATGGCGGGAGACGACGATGTACTTCGGCGCCAAGTTGCACCCCCTTCGATCCGCTTGTGGATACTGAAAGAAGATAATGATTGTTATCTTGGGATTATTCTTTTCTGGTTGCACCCCCTTCGATCCGCTTGTGGATACTGAAAGCTTTCCGAACAGCCGAAACTGGCTGGCGGGAAATTCGGTTGCACCCCCTTCGATCCGCTTGTGGATACTGAAAGCAGCCTAGTCCTGCGCCAGACGCGCTCTGGCGTCTTGTTGCACCCCCTTCGATCCGCTTGTGGATACTGAAAGAGCAGGACATTTCCGTTTGGATGAGCGAACTGAGGGAAGTTGCACCCCCTTCGATCCGCTTGTGGATACTGAAAGGGGTTATTGGGAAACCCAGAGTTTCTGCATAATTCAGTTGCACCCCCTTCGATCCGCTTGTGGATACTGAAAGTCTGCAACGGCAAATATGCCGTTGCGATTGACACAACCCAGTTGCACCCCCTTCGATCCGCTTGTGGATACTGAAAGCTCCCTGGGGCGGGGACTACCTGTAATCCGCCGCAAGTTGCACCCCCTTCGATCCGCTTGTGGATACTGAAAGGGTTGCGCTGTACAGCGCGTTACGTTTCAAACCGGACGTTGCACCCCCTTCGATCCGCTTGTGGATACTGAAAGGAAGGACCCGGAAAAGATTGCCGCAGCCATTGAGGAGGTTGCACCCCCTTCGATCCGCTTGTGGATACTGAAAGAGCCACTTTGGTGAGTGAAATCGGCTTTCCGACAAAGTTGCACCCCCTTCGATCCGCTTGTGGATACTGAAAGTTTCCAATGATTGGAGGCATTTGATGAATGCCTCAAGTTGCACCCCCTTCGATCCGCTTGTGGATACTGAAAGGGACTTCATCAACAGTAATGAAGTCACGGGGTTCGCGTTGCACCCCCTTCGATCCGCTTGTGGATACTGAAAGGCTCATGATGGGCGGGCTTCCGGTAATGACCGGAAGGTTGCACCCCCTTCGATCCGCTTGTGGATACTGAAAGCTGATAGTATTCGCGGATTTCTTCAAATATCCTTCGGTTGCACCCCCTTCGATCCGCTTGTGGATACTGAAAGCAACTCCGCTTGGCGGAGTTGAACTTCACACGCCGCGGGTTGCACCCCCTTCGATCCGCTTGTGGATACTGAAAGCGTCTCCGCAGTTCAATTCCCGCATTGCAAAGAGCGGTTGCACCCCCTTCGATCCGCTTGTGGATACTGAAAGTAACCCAACGCCTGATGAAGCGTTGGGTCTGCCCAAGTTGCACCCCCTTCGATCCGCTTGTGGATACTGAAAGGATGTCTTGGTCAAACAAGACCTTGAGGCGCCCAATTGTTGCACCCCCTTCGATCCGCTTGTGGATACTGAAAGAGACAACTGGAAAGCGCCCAAAGTACCGTTCAGCCTCGTTGCACCCCCTTCGATCCGCTTGTGGATACTGAAAGCTCTTTCATCTGACGCTTATGATAGGATGAGATTGATGTTGCACCCCCTTCGATCCGCTTGTGGATACTGAAAGATGGAGTCCGGGGAACGCTTTGGGCAGACCCAACGCTGTTGCACCCCCTTCGATCCGCTTGTGGATACTGAAAGGATGCCCTTCTGCGCCGAATGCGGCGATTCAATGCCGTTGCACCCCCTTCGATCCGCTTGTGGATACTGAAAGTGTAACTCTTCCAGCGTTCGCACCGTACCATTCCAGGTTGCACCCCCTTCGATCCGCTTGTGGATACTGAAAGAAACTGTTACGCGGAGCGCATGGTGAAACGACTGGCAGTTGCACCCCCTTCGATCCGCTTGTGGATACTGAAAGCTCACGGCGGAACTCCTGGCGCAGGTGCAGGCGCAGGTTGCACCCCCTTCGATCCGCTTGTGGATACTGAAAGCGCCTTGCGGCGGGGCGGACAGGTTATGAAATGTGTCAGTTGCACCCCCTTCGATCCGCTTGTGGATACTGAAAGACGAAATCGACCCACATGTTTTGGGGCTTGTATTTAAAGTTGCACCCCCTTCGATCCGCTTGTGGATACTGAAAGAATATGATGCCGGGCTGGCGCTGGAAGCCAGTTTGTTGCACCCCCTTCGATCCGCTTGTGGATACTGAAAGTTTGCAAACCGTATTCTTCCCGGATCGGAAACGGTATCGTTGCACCCCCTTCGATCCGCTTGTGGATACTGAAAGCACGATTCGAAGAAAAAACGGATTTGAATATACTGCGTTGCACCCCCTTCGATCCGCTTGTGGATACTGAAAGGAGATTGATGAAGCATTGGGTCTGCCCAGAGCGTTCGTTGCACCCCCTTCGATCCGCTTGTGGATACTGAAAGAGCAATGGCATCCGGACGTGTGCAAAGAGCCAAATGGTTGCACCCCCTTCGATCCGCTTGTGGATACTGAAAGTCCTGAATCATTTGCTGCAATGCTGGACGCGCTGACCGGTTGCACCCCCTTCGATCCGCTTGTGGATACTGAAAGCAGAAGATGCCAGAACTCGTCTGGCGCAGGACTAGAGTTGCACCCCCTTCGATCCGCTTGTGGATACTGAAAGCGACTAGGATTTCAAGCGTTACGCTTTTCATTTCAACGTTGCACCCCCTTCGATCCGCTTGTGGATACTGAAAGCCATTACTTTGTAGAACTGTTCCCACCTGATTGATTACGTTGCACCCCCTTCGATCCGCTTGTGGATACTGAAAGGCCCACCGAATTTTCATAGATTATAGAAATACTCTAAGTTGCACCCCCTTCGATCCGCTTGTGGATACTGAAAGTCGTCAATGAAAATCGGCTTTTTCATGATTGGTCTCCGTTGCACCCCCTTCGATCCGCTTGTGGATACTGAAAGCCTCAATCAAGATTTTGATTGTGAAGTCACTCATTTTGTTGCACCCCCTTCGATCCGCTTGTGGATACTGAAAGTTTTTGTCTCCTTTCGTTTGTAACTGTTACTTCCGGGTTGCACCCCCTTCGATCCGCTTGTGGATACTGAAAGTTGTGAGCGGCTGAGCGTCAATGATAACGCCGGCGTTGTTGCACCCCCTTCGATCCGCTTGTGGATACTGAAAGATTGAGGATGTATCAGACTGTTTGGCAGGCAACATGGTTGCACCCCCTTCGATCCGCTTGTGGATACTGAAAGAACAAATTCCGGCGGCAGGTATGCGTACATACGCTGCTGTTGCACCCCCTTCGATCCGCTTGTGGATACTGAAAGCAACGGTCACTCAGTATGACGTACTGCGCCGATCCGGTTGCACCCCCTTCGATCCGCTTGTGGATACTGAAAGGATGAAACTGGTAATGGCCGGTTTGATGATGTCGTAGGTTGCACCCCCTTCGATCCGCTTGTGGATACTGAAAGTGTACTGAGTATCGTGGGTCGCGGAATGCAGTTGTTCAGTTGCACCCCCTTCGATCCGCTTGTGGATACTGAAAGTGCAATCTCAAGGATTGCAGAATAAGGATGACGAGGGTTGCACCCCCTTCGATCCGCTTGTGGATACTGAAAGGCGACACAACTTCGGGCAAATCGCCCTCGTAAGGGGGTTGCACCCCCTTCGATCCGCTTGTGGATACTGAAAGGGATATACTTACCGACATCCTCGACATTCGAGAAGTCCGTTGCACCCCCTTCGATCCGCTTGTGGATACTGAAAGACGTAAATGGTTGAAATTTTGTTCTGATAGGTTCTGGTTGCACCCCCTTCGATCCGCTTGTGGATACTGAAAGCTCCTCGAACCGCTACGTATGGTGACATCATGGTTTGGTTGCACCCCCTTCGATCCGCTTGTGGATACTGAAAGACACTGAGTAATACCATCCGCGCCTTACCGTTTGTGTTGCACCCCCTTCGATCCGCTTGTGGATACTGAAAGAAGTGCTTTGGCACATCCTGAGTGAGCGCAGTACGCGTTGCACCCCCTTCGATCCGCTTGTGGATACTGAAAGGCGGTGTATCGCCTGCCTGCAAGGTAAGCGTAACATGTTGCACCCCCTTCGATCCGCTTGTGGATACTGAAAGCGAAGACGGAAGTTATCTTGGGCATTCCTGCACGATGTTGCACCCCCTTCGATCCGCTTGTGGATACTGAAAGCGCTTTTCCGGGGGCAGGTCGGGCATTTCGATGACAGTTGCACCCCCTTCGATCCGCTTGTGGATACTGAAAGTCCACGTTAGCACCGATGGCTGGTACGGCATTCCGGCAGTTGCACCCCCTTCGATCCGCTTGTGGATACTGAAAGGACAAAGGACGTTCCCGCCAACCATCGGGGCCGGGTTGTTGCACCCCCTTCGATCCGCTTGTGGATACTGAAAGGCGCGATGCATTGGCACTGCGCTGGTTTAACGAAAAGGTTGCACCCCCTTCGATCCGCTTGTGGATACTGAAAGACCGGAAAAAATGTTGACACTCTTGCCGGAAGTCCTCGTTGCACCCCCTTCGATCCGCTTGTGGATACTGAAAGACGGCCATCATCCATGACGTGATGGTTTGCCCGACGTTGCACCCCCTTCGATCCGCTTGTGGATACTGAAAGTCGTCCCGCCAACCGAGGTAAAACACATAGGGGCGTGTTGCACCCCCTTCGATCCGCTTGTGGATACTGAAAGCTTATTAAAGAGGCTGAACGGCATTTCGGGCGCTTCGTTGCACCCCCTTCGATCCGCTTGTGGATACTGAAAGGTTTCGGCAAAGGAGGCGGCGGACGCCGCCTCGATGTTGCACCCCCTTCGATCCGCTTGTGGATACTGAAAGTGAAACTTTTGAAACCCCTGTCAGTTTCATTTCCCTGTTGCACCCCCTTCGATCCGCTTGTGGATACTGAAAGGACAGAAGTAACAATTACAAAAAAGAAAGGAGAAAGGGTTGCACCCCCTTCGATCCGCTTGTGGATACTGAAAGTATTTAATCTTGCGCCAGAATTTGCTTGGCGTCTTCTGTTGCACCCCCTTCGATCCGCTTGTGGATACTGAAAGCGTACCTTCCGGCTGCTGTGATATTTTGTGACCGGCGTTGCACCCCCTTCGATCCGCTTGTGGATACTGAAAGCAGCATTTCGGCAAAGGAGGCGGCGGACGCCGCCTCGGTTGCACCCCCTTCGATCCGCTTGTGGATACTGAAAGCAAAACGGAGGGTTATCCAATGCCCCTCCGTCAGCCAGGTTGCACCCCCTTCGATCCGCTTGTGGATACTGAAAGTGATGTAGTTTGGGTCCGGTTTGGCTTTGTAGGCGAGTTGCACCCCCTTCGATCCGCTTGTGGATACTGAAAGGCCTTACCAAGCCGTGCCATGCCGTGCCGCGCCCTGCGTTGCACCCCCTTCGATCCGCTTGTGGATACTGAAAGTCCCGGTCCACTGCTCGATTGTAACGAAATCACCGGGGGTTGCACCCCCTTCGATCCGCTTGTGGATACTGAAAGTACCTTTTAGCGGCTGTAATATTTTGTGACCGGCCGGTTGCACCCCCTTCGATCCGCTTGTGGATACTGAAAGAGTTCACGCTTGAGGATGCAAAAAAAGCCGGGTTGAGTTGCACCCCCTTCGATCCGCTTGTGGATACTGAAAGGAGAAAAATGGTATTTGCGCTTTTTCGAGTTTGGTGCGTTGCACCCCCTTCGATCCGCTTGTGGATACTGAAAGGCGGCATGGGAGAGCGTGCAAATGCTGGTTGCGATGTTGCACCCCCTTCGATCCGCTTGTGGATACTGAAAGGGCACATCGGCAATTTTGGCAAACTGTAATGCCCTTGTTGCACCCCCTTCGATCCGCTTGTGGATACTGAAAGTACAGGCGCTCTCTACAACGGGGACAATTTCATCGTCGTTGCACCCCCTTCGATCCGCTTGTGGATACTGAAAGTGACACTCGCACGGAGCAGCAGCCCCGCTCCGTGCGGTTGCACCCCCTTCGATCCGCTTGTGGATACTGAAAGCGGAGAACGCGGCGCGAAAGATTTTCTTTCGGAAATCAGTTGCACCCCCTTCGATCCGCTTGTGGATACTGAAAGGTAGGCTTGCTCATTGACCTCGGCGGTATGGAATTGGTTGCACCCCCTTCGATCCGCTTGTGGATACTGAAAGGTTCGTCGAGAAGGTTTGCGACAATCTCGGCTGGAAAGTTGCACCCCCTTCGATCCGCTTGTGGATACTGAAAGATTGCGAAGAGCGCCTTACAGGCGCTCTCGACGACAGTTGCACCCCCTTCGATCCGCTTGTGGATACTGAAAGAGCCTGAATAAGCACTCACTTCCTGCACGGGGCAACGTCGTTGCACCCCCTTCGATCCGCTTGTGGATACTGAAAGTGTACACGTCGAGCAGCCGACCCGTCTCGACAACCGGTTGCACCCCCTTCGATCCGCTTGTGGATACTGAAAGCGGTCAAAACATTATGTGCCCACAAACTGGGCACACTGTTGCACCCCCTTCGATCCGCTTGTGGATACTGAAAGCGGCGGTATGGAATTGCGTTGTATCAATCGCAATCCGTTGCACCCCCTTCGATCCGCTTGTGGATACTGAAAGAAATCCGAAAAGTCTCAGCCGGTAATCAAGGCGAAAGTTGCACCCCCTTCGATCCGCTTGTGGATACTGAAAGCTGGGAAACGCCCAAAGTACTTTTCAGCCTCTAAAATAGTTGCACCCCCTTCGATCCGCTTGTGGATACTGAAAGTCTAATTCCCCCTCGCCGATAGTGAAACGAGCCGAGGTTGCACCCCCTTCGATCCGCTTGTGGATACTGAAAGATGATTCCCTCGAAAACATCGGCAGGTGGGTGAAAGTGGTTGCACCCCCTTCGATCCGCTTGTGGATACTGAAAGAGATGTAACACTTGAACCTGACGAAACGCCAGAACAGTTGCACCCCCTTCGATCCGCTTGTGGATACTGAAAGGCGTCTCGCGAATGACGTTGATGTCCTTTTGGCCGCGGTTGCACCCCCTTCGATCCGCTTGTGGATACTGAAAGACGGAAATCAAACGTCGGCTGGGCCTGGGCGCTCGCCGTTGCACCCCCTTCGATCCGCTTGTGGATACTGAAAGAATTTGATGAACTCAAGAATGACGGCTTTTTTGAAAGTTGCACCCCCTTCGATCCGCTTGTGGATACTGAAAGAGACTACTGGGAAGCGCCCAAAATACCGTTCAGCCTGTTGCACCCCCTTCGATCCGCTTGTGGATACTGAAAGTTAAAATAAATAGGAGTAAAAAATCATGAAAATTACATTGTTGCACCCCCTTCGATCCGCTTGTGGATACTGAAAGCAAACCGAAGAACTGCCCAGTTTCCGTCTGTCAGCCAGTTGCACCCCCTTCGATCCGCTTGTGGATACTGAAAGTTGGGGGCGGTACGACTACACCCCCTACGCCTCTTGGGTTGCACCCCCTTCGATCCGCTTGTGGATACTGAAAGATCCTATGCAAGGTGAACCCTTGGGGGCGGTACGACGTTGCACCCCCTTCGATCCGCTTGTGGATACTGAAAGTCACAATTTTAGTGCTGCAATCTCTAAGATTGCAGAACGTTGCACCCCCTTCGATCCGCTTGTGGATACTGAAAGTATTTGGCGTCCCACCTTGAGGGCGCTCTTTGAGTTCGTTGCACCCCCTTCGATCCGCTTGTGGATACTGAAAGTACAAGGCGGGTATTAATTCAAAGGGATATTCTGATAGTTGCACCCCCTTCGATCCGCTTGTGGATACTGAAAGGCGTCATGCTGCCTCCAGCAAATTGAAGCGAACACGGTTGCACCCCCTTCGATCCGCTTGTGGATACTGAAAGTTTTAGAAGAAATTCACTCTCATGAAACTTTGGAAGTCGTTGCACCCCCTTCGATCCGCTTGTGGATACTGAAAGTATCTCCGGTGGCTGTAATATTTTGTGACCGGCTGGGTTGCACCCCCTTCGATCCGCTTGTGGATACTGAAAGCGGCTGGAAAGCCGAGGTTGTACAACACAATATCATAGTTGCACCCCCTTCGATCCGCTTGTGGATACTGAAAGTGCGGCTTTCATGAAGCCGCTAAGATTTTCAATGCGCGTTGCACCCCCTTCGATCCGCTTGTGGATACTGAAAGTTGGATTGGTCATGCAATAGAAGGTCATATCGAAGTTGCACCCCCTTCGATCCGCTTGTGGATACTGAAAGTCATGAACATGCGTTCGATAACGAACGCATGTTCATTGTTGCACCCCCTTCGATCCGCTTGTGGATACTGAAAGAAATAGGAGTGTAAAGTCATGAAAGTGCAATTCGAGAGTTGCACCCCCTTCGATCCGCTTGTGGATACTGAAAGTCTTCATTGACATTTACAAGAAAACCAAAAAAGTTGGTTGCACCCCCTTCGATCCGCTTGTGGATACTGAAAGGTGCCGCGATGACGACATCAGTGCTGTCTAAGAGTGAGTTGCACCCCCTTCGATCCGCTTGTGGATACTGAAAGCACGGGGCAAGGATGTTGCCCCGTGCGGGGGGGGGTTGCACCCCCTTCGATCCGCTTGTGGATACTGAAAGCTAATTCGCTCTTGGTGACCCCAACCACAATTTTGGTTGCACCCCCTACGATCCGCTTGTGGATACTGAAAGGCTCATGATACTCACTTTTTATCATGACCAGCCAGTGTTGCACCCCCTTCGATCCGCTTGTGGATACTGAAAGAAAGTACTCCTTTGACCCCGTCCACAGTAACAAAATGTTGCACCCCCTTCGATCCGCTTGTGGATACTGAAAGGAGCGCATCGAAAATCTTAGCGGCTTCATGAAAGCCGGTTGCACCCCCTTCGATCCGCTTGTGGATACTGAAAGAAAATTTGAACCCTTTAATATATAAAATATTTGAAAGGTTGCACCCCCTTCGATCCGCTTGTGGATACTGAAAGTAGGACAGAGCCTGATGAAATATAGGCTCTGCCCAAAGTTGCACCCCCTTCGATCCGCTTGTGGATACTGAAAG
>Ga0308389_1001704_pt1 | contig 14618 bp, 9 predicted proteins | sample Hotspr2Sample148_FD_202362 | JGI IMG/M metagenome (GOLD analysis project Ga0308389, IMG submission 202362) | Hot spring phototrophic mat microbial communities from Mushroom Spring, Yellowstone National Park, Wyoming, United States - 20040719_148 ... | reverse complement strand
TGCGTCCGCAGCAACTGGCGATGGCCCAGGCGGTGGATGCCGCGATCCGCGAGGGGCGCAAGTTGCTCGTGGAAGCCGGCACCGGAGTAGGCAAATCGTTGGCTTACCTTCTGCCGGCACTGCTCGCTTGGCAACGACAACCTGAGAAACTACGCATCGTCATCTCCACCCACACGATCAGCCTTCAGGAACAATTGATCCATCGGGATATTCCGTTGTTACGGGACATCTGGCCTGGGCCGCGGAAGTTCCAGGCGGTGCTGGTCAAGGGGCGGAGCAACTACTTGAGCCGCCGACGGCTCCAGTTGGCTCTGCATCGTGGCCGGTGGCTGCTGGAACAGGACGAACACGCCGACCAGCTTCAGCGACTGGCTCGTTGGAGCCGCCAGAGTGAGGATGGCAGCCGCAGTGATCTGCCGTTCGTTCCCCAGGAAAGCATCTGGGAGTTAGTGCAAAGCGACATGATGAATTGCCGAGCCGGTGACTGCCCGCATTACCAGGATTGCTTCTTTTTCCGGGCACGTCGCACAGCGGCCCAGGCGGATCTGCTCATAGTCAACCATGCCCTCTTTTTCACCGATCTCGCTCTGCGAGAAAGTGACCGCAAAGTCCTCCCTTCTTACCAGGTGGTTATCTTCGATGAAGCACACATGGTGGAAGATGTCGCGGCGGAACACTTCGGCCTGTCCCTAAGCAATGTTGGACTGCAACATCAATTGCGACAACTGTTCCACCCCCGTGGTCATAAGGGACTGCTGGTGCAGTGGGGCGACGATCTGACTCGCCAGCAGGTGAATATCGTCCGGCAGACAGCAGAACAGTTCTTTGAACAGGTACAACGCTGGACGTATCGACAAGCTCAGAACCAAGGTCCGGCCCGCGGCCAGGAGAAAGAAGGGGTTCCGGAAAGTCTGGCCCTGCGGCTACGTTCCTCGCCACCCTGGGAAAACCCGCTCTCGGAGGAAGTTCGTAAGCTGGCCAGCCACCTGGAACACCTGGCCGAGCTGCGTGACGATGAGGACGAAATCCACGAATTGACCAGTCGGGCCGATCGCCTCAAGCAATTCGCCTTGGGTCTGGAGCAATGGCTCCAGCAGGAATTGCCCGGGCAGGTGTACTGGGTGGAAGTCCGACCGGGTGGGCACAGCCGGGTGATCCTAGGCACTGCCCTGATCGACGTGGGGTCGGCCCTGCGGGAATACCTGTATCCACACGTTTCCTCGGTCATTTTTACCAGCGCCACGCTAGCTGTGGGGCACGGTGCTGCGGGCCTGCGTCTGATGCAACGCCGCCTCGGCCTGGAGGAAGACCCCGACGTCGATTTGCTCCAACTGGGCAGCCCCTTCGATTACTCCCGGCAATGCGAACTCTACCTGTACGATGACCTGCCGGATCCGGCTGAGGCTCCCCAGGAGTATGAACAGGCTGTCATCCGACGCTTGCCCGAACTGGTGGCTGCCACTGCTGGACACGCCTTTGTGCTCTTCACCAGTTATGCGTTCCTCAAGAAGGTGGCTGACTCTCTGCGACCGCTCTGGCAGAGCGAAGGTTATACCATGCTGGTCCAAGGCGAGTTGCCCCCGCAGCAGCTGGTACGCCAGTTTCGCAACACGCCCCGCTCCGTTCTCCTGGGTGTGGATACCTTCTGGCAGGGGATCGACATTCCTGGGGATGCTTTGAGGAATGTCATCATTACCCGCCTTCCCTTTGCTGTGCCGGACCGTCCCCTGATCGAAGCCCGCTTGGAATCGATTCAGGCCTCGGGAGGCAACCCGTTTCTGGACTATCAGCTCCCGCAGGCGATTCTCAAGCTCAAGCAGGGTTTCGGCCGCTTGATTCGCACCGGTCAGGACCGGGGTCGGGTAGTCATTCTGGACCCCCGTATTCTGACCAAGCGTTACGGACGGCAGTTTCTGGAGGCCTTGCCCCCGGCTCGTCGGTTCCGCAATGGCCAGCCGTGGGAACCGTGGGAATGAAGCGATCCCTAGTCCTCCACCACCTCTCCGGTCCGGGCCGGCACCGGTTCCCGGAGTGTAGATTCCCCGCGGAATCCTTGCATCCGCGTCGGAGGGCGGAAAGGAACAACCGCTCCAGGAGCAACCCAAACTCCCGGACTTTACTGGAGGTGATGATCAGGGGTCCTTTCCCATGGGGGCATCCGAGCGACGCAGCTCCGATGAACAATCTCCGTGGACGCTACTGCGGAAACTAGGGGGCCTTTCCCATCGGGACTTCTGAGAGACGCAGCTCCGGTTTACGGATATATTTGATCGCCTGGGCCACTGCGAGGCGGAGTTGCTCTTCCGGTAAACTGGCGATGAGTTGTTCGCGTGTTTGTTTGGGTCCCAGACTCATAAGTGCTCTTTTGAAGTCGTCCTCTTGCATCCGTTTGTCGCGGAGTTTCTCCATGGTTTTTTCCAGTTTCTCCAGGACAGGAAGAGCTCCTTGCGCCTCTTTGCCCATAGCAACCAGGCAGCCGAGAACCATGTTGAACTCCAGGGGGTTGATGGTATTGATGTCGGTAAGCGAATCGGGAGGGAGGAGCTGGACGACAGCATCGAGGCGCTTGCCTCCCGCGGCCTGTTCCGCAAAGAGGCTCAAGGCTTGCAAGGCTTGCAGACGCGGTCCCAATTCGGGCGAGGACAGATGTTTGGCAATGGCGTTGAGATGGGTATCGCCGATCTCCTTCGGGTCGAACCGCATCAGGACGACACGAACCCAGATTTCGATTTGCGGATCGATTTCGCCGGCTTTGCCCTTAGGACTTTGAAGACGTTCACGCATCCGGTCGGCGACGTAAGCAGCCTGCTTCCAGTCGATGGGAGGAGGGGCTTGAGGTTTGCTCCGCGGACCGGTCCAGGGAGGTCCCAGCAGAACGAGAGATTGCAGGGCTTCCATACGCACCGCAGCGGCGATGTCGGAAGCCAATGTGCCGGCCAGGCGGTTGAGGGCGCGGACGTTCGGCCCGTAAGTCTCATTGCCGCCGACACGTCCCAGAGCATTGGCTACCGCCTGACGAATGGCATAGGAAGGATCGTTGCAAACCACACCGGTCAGAACAGCTACCGCGCCTTCGGCCTTTGGTCCTAGCGCAGCCAGAGTTTGCACCGCAGCCAGCCGGGTTTGCGAACCCGGTACCCCTTGATCCACCGCGTTGGCCAGAATCGTGATGGCATCTTTGAGGTCACGTTCATCCAGACCCAGCATCACGGCCGCCCGGTAGGCCGCCATACGGACAGACGGGTCTTTCTCGTTGCGCATCCGCTCGACGATCTTGCGTGAGCAGATTTTGATGGCATCAGGACCAAAGGAGGGCAGCGTGTTCAAGGCCATCTCACGCTTACCCGGATCGGGATCATCGACTTCTTTGAGCCACTCCTGCACCCCTTTGCCGGCAATGTTGGTCGGCCATTTGAACTCTGGCGTTGATGATGGATTATCGGAGCGTTCCTGAGCGGCTACCAGAGCTACTACTCCCACAATCCATCCCCAAGCTAGAACTGAACGATGCCAGAACATCAGCCTACCCTCCCATCGGTGCCGGTGTCTCCCGAATTGGTTCCTGCTATCACTTCCAGCATAGACAGACTCATCCCTCTAACGCAACACGAAGCGAACATCCCTTGTTGGCAGTTCCGGCTCTCTTAGTCCCGCCTCTCTGAGTCCCGCCACTGTAGGGGTGAGACCATTTTTTCCTGCAAACCTGCTTGATCCCTGCAAACCTGCGGCCGGCTTCTGCCCGGTTAGGAACCCTTCCCGGTCTTCTTGCCGGATCCTTTCTTCGTGATCCTCATGATCCTGGGTCTGGCACCGGGAAAACCGCGTCGATCGACACCGTTTTCTGCGCATGAGCGGACCAGACCTCCTTCTGATCCCGAAGTGCTCAATCCTATGAAGGAATGAGTGCAGTTGGGAGAAATTGCGCCGAAGGAATAAGATAAAAGAACCCTCCAGGTTGTTTGTCATCAGTTGGGACGGGGCGAGCGTCCGATATGTGGATTTAGCGGAGGGAGTAGCGACCTCTACGAGCTACCCGCAAGTTTTGCAGGCGGGGAGGCACCAAGGCATGAGTCTGGAATTTTCTTGTCCGCATTGCAGTGCCACCTTGGAAGTGGATGAGTCGATGGTCGGAACTGTAATCCGCTGTGGCGGCTGCAGCACACTGTTGCGTGTACCATCGACACCGTATGGAATAGCCGAGCGTGTGCGCGAGGACTCAGAACAGCTTTCTCCCTCCTCCGGATCATCAGAGGGCAGCAGTTCCCCGGCGGAATCGACGCCGATTGCTCCAGCAGCAGGTGTCCCCCCTCGGCAGCAACGACCCAGGTCCCCCAACGTTCCGTGGCCACCCCCACCGGTGGCCAGTCCGGGACGCGGTGTGGTGTTCTGGATCCTTATGGTCATCGGCGGTCTGATCGTCGGCAGTTGTTTGTGCTGCATCGGCATTTTTATTGTTCTGCCTGAACCGGAATGGCAAACCCATACCAGCCGCGACGGGTGGTTTCAGGTGGACTTCCCTGCCCCGCCTCGACCCCAACTGGGGCGTCCATCCTTCCTGCCACCGGATGCCGATCCGACAGTCGAAGGTGCCAACTTGGACAAATATGGAGAAGAATACCGGGTCATTTCCTGGCAGGTTCAACCGCTGCAACGCTTAGTCCGTACCGATGAAGCACTTATGCAACGGGCTTTGGAAGAGTTGCAGAAGCAGTTGCGCAACCATCAGATCATCCAGGGGCCGCGGCCTGTCCCTGGGCAGCCCCACCTGACTTATGAACTCCAGTGGCTGGACAAAGGGAACCACCTCCACATCGCCCGGCTCGTCCTCGCGGGAGAACGCTTCTACCTGCTGTATGTCCGAGGACGAAACTTCTGGATGGAACCGGATTCGGAACGGGTGGAACGTTTCTTTCAATCATTCCGCGTGCTACGACTCCGTGCACGGGACCCCATGCCCCAGAACATGCCGGGGCCTCCGGTCCCAATGCAGAAAGACAACAACAGGAAAAAGTAATCCTTCAAGCCACCCTCACCCCTGTGAAAGGATCATCCGGCTCTACCCGCAAGAATCATTCGATACTATAAGCACCTTGCGGCACCCTTGAAGGGTGTGCAAATTTCCTTGCTTGCAAGGTGTGCAGATGTGCTGCGTTGTCTGTGCAGAGGCACGCTTTTCTACGTCTTATCGCTTGGACATCCCGGGGGTGACCACACTATCGATGGTATAGGTTGTCGGAAAGCCAAGAAGGAGAAGAATATCCGACCGTGGTACGGGTTATACGGTGATCGGCGGTTGGAAGTAGCGTACGATCGAGCAATTGCGTCCCTTCTGTTTGGCTTCGCGCAAGGCGGCTGCGGCCAGCTCCTGAAGTTCGTTGTACGTGACAGGAGTTTCGGCATCGGCTACTGCAGCGCCTACACTGATCGTGATCCGGATCGGCTTGCCGTTGTAGTGGGTCTCACTACTGGCGACACTGGTGCGTAAACGCTCTGCCAGGACCTCCGCCCCAAACAAATCGGTTCCGGGAGCAACGACCAGGAATTCTTCCCCTCCCAGTCGTGCGATGGAATCGGAACCGCGGATCGACTGCTGCATGACACCGCTGAGCCAGACCAGAACATGGTCCCCGCCCGGGTGCAAATAATCGCTGTTGATCTGCTTGAAGTGATCGATATCGACCAGGAGCAGGGCAAGGGGCTGGGGTTGGCGCTGGCGGCGATACAATTCGTTGCGGATGATCATATCCAGGCCACGCCGGTTGGGCAGGCCTGTGAGCGGATCGGTGATGGCTACTTTTTCCAGGAAGTGATTCTTCCTTTTCAACTCTTCCAGCACCGCCTGGAGTTGCTGGGTCCGTTCCTCGACGCGTCGCTCCAGTTCCTGATTGAGCTGGCGGAGTTGGTCGAGGAGTTGTTCGTGGCTGCGCTCCATCATCAAGTTGCGGGCTACGGCTCGCAGAGCTTGGAGCAGGTCATCCCGTCGCCACGGCTTAAGGATCAGACGGTGAACCTGGGCCTGATTGATCGCATCAATAGCATCTTCCAGCCGGGCTGTTCCGGTAATCAACAGCCGGCTGGTGCGGGGGGCACTGCGACGCACCCACTCCAGCAGCGACAAGCCGGTCTCGCCCGGCAGTTGCAGGTCAGCCAGCACCATATCCACGGTGCGAGTGGCGAGCACCTCACGGGCCTGATCCGACGTCTCAGCCGTCAAAACTTCAAACTCCCCCTGCAATTGGACTCGCAATAGCTCCAAGACATGGGGGTCGTCATCAACTACCAGCACCACGCTTTTATAGCGTGTGACGTTCATGATCACTCCGCGTTGACGACTCCGTCGTCGTATCCACACCATGCCGGCGGCTCCTTCCGCGGCAAACTGGGGCTATCGAGATTTCCGCACCTGCTGCGGCCTGCACCCGAGTCGTTTCCAACTCGTCCTCAGCACCCTTTCCTGTCCCAGGGCGTTCCTTCGTCCTCCTAGTCCTCCGCCTGACAGACCTCTCTTTTCCCTCACGCGTTTCCAGAAACTCCCTTTCCTCGACCCCTCGGGGGGTTCCATCAACCTCGCGTCACCGACCTTGTTGACCTGGGTCTAGTTCGCTCCGCCACTTCCCATTTCATTTACCCTTGTGCTCATGAACTGTTGACCATGGGTCTAGTTCGCTCCGCCAATTCCCGTTACCATTGTGCCTCAGAGCTTGGTCTGGGGTAAACCCAATCCCCACAGCATGTTACTGTTTCTCCAGCCTGGTCGGAGCTGTTTCCCTTGCCTGACTATAGAGCTTCCCCCAGCACTACCGAAGGGAATATCCCACCTTTGGTTCCGCCAGGGGATACGAAACGTCCACCGTCCTTTCGTTCCGCTCAGTAATACGAAACGCCCACCGTCTCCACTTTACATCACTTTTTGCCTCCCTGCCGGGACAACATCACCGAATTTTCACCCTTTTCCTACCAGTTGCTATGATACTCAGCTCTTCCCACATTATCATCGGGTCCACATATTCAGCTCAACCAATACAAGCGGCTAGTCCGTTGCAGTGGAATTTCAACCTGTAGAGAGGCAAGGTTAAACATAGGTGAAAAAATAGTCCCCCACATGACGGAGATGGCCGGTAAAAAATCTGAACAAATACCACGCCCCATCAGCTCGAGCGATTCATCAGCTCGAGGATCAAAATCAGGTTAGAGATCGGATTGAGAAGCCGATGGGGTAGCGGAGTTTGGTAATACGTTATCATACAAAATTGCCGGAGGAAACCGGGATTGGGGAAGCAAGCGGCAATTGCGCCGTAGGTATTTTCGTTGCAGGGAGTTTGGAAAAAAAGTAAAAATTGTGTGATAGGTGCTTGATAATGGGTCAGGCATCGGTTACAATCGGATGCACTACGGGGTGCCATCCCGCTTAGCGAGCGAGCGTTCGAGTAATACGCCCGACTCAACGGAGAAGATCGCTCGACGGACCCCGCCGAACGCCTGAAAGGCACGTACCCCCCTCTCGGTCAAGCGGTGGCTGCAGGAGGGAGAATATAGCTCGGGTGTTCCGACGTCAGGCCCGCCGAAGGTCAGACTCTTCAAGGAGTCGGGTCTTTTTTTGCCTCAAACCAAACGGGCCAACGGTGTATTTTCCGGGACGCTCAAGAGGTTCCGGAAGACGAACCAGCCCGGTGAAAATGAAATCTCCGTAAGGAACCGGGAATCAAGCGGTATCCAACCATGTGGTTGGGGAAATCCCGTAGTCACCGAATGGTGTAGATGTTTAACGATCGTTTGGGAACCGATTCAAGAGGAATTTAGGGTTCAGGGAACAAGGGAACAATTACCATGAAAACCTCTCGGAGTAAGCGGGCAAGCCAGACAGCTGTCATGAAGAAAGAAGCGAAAGAGAAGCTGCAAACGCCTCTCTCTTCAGAATTGTCCACTCCGGATGGAGAAGGAGAGCAGGTCTGGGCGACGCACGCCCAGAGCCGCACAGGCAAGATGAAAACCTCCCGGAGCAAACGGACCAGCCAGACCGCTGTGGTGAAAAAAGAAGCGGAAGAGAGACCCTATTCCTCAGAAATCCTCACCCTCCTGGAGGAGCAGGAATTGGAAATGCACACCCAAAGCGGCAAAAGCAGGATAAAAATCTCGCGGCATAGACGGACCAGCCAGATTGCTGTGTTGAAAGAAGCGGAAGAGATCACGCAGACCACCTTCTCCTCCGACCTGCTCACTCCCGAAGAAGAGCGGGATTTATTGACGAATTTCTGGGAATGCAAAAGTGACCTGGTGCGGGTCCTGAAGCGGTATGTGGACAAGGCTTCCTGGCCGGCGATGGAACCGTGGCCGATGGCCCAATTCATCCGCGAACATTGCACCCCTGAGTTGCGTCAAGAGGTGGCGATCCGACGACTGTATGAACGGTATGTCCATTACAAGCACCGTCTGGCCAGCGCCAATATTCGTCTGGCGGCGCATGTCGCCAAGCGGTTCCGCCATCATAGTCTGGCCTATTCCGATTTGCTTCAGGAAGCCGTCTGTGGCTTGATGCAGGCCATCGACCGCTTCGATGTATCGCACGGGACCCGTCTGGCCACTTACGCCACCTGGTGGATCCGCCAGACGTTGCAAATCGCGGTAGCCCGCCAGTCCCACCTGGTAAGCCTCAGCCCCCACCACCTGCAAGAACTGGGACAGTTGCAGCAGGAAAGCGAAGCGTTGGCACACGGCGGTAAGCACCTCCCCAGTCCTCAGGAACTGGCCAGCCGGACAGGCAGTTCCCTTGAACACCTGACCCACCTGCAGACGGCTACCCGCACACCGGTTAGCCTCAATGCTGTGCTCGACGATGACAGCGACTTCAAACTGACCGAAGCCATGCCTGATACCAGCGCCCAGACAGCCCAGGAAAACAACGAACGTCAGGAAGCCTTGAACTATCTGATGGAAAGCCTGCGGCCCCGCGAACGCAAGGTCCTGGATCTGCGCTTCGGTTTGACCGGCAACGGCACCCACAGCCTGCGGCAGATCGGCCACATGCTCCGCATTTCCAAGGAGCGGGTCCGACAAATCCAGAACCGTGCCCTGGAAAAGTTGCGGGCCAACGCAGAACGTGTCGGGTGGGAGCCTAACCTGCTCCTCGAATAGGGGCAACATCAAAGCTGTTTCGTCAGCCTGAGTGCGTTCCCGAAGAGGTTTGTCCGGACGACAAGCCGGATGTCTTCCCAAGCGAGGTTTTCCTCTTTTTCACCCCAAAACCCAACCGAACATCTTCGCTCCAGATTCCCAAGGGCGGTGTACCTCCCTCAAGGCCGCCGTCCTGTGCTCTTTTATTTCCACAATATTTTTTATGCATGGTATTACCCGCTGCTATCGCTATGCGGATGTTCCAGCAACGGGATGCTAGTAAGCGTCCATGTATGCACCCAGGGTAGGTATCTGAGCAAGTAGCATCGTCTGGGCAAGCGCGGCCTGTCTCGGACACGCAACGATAGGAACCGAACACCCAAGGCTGCGTGTGGGGGACAGAGGAAGAGAATCGGGCGGTGCACATGCCGTGGTAGGTGCAAACAACGTGATGGGGGGATAGAATCAGACTGAGGATGAATCCGAAGCGGATCCCGCTGTTTGCGGATCTTTGCGGCAGGAGCGATTGGGTCCATGTTTGTCGATCGACTGGAGTTGTATGTGAAGGGTGGGGATGGAGGACGGGGAGCGGTTTCGTTCCGACGGGAGAAATACGTTCCGCGGGGAGGGCCGGATGGCGGTGATGGTGGCCATGGTGGCTCTATCATCGTGCGGGCGGATGCGAATGCCAATACTTTAGCGGACCTGGCAACGCGCAAGCACTGGCGGGCCGGCAACGGCCAGGCAGGCGGGGGAAACAACCGTCATGGTCGAAGCGCTGAGGATATTGTGCTATTAGTCCCACCGGGGACAGTGGTGCGGGATCGAGAGCGAGGCCATATCCTCAAGGACCTGATCCATGTCGGTGATGAGGTGGTAGTGGCTCGGGGGGGACGGGGTGGACGGGGCAACGCCCACTTCAAAAGTCCCACCAATCGCACTCCTCGGCAGTACGAACCTGGTGAAGCAGGTGAGGAACGATGGATCGTTTTGGAGCTGAAATTGATCGCCGATGCCGGTTTGATCGGTCTGCCCAATGCCGGCAAATCGACCCTGTTGTCACGGTTGAGTCGGGCCAACCCAGCCATTGCTCCTTATCCGTTCACCACACGTCATCCCCACTTGGGCGTGGTCCACTGGTCTGGGAGCAGCTTTGTACTGGCGGATTTGCCCGGACTCATCGAAGGGGCTGCCCGAGGAGCCGGTCTGGGGCATGAGTTTCTCCGGCATGTCGAGCGGACCCGGCTTTTGATCCATCTGGTGGAACCGTTTCCCCCGGATGGTTCGGAACCCCTCCGGAATTATCAGATCATCCGAAAGGAATTGCGGGAATATGCGTCATCTTTGGAGAACAAACCCGAGATTGTTTGCGTCAGCAAGGGAGAGTTGCCGCAGGCCGATCAGGTTCGCCAGCGGTTACAAGAGGCCCTGGGTAAGGAGGTAATCCTGATCTCTGCCGTGACGGGATCGGGCTTATCCCAACTGGTGGGGCGTGCGGTGGAGATGCTGGCCCAGCTCCAGCAAACGGAACGGTGCGAACAGGTACCCATGTCCTTCGCCTCAACCGCGGCAGTGCGGACGGAGGACTTCCAGATTGCTGAGGTACCGGGCATCACTTCATCGGCGGTGCCGATGGGCTCGAAGGGTCGCCGCTCGGAGGCCATAGGTCTGTCCGCACAGGAGCCAACATGACACCGGATGTAGTTGCCGACGTCGGCAATTCGCGTTTGAAATGGGGGCGGTGTCAACCGGGTCGCATCACCGAGATGGTTTCACTCCCGCTCGACGATCCCCAAAGCTGGCAGGAACAACGACGACGCTGGCGGTTACCCCAACCCTGTCACTGGGCGATCGCTTCCGTCAATCCTCCCGCAGCGGAACGCTTCCGCCATTGGCTCAACAGCATGGGCGAGACGGCCTATCTGTTCCAGGACCCTACTTTGCTACCCCTCCATCTGGCCGTCGAGCAACCTCGCGAAGTCGGATGGGACCGTTTGCTCAACGCTGTGGCGGCCCATTGTCTGGCCGCTCCCGATCCTGCTGTAATCATAGCATTAGGCACAGCGATGACAGTGGACCTGGTGGACGGCCAAGGGGTCTTTCGAGGGGGGGCGATTCTGCCCGGTCCCCGTCTGCTGGCGGACGCCTTACATCGCCATACAGCCTTGCTGCCTTATCTGGATGTTTCCGCCTTACCCCCGGTAGCTGCACCGGGTGCCAACACCGCCGAGGCTATTCTCGCCGGCATCCGGGCCGCTCTGGTCGGCGGAGCGCTGCTGCTGCTCCATCACTATGCGGACAGCTACCCGAATCCTTGGGTCTTCCTCACCGGCGGGGCGCTGGGAGACCTGGCCCAATGGAACTTCGGCGAACGCTTCCGGGGAACTCGCCACATTCCCACCCTGACGTTAGAAGGATTACGCATTGCCGCGGAAAGCCTTCCCGACTTGGCCGCGAAATCTGACCCGCCTCCTCCGGCCACTACCGAAGGGATAATCTGACTGCCAAAAAACAGGTTTTTCCTGACCCCACTTGCGGCGGTTCTTTCGGGAATGCGAAGGCTAAGGGACGGGAATGTGAAGATTAAGGGTGGCACCTAGGATTTTTCCACAAGGGCTCTTCCACGGGCCGACGCCTGGCGAATTCGCGGACACTCCGACATAAGTCCCCTAATCTGACCCCCTCCTGCCTGACCCACCATGACTACCACCCTATCTGACCCACCATGACTACCACCACCGCCTGTGCCCCCACGGTGCCTATGCCTCCTACTATAATGGCACTACAATAGCACCACTGCGATGGTTCGCGTGGAATCTGAAGCGACGACGGTTTGCGTGCTGACTCCCCTTGCTCCCGCCGCGGTGGCCACCATTGCCCTGCGGGGACCCCAGGCGTGGGCTTTCACCCGCCGTTTCTTCCGCCCTGCCGGTGCCATCTCATTACCGGCATCCCCGCCTTTGTATCGCTGCTACTTCGGATACTGGGGATTGTCCCTGACGGACGAGGTCATTGTGGGGGTGACGGCTCCGGATACCGTCGAAATCCATTGTCATGGCGGAGTGCGTTTGGTCCGTTGTTTAGTGGAGGAGTTGCAGGCGGCCGGAGCGGTCGAAGTGCCCGCCTGGCAGGAGCACCCTCTGCTGCATCTGATTGCTCAAGCTCCGACCCGCCGTATTGCCGCTTTGCTCCTGGATCAATGGCACGGAGCCCTCGCCCAGGCGATCCGAAAGGTCATTGAACACCACGACTGGGACATTCTGGCTACCCTGGTCCGTTACGCACCCTTGGCCAATCATCTGATCACCCCCTGGCGGGTCGCTATCGTTGGTCCCCCCAATGTCGGCAAATCCTCCCTGCTCAACGCTCTGGTCGGTTTCCCTCGGGCCATTGTCTCGCCGATTGCCGGTACAACTCGCGATGCCGTCAGCTGTACCGTAGCGTTCGACGGTTGGCCCGTGCAACTGATCGACACCGCAGGCCTACATGACACGTCCGATGCGCTCGAAGCCGCCGGTATAGCCTGTGCCCGTTCCTGGATCGAGCGGGCGGACCTGGTGCTCTGGGTTGCCGATGCCGTGTCGGGGGAAGGTCTGGATGCCGATGTGCCACCGCAGGCTCTACTGGTCGCCAACAAGTGCGATCTTCTAGAGCCGGACGTGGTTTTGCCGGCGCACGCCTGGCGCACTTCCGCACGCACCGGCGCAGGATTGGACAGCCTTTGTGCGGCCATTGTGAATCGTTTACTTCCCGATCCGCCTCCTGCAGGAGCACCCGTCCCCTTCACTCCTAATTTAGCAGAAGCGGTCCAGCACGCCTGGCATCACTGGCAACACGGTGACAAAGCCGCTGCCTGGGAATGTCTTCGTCAGGTTCTACCCGCCGCTGAGCCGACTCCTGCCGCGGGCTTCCTCCCCACCCTCCCCACGACTCCCCGAAGAGAATCACCGCAAAATTCCCGCTTGAAAACCCCGGTGGATTCCCACCTTTGTGTCTGTTCCCCTTCACCGTCCCATGCATCGGTTCAATGCTTCTCGGTGGGTGCCGCCCCGGAGCGGACTGCAAACCCGCCTCCTCCAGATACCGTTGCAGTCCAGGGTACCGACGAGGTCGATGGTTCATACCGCAGGAGTTGACGATGCACTTAGGCAAAGTCCGTAAGTCCACGGGTGATGTGGTTGTGCTGATCGATGCGGACCGTCAGGTCTATGTCATCGACATGGCTCGCGTTCCCGAAGTAGCCTCCTTGAGCGATTTGTTGGCGCAACCGGACCCCATCGCCACGGCCCGCGAGTTGATCGATCAGCGGTATGCTCCCGAACCGTTGGGGGGACAGACCTTCCTCGCTCCGGTGGATCAGCAGGAAATCTGGGCCGCCGGCGTTACCTATCAACGCAGCAAAGTGGCACGCGAGGAAGAATCCCGTGGGGCGGCGGCGTTTTACGATCGGGTCTATTCCGCCCCCCGTCCGGAGTTGTTCTTCAAAGCCACTCCTGCACGGGTCGTTGGCCCAAGGCAACCGGTTCGCATCCGTTCGGACAGCCGTTGGAGTGTCCCGGAACCAGAACTGGCTCTGGTCCTCGGGGCGGATCAGCGACTCCTCGGTTACACCATCGGCAATGACATGTCGGCTCGGGACATCGAAGGGGAAAATCCCCTGTATCTGCCCCAGGCGAAAATCTATCGGCAATCCTGTGCCGTCGGCCCCTGGATTACTCCCGTGGCTCATTTTCCCCCGGCGGAGCAGGTGGACATCCGCATGACCATCACGCGTCAAGGCCGCATTGCCTTCGAGGGGGTCACCTCCCTGACCCGCATGGCCCGCACGCCCGAAGAATTGATCCACTGGTTGTTTCAGGACAACGATTTCCCCCACGGAGCTATCTTGTTGACCGGCACCGGCATTGTCCCACCCGACGACTTCACCTTGTGCAGCGGCGATCTGATCAGCATCACGATTACGGGCATCGGGACCCTGGATAATCCCGTCGCCTGATCCAGTCCTGGCCCTTAGTCGGGAAAAGATAGGGAGTACCATGTGGGAAGTTACCGGTCGGTACGGTCCTGGGTCCCTGCTGTTTGCGGCCGATCTGTGCCATGGAGTAACCGGATCGCTTTGACCAGGTACTGCAAGCCGCTAGTCACTGTGGCCAAGAGCATCACTCCGATCAGCACGTGCACAGGTCGCTCCAGAATTGCCGCCGCTGTGCTCCATGGGGTTCCCAGCATCCCTTGGTACAGCAGCACTCCGACCAGCACGGCAAATTGCGATACCGTTTTGATCTTCCCACCCCAATCTGCCCCGAAGGAATGGCCGGAGCTTTCCACGATTCCCCGCAAGCCGGTCACCAGAAGTTCCCGTGCCACGATCACCGCCGTCATAGCTGGGGTGATCCCTGTTTGTGGCATCGTGGCCAGGTAGATGAATGCACTGCAGGTGACCACCTTATCGGTCAGAGGATCCAGACTCCTTCCCCAAGGGGTTTGTGGACCGTACCGCCGGGCCC